>JAEEGK010027088.1_pt1 | contig 11612 bp, 6 predicted proteins | sample 8958771 | NCBI WGS metagenome assembly JAEEGK01 (sample SAMN16246547, study PRJNA631951) | gut metagenome | biome: gut microbiome; feature: rumen; material: SC-attached | host: Bos | place: Iran: Karaj | collected 2018-10 | reverse complement strand
GTGCGATGCAATCCTCCATGATCCGAATGACAATGTCTTGTCGTTTGGCGCGGGCATGCGGGATGCTGGTCGCCCAATGGCCAATCTCATGCTGGATGCAGAAATGCTGCATGATGACGGCTGTGCCGTTTTCTGGAAGCGTCGTCAAAGCGTTGACGAAGAAGTTCAACTGCGCGATGGAATAACCGTAATAACCTTCATCAGATGTATTTAGGAAGATGGCGCGTACATTTTTGGACGGCATGTCTAAATAACCGTAGTCACCTGTCGGACAAAGAGTTAGATTAAATGCTTTGCCGTTGTTGACGGTGACATTGAAGGCTTTTCCGAACTGTTCGCTCGTAAAACGGTTCAACGCGTGGTCGTGGTTGCCGACGGCGAACAGAACGGGCAGTTTGCTTTCCGCATAGAGGGCTTGTTCGACGGCGGCGCGGCTCATGAACTCCTCAGGTTTGTAAGGGCGGATTTTCTTCGCGCCGTTTTCCGCAACTTCAAACGCGAAATCCAAATCCATGTCTCCAAGATCGGCGACAAAATCCGCATTTGCTTCTTCGCCAACCATTTGCGCAAACAAAGTGTGCATTTTCGGATCGGCGAAAGACGATAGATCCGCGGGGAGAGTGTGCGGCCGGCAGTGGACGTCTGTTACGAGCGGGAAGGCGACCGTCATGTCGTCGCCTTTCCATTCTTTATATCGCGCAAGCGTTGTGGCGATTTCCTTTTTCGCCCAATCTGGAATCGTCACGCGGCTACGAAGCGGAAGAAACTGTTTGTAATCAGGAAGTTGCGGCTTTGCATCCTGCGCCATGATCGGAAGGGCGGTGGCCACTGCAGCTCCAGCGGCACACGTTTTGATGAAATCTCGCCTGTTCATAGTGATTTTCCGAAGGGACAAAAAAGGATAGAAGGGACAAAAACGACAGGCCGTTTAATGCTTTAAGCTTTTTGCTTTTAGCTTACTTGTTCATCCGCGTCGGATATTCCAGACGGGAGATATCGAAGTCGTTGCTGATGATGAAGGAGATGAGCTCATCCAGTTCCGCCTGAGGGAGTTGCGGCGTTCTGGCGAGAATCCACAAGGAGTTTTTCGATTTGCTCGTGACAACGGCGTAATGATAGTCAGGGGCTAGGCGGATGATGCGGTAGTCGCTGTAGAAATGCTTGTCGAAAGAGACTTCGAGAGAGCCGATCATCTTCCAGCCTTTAAAACGCGCAACTCCTTCCACGCGTTTTACTTCGCCGTTTTTGACGCCGAAATTCATGATTTTTACGGTGCCGTCCGATTGCAACGTGTATTCCGCTCGGACATCGTTCATGTTACTTTCAAACCATTGCGGGAGGCGTGCGATTTCATACCACGTGCCCATGTAGCGCGCAACGTCGAAATTCTCCACGGCGGGAATAGGTCTTGACGCCTTGCCGCTGGATAGACAGCCGCTCAGTATCGCCATGAACGAAACCATCAGGGCCATGATGAATAAATGTGTCGCTTTCCGTTTCATTGTAATCTCCTTGGATTATTCCAGAAGGTTCATTTCGTTGAAGGCCGCCGAGAGTTCGACGACTTTTTTAAATACGCAGGGGGCGTGGTTGGCTTCGCAGTAACCGTCCGACCGAGAATTGCCGCAAGGGCAGAGCGTCAGCCGTTTGGGGCATGACGAATTATCGAGGCCGTATGTCTTTTCATCACCTTGTTTGAAGAACTTACGCGCCATGCGGGAGGCTTTTCCGTCGGCTCCCGGACGGATGAGCGACGCCTTGAGTTTTTCGAGCCATGCGGGCTGTTCGAGCGAGGCACTGGCCAGCTGACTGGTTTCCTGATCGTAGTTCAACGGTTCGTTTTCCAGCAGATTGGCGAAGAAATAGTGCGGACGGCTTTGCGAATGGAAGGTGGGGGCGGGCGCGAAGGAAATATCACCATGGAAGGCGTGCCATCTACGCAGCCATTCCGGATAGGATGTCACGATGGAACTGAGGGCCTCGAACTTCTCCCAGAATTGGCGGAAATCGCTGGAATAATAAAGCCCCGTGATTTGGATGCCGTTGTAACCCAAGAACTTAAGGCCAAGGGCCTGCAACGCGAGAAGATCGCATTGATAGGTCATGAATTCCGCTTCCGAATTGGCGTGGCGTTGCAGGGCGGATGCGACGGGCAGGGGAATGACCTGTCCCGCAAAATAGCTTTCGCTGAGATTCTGGGCCTGTTCAAAGGAGAGGAAAGCAATGCGTGCGAGAACGGGCTTGACCAGTTCGCGCATCTGCATAAACCATTGCAACTCTTGGTATTTCTTCATGTCCCATCCAGCCTGCGTCACGATGAAATTGGCTCCGGCCGCGCATTTGCGGAACATTTTCGCATATTGGAGGCATTGGTCTTCCGGTGTGTATTTGAACGGATTGACGGCGGCGCCAAGCGACACGTCCGGCAGGAATGCCTTGATGGCGGCGAGCGTGTCCAGACTATCCATATATCCCCTTGTATAAGGCAGATAGTTGCCTTTCGCATCTGGAACATGATCTGGAGCAATGTTTCCCGTGACGGCGAAGAGATTGACGATGCCGTTCGATTTGGCGGACGCGGCGTCTGTCTTCAGATCATGGATGCTGCGGCCTTGACCGGAAAGCACCATCGTGACGGGGCGGGAGGCAATATCCTGCAATTTGCGGGCGGTTTCAAGCGAAGATGCGGAAAATCCGTCTGGTCGGATGGAAGTCGCCATAAGGCCAAGTTTTTCTTCTGGAATAATTTGCGCAGCAGACTTCGCCAATGCGATTGTCTGCGAGCTAAGGGATCCGTCCGATTCGGGGCGGCATTCAATCTGGACGAAAAAGTCGGATTTGTAAAGCAAATCCGTCAGAGTCGTCTTCGTATCGAAAATAATATTGAGTTGTTTGTCTTCTGGTGTGGGCATTATGGAATCCAATCTGAAACATTACGGCATTCTATTTACTATAACGAATTAATGTCAAGAGGCAATTGCACAGGGCAGAAAAAAGTCCCGTTTTTTATGATAAATAGCTGTTATTCGAAACAAAAAACGCGCCCCGCATCATCAAAACAATGCGGAGCGCGATTCTGCTATAGGCTGTTGCCGTGGAGGTTAGAACTGATACTGGAAGCTCAGGACGAAGCCGTCGCCGACGCCAAGCTCGCCGAAGCCTTTATCCGTCTTGCCTGTGTTCACGTAGGCGCCGACCACCGTCAGTTTGTCCGTCACGAACCATGCGACATGGCCGTTCCAGTAGTCGGCGTTCTCAATGCCGTCGCCTGCATCGATGCCTTGGCGGTATTCCACGCCGATGGCGACGTTATCCGCAGGGAGGACATCCACGTTGGCGAAGAAGGAAGTGCCGTAGTGATTGTGGCCGACCATGCCGTAAACCACTTCATCACTGCGCTGTATGCCGGCGGAAAGCAACACCGGTTTGGGAAGCTGCGTGATCAGCTTCGTCGCGACGGCGTAGTATTCAATGCCGGAATGGGACAGCCCGAACAAATCCGTGGTGGCACTGTCCGTATGCCTGTAAACGGCGCCGATGGCAATGGAGGGAACCCATGCGGTGTCGAAGGCATTTTCGTCCAGCAGCCGGATTTTGATGCCCAGGCTGTTAGCTTCGATGCTGTTTTCGCCGTAGTCCCGTGCGTTGACGAGATTGAAGGCGTAGCTGAGTTCCACGCGATTCGCCACGCTCAACGAAAGGCTGTAGGAACTCCATGAAATGTTGCTGTCGGAAAGTTTCACATACCACGCGCCAAGCTGCGGTTTTGTGATCCAATCAATGTCCTCCAGCTTGTTGCCGGCCGTATAGGCCAGCGGATTGAAGGCGATGCCTCCCGCACCATCCAGACTGTTCAGCGGAACTCCGCCAAAAACCGTACCCGTTGCAACGATGACCAAAACTGCCAGAATGCTGATAATGCTTGTGTTTTTTTTCATGATGACTGCTCCTTTTTCATAATGGTGGTGAGTTTTCTTGAATGACTACCAACTTAGTAGTTTTAAGTGGAACAATCATTACTATACACGGTAAAATAGGCTTTGCAAGAAAACTCTATTAAAAAAGTTGTGATTATGGAGATTTTTTTTGAATTTTTTCTTAAAAAGTATGAAAAACAACCTTCGAAGGCTTGGAAAGGGCAAGCGTTTTGGCCATCTTCTCTACAAAATTAATAATGATTCTGTCTGGAGCCTATAAAAAATCATCGGCAAAAAACACGCGTGGCATGGAAATGCCGTTTCCGCAATCCGTATTATATTATGGTATAAAGGACTGTCATTGACAAGGAGTTGAAATCATGTTTTTATTTGACGCACATGTTCATACGGCGGAAAGCAGCAAATGCGCGAAATGGTCGGGAGCCCAAGCGGCGGAGGCCTACAAGCAGAAAGGCTATTCGGGCATTATCGTGACGGATCATTTCATCAACGGCAACACGCGGGCGGATCGCACCGCGTCGTGGGAAGAGCAGATTGCCGTGCAGATGGCAGGCTACAAGGCCGCGAAGGCTCGCGGAGACGAAATCGGGCTGAAGGTCTTTTTCGGATTCGAGGCGGCCTGTGACGGGGCGGAATTTCTCACATACGGATTGGACGAAGAATGGTTACTGAAGCATCCGGAAAGCGCGAAACTCTCGATGAAAGAGTATCTTACGTTGGTGCGAGCCGAAGGGGCGTTTGTCGTCCATGCGCATCCCTTCCGTAGGGGGCGGTCTATGAAATGCATTCATTTGATTCCGGATGGCGTCGATGCCGTGGAAATCGTCAATTTCGGGAATCAGGAGCCGGACAACCGGATGGCGAGATTCTATGCGGATACTTACGGGCTGCCGATGACGGCAGGTTCGGATGCGCATAATTTTGGTGATTTGAGAGATTTCGTTGTTGGCACGGAGACGCCGATCGATTCTGTGGCGGACTATATTGAACGCATCAAGCAAGGCAGACTGACGTTGCCTTGCTTGAGCTAACAGCTTAGAGCTGAAAGCTTAAAGCAAATGCAGAACGAAAGGATAGAAGGGATTCAAAAGATATAAGAGGAAAATAGATGAAAAAGAGATGGTTTGTTATCTTATTGGCAATCATGGCGTTGGAAATGGCGGCGGTTCCGTGGCATTATCCGCAGTATTTAGATCATAATATCCCGCATCGGCAGCGACGCCCAATCATCATAACCAACAAAAGCGACACGGCTTCGGATGGTGACATGCTGTTCGTTTCCGTAAAAGATCTTGGCTTGGCGGGAACGCCGTCGAAGGACATCCGTCTTGTGGACGACAACGGCATGGAACTCATGTATGCCATTCATCCTGAAGAAGATACATTGATGGAAGATGGAAGCGTCATCGTTCCCGTGAAGGCTGATGCGGGGCAGACCGTTACGCTGTGGCTCTATTGGGACAATCCGTTGGCATGGGATTTGCCCGACAAGCTTCGTGCGCCATTGAAGACGTTCAGCGACTCCTTTGAAGATGGCGAAGAAATCGCGCCGCCCGGCTGGCGTTCCGCTTTGACGGACGAAAAGCATGTCAACGCGCGTTCGGATACAGTTGCGCATTCGGGCCAAAAATCCGTCATGACGACGGTGTTGGAAGGCGCTAATCCATCGTGGGTTCAATTCGGGCGGACGTTCGCCGTCCAGCCTGGCAGCCGTTATGTCATGCGTTGCTGGGTGAAGGGTGAAAACATTGAAGGAAGTAAGTACGGTGCAGGATTTTACGCGCATATCGGGCCGTCGAGCAATGTGGCCCGTGATCCGAAAAATGCGTGGTTCAATACGGGCACGTTCGATTGGAAGCAAATTGAAATGACGGGCGTCGTTCCCGATGATGCAAACACGATGAATTTCGGTACAGTCATGCATGCCACGAAAGGTACGGCTTGGTTTGACGACGTGGAGCTGCTTTTCGAGACGAAGAATCAGTTCGAATACAAGCTCGGTGATGTCGAGAAGATGGAAATCGCTGAAGGCAAACATGTTAAGGATTGGGAAATTGATGCCGCACAATGGCCCGAACGCTATCTGTTGGCCGCCTACAATGTGACGGACGAGCCGATGGCGGAGCGTCTGTGCGCTTTCATGGCCAACCGCGTCGTCCATGCAAATTATCCGTCGTCAGCTTATAAAGTGTTTGTAAACGGCAAGTTGTCACCGCATATCCAGGCAGGAGACGTTCTCGTTTTCAAAATCGACGGCATCGCGCCACGCAGTTCGCTACCGATTTCCATCTATCTTGCAAAAGACCGCCAGAATCAAATTTCAAATGCACAGGCGGCGCAGAACAGCCTCATCCTCAGCGACTTGGAGGCAAAAGACACATCTAAAATCGACAAGGAGTCGTATATGACTTTCTTGGAATCGCCTGTCAATCTCGTCAAAAATCCGTCGTTCGAAACGGACGACGTTTGGCATGGCGGCGCAAACGACAAGGCATGCCGCATAGTGGACGGCGGTTTGTTCGGCAAACGGATGGGCGTCGTCGAATTGGCGGAAGGTCAGAAAGGATGGCATGGATTGTATCAACAAGTACCTGTCATGACGGGACATACATATTTGATGGCAGGCTGGGTGAACAGTGAAAAGGATTGTCGGGTTTGGGCTCATGAGTTTGAAAAAGGGAAGCCGTCGCCCTATACGAACATCAATGTCGGCGTGCCAGGCAGCGGTTGGCGGCCGTTCGCGACGACTGTCAGAGGGAAGTATCCGAATAGCGTCGTCGAAATCCATCTGTCGTCTGAAACCGCGGATCGCCTTGAATACGATGGACTTATGCTGGCAGAAGTGCTTCCGTTGTCAAAAGCAGTCATGGAAAGTCAGTCGGACTTGACGGCGACGACTCAATTGCGGGCCATGCAGGTCGATACGATTCGGAAAGTCTTTATGGATACGCCAGTTACGGAGCAAAAAGAGCAAGCGGCGATTTGGATGGCGCGCAATGAGGCGGAAAGCCTTCAGTTGGCGTTGCGCTCTTCAACCAAATACGGCTCGCTTCGTTTTTTCTCAAATCTTCCGCGAAATGAAAATGGTGAGACATTGACGCGACCGTTGATCAGCATCATCGGCAATGTAAAGGTCGATTCTGAAAGTCGTTACAACAGCTTTACGAACCTGCCGGTCTATGGACTGTGTGTTCCCTCGGGGTGCCTACCGGAATGGTATCCCGATCCATTGGTGCCATGCTCAGGCATGAATATCCGTATGCAGCCTTGCCAGACGATAGGCATCCAGTTGCAGTTCAAGACGAGCAGGCTCAACAGCGCAGGCGTTTACCGTGGAAATCTGCAAATCGCAAGCGGTAATACGATCATCAAAACCATTCCGTATAGCGTTACGGTCTGGCCGTTTGCGCTGCCGAACCATCCGGAAACGACCGCCATTTTTGACAACCGCTACTGGAAAGGCATCGATCACAAAGACTACAAGCCTGTCGATTTGGCTGCTTTCTTGCGGAAGAATATGTTGAGTTTTGACGAAATTCCCTCCAGGCCGCAGTTCAAATTAGTCGATGGAAAAGTGACGGCGGATTTCACGGCGTTCGACAAATTGGCCACCCGTTGGTTTGACGAATGGAACATCCCGTTGGCCTATCTGCCGATTTTCCGCGAGCATTTCGGCTGGGGAAGGCCGCCTGCCAATTTCCTTGGCGTGAAGCCGTATCCAGGCGAATGGCCGTACGAAGGTGTTGATAGAGGGAAGTTTACGGATGAATACAAACGCGTTTGCCAAGACGCTTTGAAACTCATGATGTCCCACCTTAAGGAAAAAGGCTGGGAGGATCGTTTCCTGCTCTATGTGGCGGACGAGCCCCATGAACGGACGGCTGGTATCAAGGAGCAGATGATCGCGTTGTGCGACATGTTCCACGAAGCGTGGCCGACCGTCAAAATCTATTCCAGCACATGGCGTTACGTGCCCGAATGGCTCGGCAAATTGGACGTATGGGGCATTGGTGTGCAAGGCCAAGTGACACCCGAACAGTTCAAAACGATGAAAGAGGCAGGGGCGGAATTTTTGATCACGACCGATGGCCAGATGTGCGTCGATACGCCGTATAACGCCATCGAACGGCTACTGCCGCTCTATTCATGGAAGCATGGCTTGAAGGGCTATGAATACTGGGGGACGGACTGGTACACACACAATCCGTTCGAATGGGGCATCCATACCGTCCATTTCGAGTCGGACAAGCCTGGCAACACATACCGTGTGCGTTATCCAAATGCAGATGGCTATATCGTCTATCCGGGCAAGAAGATCGGTCGGACTGGTATCGTCAGCTCCGTTCGCGTGGAAGCTCTTCGCGATGGCGTGGAGGACTACAGCTATTACAAAATGTTGGAAAAGCTTGCGAATGAGAAGGATGACGCCGACGCCAAGAAGCTTTTGGAAGACGTGAAAGCGATGGTGTTTATTCCGAATGCAGGTGGCCGCAAATCAGAGTTTCTGCTGCCGCAACCGGAACGCCTCACCTACCTGCGTTGGCAGGTAGGTGAAGCAATCACGCGGCTGATGGCAAAGGAATAGAAAACTAAAATTCTAGAAGCCTAGAAGCCTAGAATACTAGAAAATTTATCTATTTTTCCGGCTGGCCAAAGCGGAAGGAGTAGATGTCCGCGTCGCGCAGTTCAAAGTGGAGGATGACGGGGCGGTTGGCGAGAGACGTCACGTCCGGGCCGTTCTTCCACGTCATAATCAGTTCCAAATCATCACCGTAGAGTGGTGTGCACTCCGCCAGCGTGAAGCCGGGGATGGGCTGGTTGGCTTCGTCGCGGATTTCGCAGCGGATGTCACCAGCGGCGGAGGTGGATGCATTCAAGAGAAGCATCGTGTTGCCCCAACGTTGTTCGTTCAGATCCAACGGCTTCTGATCTGGATTGAGGCGATTGACAAGTTGCCATGCGTTCTTGTTCTGCATGTCGTAATGGAGGCCTTTGTCTGTTTCAGGCGACAGAACGGCGGAAAGATTCTTTTCGCCGGCCGTCGCGATTTCGGCGTCTGTCAAAACGCGTTGAACAATCGCCATGTCGAGAACTTCGCCGAGATACGGCTCGTTGGTGGTCGCTGTCGGCGGATAGTCTTCCGCGAAACGGACGGGGCCGACGGGCGTAATAAAATCGCCATAACCAGCCTTGCCGCCTGTGGCGACGCATTTGCCGTTCACGAAGAGTTTCATGATGCCGTCGTCGTATGTCGCGACGATGGCGCATTTTCCGCGGCTGACATTTTTCCAATCGGGATAGTCCGCGGCGTTGAGGCCGACTTCCATGCCGTCATACCACCAACGGAGGACATGCCAATCGGACTTTTCAACGCCTATCTGCATGTCCAACACGAACTTCCGTTCGCCTGGATTGTTTGGACCGCCCGCATAGGAGGTGAACAGACGGCGCGGCGAACCAATCGCTGTGTTGTCGATGGTGATGGCAAACGTAACTTTTTTGCCGAGATTCTTTTCGACCGGAAGCGTGTAAACAGAAGGTTCGGAGACCTTTAGGACACGACCGCCCTGCGGGCGGTCGATGAGTTGCACAGGGCAGACCGGCATGGCGTGCGGATTGGCGGTCGGCTTGAATGTGATGGGTTTCATCGTAAAAGCACCGCCGCTATAAGGGGCTTGGACGGAAACGAAACCATCCATTCGCATCGTGAGGCGGCGGATGCGGTTTGGAACGTCCGAATAATAGGCCTCCGTAGAATAGATGGACAGTTCATCGGGCATGCCTGGAATATCCGAATGCGTTATGACGCAACCACTTGCGGCCATGTTGTTGCGGTTGATCCAACGTTCATGCTGAAGGCCTGGGCGGACGAACGCTTCGGACCAGCGGTGGTAGTGGAGATCGTCACGACTGCTCATGAACACGCCGTCGGAAAGGCCCGGAATGCCACCGCCGCCGCTGTGGTCGTAGACGGTCGTGCGGTTTCTCAGGAAGCGTTTCGGAAAACCGATGTACATTTCAGGAGCGCGAACATACGGCGTGATGGCGTTCGTGTAGAGCTCCATGGGCGGCGCGTCCGGACCATAATCGAGCCATTCCGCTTCCGACCAGTGGATGGCGTCCTGCGATGTGGCGCGCAAAATGGCGCGGACGCTGAAGTGGTCTTTAATCGGTTGCATGTCTCTGAAATGGAGGACATAGCAGTTGCGGACATTGTCGTAGAATGCAGTATTTTGCGAATCGAAGAGGCCTTTTGTGAAGACGGGTTCGGGCTGCGCAAGCTTCCAATGGATGCCGTCGGGCGAGACATAGAGGAAGAGGCCTTTCGGATCCGTTCCGCCGATGGCTTTGAAGCGCTGTTCGGGCAGGCAGGCGGGATTCGTGTCGAGGAACGGCGCAAAATTATGCGTGCTCGCGTCGCCCATCCAGATGATGTTGTTGTCTTTCGAACCGTTGAATTCGAAGATGCCGAGATTCGGTTTGCGCCAATGGATGCCGTCGTCGCTTTCCGCATAGCATGTGACATCCACATGCGGCGGCATGCCGGGCATATTCCATGTCATGCCGCGATAGTACATCATGTATTTGCTGCCGTCTTGGATGATGGTGTGGTAGCAGCAAACGTTGCCTTCCCACGGGGCGTCGTGGACGACGGCGACTTCGCGGAAGACTGGATGATGCAGCGTAAGTTTCGCACAGCCGGTCATCTCCGTGATGTGCTCCATGTCCCAAAGAAGTTCACGTTGTGCATATACGGTAGTCATAGTCGCTCCGATGATGATGGAAAGGAAAAGTTGCTTGAAGGGGATGTTCATGATTTTGGTTTTATACTGGGACAGATGGGACAGATGGGACGACTGGGACGGTAATTTTTTGGTGGGGATAAAGTCCCATTAGTCCCATTAGTCCCATTAGTCCCAGGGTAAAAAGTCTATCTGTAATAGTCTGTCTTGACGTATTTTTCGAAGGTGCGTTCCTTTTCGTTGATCGTGTCCGGTTTGACGTGCATATAGAGGAAGACACCGTGGCCGCCAGGCTTTTTTTCATCAAGAATCATGTGGTAGGTCTGGTCGCCGCGGAAACCGACGCGCATGTTGGTGACGACGGCGTCGAAGGAGCCATCCGTCTTGAAAACGACTTGCTTGGTGGCTTTCGGCGAATACCACCAGGCCTGGCAGCAATCGTAGATGGCGGAAGCGTTGTTTGATTCATAGAAACTGATGCCGAAATTGTCGCTATAGCAGAAATCGAACTTCGTGTGGGCGCTGTAGTTGCGGAAACCGCAGCTCTCTTCGTAGTTTTCATAATTACTCGTGTAGAGCGGATGGATGTTACGGAGCATGTTGCTGCCGCCGCGGACGATGACGCCCGTGAAAACGTGCGCAATGCGCATGTTCGTCAACGTGTTGTCACTGCCATCGACGATGACGCCGACGGAGTCCGTCTTGCCGTTGCCGACGATGTTGACGTTCGTGATGTCCGCGTCGGAAGATCCGTTATTTGCGCCTCTTCTGATGTGGAGGCCGATGCGCGTGTTCTTGATGTTGATCTGTTTGACGACGGTTTCGCGGCCGCTGTCGATGGAGACGCCGTCCGCCACGTTGCCGCCGTCGATAACGCCGCCTGTGATGGAATACAGGTGGCCGATGGTGCGTGTATTGTTGGCAGGGTGGA
>JAEEGK010027087.1_pt1 | contig 11612 bp, 11 predicted proteins | sample 8958771 | NCBI WGS metagenome assembly JAEEGK01 (sample SAMN16246547, study PRJNA631951) | gut metagenome | biome: gut microbiome; feature: rumen; material: SC-attached | host: Bos | place: Iran: Karaj | collected 2018-10 | reverse complement strand
CTTCAGGAAACCTAACTACAATATTGTCAATGAACTGGATGGTTCTACCGAACCAACTTTGTTTTAAATGTTAAACTTTATATAAACCGTCCGGAACTTTTACCGGACACACATGGTATGGACATGAAAAAGAATTACAGAATCAACTTCGTCGCAGCCGTAATCCTCATCCTGCTCCTTCTATTAGCTATACTCGACATCAAAGAGTTTATTGACTGTCTTATCAATACAAACCAGAAGGGAAACAGATTGTTGGGCGCTATCATTACGGGAGGATTAGGTCTCTACCTGCTCTATTATGTAATTCTCGGTATCCTGGCAGCAAGTGATAAATTCACCATTACCGACGACCGAATCATATTTCGTCTCCATCGGCTGACCTCCCCTTATTCTTTTCATGCCATAAAAGAAGAAATCTTATGGAAGGACATTCGCGATTCCTTCGTTATCAGTGAGAAGAAGATCGATTTCCTTGTTATAGAGTTCAAGTCCGGCAAATCCAAGAAGTTTGGGATCAGCCACCTTAACAGAGAACTCCCGTGGGATATCCAAGCCAACATTCATCCCAACACAAAGCCTGACGAGGAAGAGCAAGAGCTGGACCGAGACCGCTACGAGATTTTAAAAAGGGGTTACTATAAGCTGCTTCTGTATGCGTTGGCAGAGGGGATTGCCGCAATACTCTTTCTCCTGGAGAACCGCAAAGCAGGAGTAATAATAGCCTTTAGCGTACTATTCTTGGCATATTTACCCCTCTCCGATTCATATTCATACAATTCCATGTTCTATGATCGGGCGCTGGCCAGGAAAGCAAAAAGAATGGCTATCCAAGGCGGAGTGATACTGGTCATCATGTTCGCCGTGGCAATGGTTGCGGCAGACTCCACTGCTACTATCCGCTCCTAATAATACTTTACTTCTTTCAGCATCTTGGAATTGAAGAGGTCGGCAGGGGCGACAACGGTTTCGGAGGGGTTGAAGTCAGAGCCATAGCGTTTACGGATGAGCCTTCTGACACCGGGCGCAGACAGGGAGTAATCAGAGAAGTGCTTGGGCGGGCACAAATCGATGCCGGCGCCATGGTGGTAGATTTTCCAAATCAGTTCAGAACAATACATCTTGTCATCGCTCCACTGGAACTTCAGGTCATAACGTTTCCCTTTATATTTACGTCCTACCCGCATCATCTTTTCAATGGATTTAGAGGGCAATTCTCCCCTCTTCAGCCTTTTAACACGATATACGCCTTTCTTGCCACGGGCTATCCAGTCCTCCAGCTTGGTATACTTGACCGGATCCACCGCCTCATACACATAGGCCTTCCCGTCAATATGGAACACGATGCCGCAATGCGTCCACCGGCTATGCTGGGCCAGTTTGATAACGGAACTCTGCCGGGAGGTAGATTCATGAAAAACGATATCCCCATCCATCGGCGTGGTCAATTCCTGTCCATAGGATTTAATCGAGCACGAGACAGCCGCCAGAACAATCCAGAGTCGAATACAACTCCTCACAAATGAAACTTCTCTTTTAATCCCGTGCGCCATCGTATTTCTCAAAAACAAAACCTGTTTCTGGATTCATTATACTCTCACCATCCGGGAGTAGTTCGTAAAAGGTGTCAGTCAAAGCGTCAATCTCTGGCAGCAATCTTTTGACGCCTTCATCATTTCCGACCTTGACCAATTCGCATAATCGGCTCAATACCAAGATAAGGCGGCCGCAGTTACTGTCGCCATTTCCAGAAGGCCGACACGACGCAGCGTACCTTCCGCCAAATGTTCTCAGTTCATATGTCGTTCCGTCATGTCCATGTGTACTACACATGAAGGATGACGAAAAGACAGCAACCATAAAAAGGGAGTCCAATTTATGGACAACAGATATCGGAACAGGGCAATGGTACTCTTTCACGGTCCCAGCCTGGCCTTTGGCATACCATATATTCCTTTCTGACTCTCTAAGTACAAGTTCCCTGGTCTTGTCAGAGAAATACATACAACACTCTGGATCAAAGGACGGTCTTACTTGGAGGATGAAACGACTCCCTTCCTCCCCAAGTAATAGATTGTCGATTTGTTTATAATACTCTGCGGAAGATCTATCCACCTCAGGAGATAATCTATTCTGAGAGAAGGCAGGGATTGCACAAAGAAATAATAATGTAACTGCAAGTTTCGTTTTCATCCGGAGACCTCGCATCTTATTCGTGTTGCTGTTGGTACTTCTTTATGAAATAGTAGACCAAAAAAGCGATAAAAATACTCTGGAGAACCTTACTGATTTCGTAAACTCTGAATTGAGAGAAATCCTCCAGAGTGATTAAATTGATAAACTCACCTGTGATACTAATTACCCCCAAAACAATAATAATGATGAGGAGGCGTTTTGAAATATGAAAATCGGCCATACTGTTTTTGGTTAGAGTACACGAAGATAGTCATTATCCTACAATTAATCAATACATTTCTACGACTCGAGCACCAGAAGGGGCGATTTGGTGCTCGAACCCTGCAAAATGGAGGACTCGTGCACCAAAACACAGCATTTCGTGCTCGGGCCACGATCTTAGGCCGAGGAAAGGACGCGAAAGCAGCAAAACCAGCCAAAAAGTAACCAAATCCAAGCAAAATGATTATATTTGTAATCCACAAGCCATGGATTATGGATAAATTGATAGCACTGAACCCGAACGAGGTTGTTGCCCACCTCCAGAAGCGGCCCATAGACTTTACCAAGGCCGACTTGCTGACCTTCATCAGCGAAAAGGGCATCCGAATGATCGACTTCATGTACCCGGCCGAGGACGGGCGCGTCAAGACCCTGAACTTCACCGTGAACAGCCTGGCCTATGCCGAGACCATCCTGGCCGAAGGCGAACGCGTGGACGGTTCCAGCCTCTTCCCCTCCTTCATCGAAGCCGGCAACAGCGACCTCTACGTCATCCCCCGCTACAGCACCGCCTTCGTGGATCCGTTCTGCGAAATCCCCACCCTGTGCCTGCTGTGCGGCTTTTACGACAAAAGCGGCAAACCCTTCGACTGCGCCCCCCACGCCACGCTGATGCGGGCCGAAAAGGCCTTCGAGGCCTCCACCGGCATGCAGTTCGAGGCCATGGGCGAGCTGGAATACTACGTCATCACCGACGAAGACCCCCTCTTCCCCGCCACCGACCAGAAAGGCTACCACGAGAGCGAACCCTTCGCCAAGCTGAACGACTTCCGCCGCGCCTGCATGGACCACGTCGCCAAGACCGGCGGCCAGATCAAGTACGGCCACAGCGAAGTAGGCAACTTCACCCTGGACGGCAAGGTCTATGAGCAGAACGAGATCGAATTCCTCCCCTGCCCCGTCGAAACCGCCGCCGACCAGCTTCTCCTGGCAAAATGGGTCATCCGCAACCTCGCCTACAAATGGGGCCTGGACGTGAGCTTTGCGCCGAAAATCACCACCGGAAAAGCCGGCAGCGGCATGCACATCCACATGCGCCTGATGAAAGACGGAGAGAACGTAACCTTAGGGGCCGATGGCAACCTCTCGGAGGAAGCCCGCCGAGCCATCGCCGGCCTCATGAAGATGGCCCCGTCCATCACCGCCTTCGGCAATAAGAACCCCACCTCGTACTTCCGCCTCGTCCCGCATCAGGAAGCGCCCACCAACGTATGCTGGGGAGACTGCAACCGCAGCGCCCTCGTACGCGTGCCGCTGGGCTTCCCCGGAAGGCAGACCTTCGAGATGCGCAGCCCCGACTGCAGCGCCGACATCTACCAGCTCATGGCAGGCCTCTGCGTTGCCGCCCGCATCGGCCTTGAAATGCCGAAGGAAGAGGCCCTGAGACTGGCCGATGAGACCTACGTCGAAATGGACATCCACAAGAGCGAAAACGCCGCAAGGCTCGCGACGCTCCAGCAGCTCCCCACCTGCTGCACGGAGAGCGCAGCCTGCCTGGAGGCCGTAAGAAAGGAGTATGAAAAGGCCGATGTTTTCCGTCCGAGAATGATTGACGGAATCCTGGGAGCGCTCCGCTCCCACGACGATGCCGAATTACACCACGAAGCAAGGAACGATACAAAACTAATGAGACGCCTTGTAGCCCAATATTTCTACTGCGGTTAGCACTTTTTATTCCAAAAATTCACCGGCTCCTCGCAATCCCTGCGAAGAGCCGGTTACTTAACCTAAACTTAAACTATGAAAAACTTCGCGACAAATATACGGAATTTTTTGGTGTTTGCAACACTCTGAGGCACTTTTTTTAGGATAAATTCCGCCTTTTTTACGCGTTTTGACAAAATCACTTGTGACGGATCTTTGCGAACTTCAAAAGGAGCAGTTTTTCGCCATACTGATCGAACCGAACTTTCGCTTTCAAATCCGGAATAATCCCGCTTATTTCCAGCAGGACGCCCGCCCCGAAACGGTTGTGCTCGATGCGGTCCCCCACCTTGAAGGACGTCATGGGATCCGGCACGAAGTTCGGGTCGATGACCGGGGGTTTGGGAGCATCGAGAGATGCCCGGTCGGAACTGGGCATGGCGGTACGGCCGGAACTGGGCATGGCGGATTTGGAACGCCAGCTGACGCCGGCGCTGGCGCTTTCGGCCGATGCCGGTTTGCGGGACGCGCCGCGATCGCCGCCGCCATAGCCGCCGAAGCGGAAGCCGCGGGGGCCGAAGTCTTCATCGGCCTGCTGTGAGCCACGCTCGAAGTCCTCTTTCCGCAGCGGGTTGGCCAGGTACTGCGGCGCCAGTTCGCGCAGGAAGCGGCTGGGCGAATTGGACTCATGCTTACCGTTGCGCATGCGCGTATCGGCAAAGGTCAGGGCCACGGCCTTCTTGGCACGGGTGATGGCCACATAGAACAGACGGCGCTCCTCTTCCAGGTCCTTCGGGGTAAGCATCCAGCCGCCGGAGGGGAACAGGTTCTCCTCCATACCGGCCACGAACACATACGGGAACTCCAGACCCTTTGCGGTGTGGACCGTCATCAGGGCTACCTTATTGTTAGTTTCGTCATCTGCGACGTCCACGTTGGACAGCAGTGACACATTCTCCAGATAATCACCTAACGTCTTATGACGGGAGGACACAGACATTTCTTCCTCCGCAGCATCCATCATGTCCTCCGTATCTTCGCAGTACAGTTTCACGCTGTTCAGCAATTCTTCCACGTTGGCGAAGCGGGACTGGCCTTCCACGGAATTATCGGCCTTATAGAAAAGGTAGAGGCCGCTTTCCGAGGCGAGGCTCATGGCTACGTCGTACGCTTCCCCGTCCTGGGCTTCCAGGGCGGCCTTTTCCATCATGGTGCAGAACGCGCGGATCTTGCCGATGGCCGCCCCCTTGAGGCCGTAGCTCTCCAGCGACTCCAATCCGGCGGCGCGGAACAGGGACAGCTGGTTGTCGCGGGCGGCCTGCTGCAAGGCGTTCAGGGACGTGTCGCCGATGCCTCGGGTGGGCTTGTTCACGATACGCTTGAAGGACTCGTCGTCGTTCAGGTTCACGGCCAGCTTGAAGTAGGCCATCATGTCTTTCACCTCGGCCCTTTCGAAGAAGGAATTGCCGGAGTAGATCATGTACGGGATATTGCGGCGGCGCAGCTGCTCTTCCAGCGCGCGGGACTGCGAATTGGTGCGGTAGAGGATGGCGAAGTCCTCGTACTCGCATTGCTCGGCCCGCATGCGTGCGATGATGGCCGATGCGATCTGCGTCGCCTCCTCCTGCTCCGTGTAGCTGCGCATCAGGTGGATCTTTTCGCCTTCTTCGCCCATGGAGACGCAGTTCTTGGGGATGCGGCCCTCGTTGTGGGCGATGAGCGTGTTGGCGGCGTTGACGATGGTACTCGTGCTGCGGTAGTTCCGTTCCAGGCGGAAGGTCTTGGCACGGGGGAAATCCTTCTGGAAATTGAGGATGTTCTGGATCTGGGCGCCGCGGAAACCGTAGATGGACTGGGAGTCGTCACCTACCACGCAGAGGTTCTGATGGACGGCGGCCAGCTTGCGCAGGATGAAATACTGCGCCATGTTCGTATCCTGGTACTCGTCCACCATAATATGCGTAAAGCGGCCGGAGATGTTTTCCAGCGCTTCCGGGGACTTTTTCAGCAGGATGTTCATGTAGAGGAGGATGTCGTCGAAATCCATCACACCGTTCTGCTGGCAGGTCTGGCAGTAGAGTTTGTACACCTTGTAGATGTCCGGTTTCTTGTGGTGTTTGTCGTCCTCCAGGTAGCCGCCGACCCCGTTGGCATAGGGAGTCGGGGTGATCAGGTCGTTCTTGGCCTTGGAGATGCGGGAAAGCACCTCCTTGGGCTTGTAAACCTTATCGTCCAGGTTCAGCTGCTTCAGGCAGGCCTTGACGCAGCTGACGGAATCCGTCGTATCGTAAATCGTAAAGGAAGAGGGGAAGCCGATGGTCTGGGCGTACTCCCTCAGAAAGCGGATGAACACGGAGTGGAAGGTTCCCATCCACAGGCGCCGAGCCTTGCGTTCCCCCACCATCAGGGCGATACGGTCCTTCATCTCCCCGGCCGCTTTTTTCGTAAAGGTAAGCGCCAGGATCCGGTCCGGTTCCACACCCTTTTCAATCAAATAGGCAATGCGTGATGTGAGCACACGGGTCTTGCCCGAACCAGCCCCTGCAACGATTAGCATGGGGCCTTCAATACACGTCACTGCTTTAAGCTGTTCCTCATTCAAGGCATCTAGAATCTCACTCATATCTTCCCAAAATAGTAGGCGAAATTAGTAAAATTTTTGTAACTTCGCGCGGTATTTTTGGAAATACATATAAACTGTTACAATAATGTCAAACAATCTCGCTTTGAAGAAGGGTCTGAACGTTCCTGTAAAGGGCGCTGCAGCCCCTGTCGTCATCAAAACCGTGAGCCCTGACGTTGTGGCGGTTAAGCCTACCGACTTCTACGGTCTGGTCCCCAGACTGCTGGTGAAGGAAGGCGACGCCGTCCAGGCCGGCTCCCCCGTGATGGCCGACAAAATGCACCCCGAGATCCTGTTCACCTCGCCCGTCAGCGGCACCGTGCAGGAGATCGTCAGGGGCGCCAAGAGAAAATTGCTTGCAGTGCTGGTAAAGGCCGACACGAAACAGGAGTATGTGGACTTTGGCAAGGAAGCGCCCAAGAGCGCCGACCAGGTCAAGGCTCTCCTCCTCAAGACCGGCCTCTGGGGTTCCCTCATTCAGCGCCCTTACGGCGTGATGGCCTCCCTGGACGTAACGCCCAAGTCGATTTTCATCTCCACTTTCAACACCGCTCCCCTAGCAGCCGACACGGAGTACGTCCTCGGTGACGCACTCGCCGACGTCCAGGCTGCCGTGTCCGCCCTGGCAAAAGTGGCCCCGGTGCACGTTGCCATCCGCAAGGGAGAGACGGTCTTCACCAAACTGAAAGACGCTCAGCTCCACGTCGTGAGCGGTCCGCACCCGGCCGGCAACGTCGGCGTGCAGATCAGCCACATCGATCCCATCAAGAAGGGTGAGACCGTGTGGACCGTGAGCCCGCTGCTGGCTGCCGCCATCGGCCATGTCATCAACACCGGTAAGCTCGATCTTACCCGCAAGGTGGCCGTGACCGGTCCCGCCGCCGAGAAACTCGGCTATGTGGTCTGCGTTCCCGGTACGCCCGTCAAGGCTATCACCAGCGTGGCAGAAGGTGTGCGCGTGGTCGGCGGTGACGTCCTCACCGGCGAAAACCTCGGCGCCGAAGGCTACCTCGGCTTCTTCCAGAACCAGCTCACCCTCCTCAAGGAAGGCTACGAGCGCGAATGGTTCGGCTGGGCCAAGCCTTTCCGTCCCAAGGTGCACAGCTCCTCCTGGTGCTACTTCTCCTGGCTCACCCCCAAGAAGGAGTACGACATGAACACCAACCTGCACGGCGGTCCCCGCGCCTTCGTAGAAACCAAGTGCTTCGAAGACGTAACCCCGATGGACATCTTCCCCATCTACCTGATCAAGGCCTGCCTGGCCGGCGACATCGAGAAGATGGAGAAATTCGGCATTTACGAAGTCCTTCCGGAAGACCTCGCCCTGTGCGACTATGTAGATCCCTCCAAGAACGAGATCCAGGCCTATATCCAGAAGGGTATCGACCTCATGATCAAAGAAATGGCATAAGCTATGGCAGACGAAAAGAAACCTGGCCTTTTTGAAAAAGGCGACAAGCTGTACTGGCTGCACTCTTCCATCGACGCTTTCGACACCTTCCTGCGCGTGCCCGGCACCGTAACGGCCAAGGGCGCTCACGTACGTGATGGTATCGACCTCAAGCGCGTGATGATCATGGTGGTCATCGCCCTCGTTCCCGCCGCTCTGTTCGGCATGTACAACGTAGGTCTCCAGACCTCTTCCCTCTACGGCCTCAACTGGACCTTCTGGCACATGTTCTTCTATGGACTGCTCCGGATGCTGCCCCTGTTCGTGGTCTCCTATGTGGTCGGCCTCGGCATCGAGTTCGCATCGGCCCAGATCCGCGGCGAAGAAGTCAACGAGGGTTACCTCGTCACCGGCTTCCTCATTCCGCTGATCGTTCCCGTGGACGTTCCGCTTTGGATGCTCGCCCTGGCTGTCGCCTTCAGCGTCCTCTTCGTGAAAGAGGTGTTCGGCGGCACCGGTATGAACATCTGGAACCCCGCCCTCGTGGCCCGCGCCTTCCTCTTCTTCTCCTATCCTTCCAGCATGTCCGGTTCTTCCGTGTGGGTCTCCAAGACCTGGGCCGGCCTGGGCAACGTGGATGCCATCTCGGCCGCCACTCCCCTCGCCATCGCCCATGAGAGCGGCATCCAGGGACTGACTTCCCAGTACTCCTTCATGGATATGTTCTGGGGCTTCATCCCCGGTTCCACCGGTGAGACCAGCGTGGTTGCCATCCTCATCGGCGCCTTCATCCTGGTTTGGACGGGTGTCGCTTCCTGGAAGATCATGGTGAGCTCCCTCGCCGGAGGTCTTCTCATCGGCTGGCTCGGCCAGCTGGCAGGCGCCACCGAACTTCCCTGCTACTATCAGCTGGTGATGGGCGGCTTCCTGTTCGGCTCCGTCTTCATGGCCACCGACCCTGTCACCGCCGCCCAGACCGAGACCGGCAAGTGGATCTACGGCTTCCTCGTAGGCGCCCTGGCTGTCATCGTCCGTCTGTGGAACCCCGGTTACATGGAGGGCATGATGCTCGCCATCCTGTTCATGAACACCATGGCCCCGCTCATCGACCACTGCGTCGTCAGCGCCCGCACCGGCCGCCGTACCAAAGTAACCGCCTAAAGGAATTGCGCTATGAATACAAATAACAACGTATATACCGTTATCTACACCACCGCTATCGTGGTCGTAGTAGCCGCACTCCTTGCTTTCGTTTCCCAGAGCCTCAAGTCCAAGCAGGAGGCCAACGAAAAGGCGGATACCATCTCCCAGATGCTCACTTCCGCCCAGTACGGCAGCAAGGCCGAGATCAGCGGCATGGGCAACGCGGCTGTCCTGGAGAAATACTCCCAGGAAATCGAGAAGGCCTTTGTCATCGACCTCGAGGGCAACGTCGTCCGCGAGCTCGAAGGCCTGGACGTGTACAGCGCCAAGCAGCTCAAGCGTCAGAACTACAACATCAAGGGCGGCCCCAACAAGACCGCCGAACCCGAACTCCCTGTCTTCATCTTCAAGAACGGCCGTACCGTGGTGCCCATCTACGGTGCCGGACTGTGGGGTCCCATCTGGGGCTACATCAGCTTCGAGGCCGACCTGAAGACCATGGGCGGCGCCTACTTCGACCACGAGTCCGAGACCGCCGGCCTGGGTGCCAAGATCAAGGACGATCCTTCCTTCCAGCAGGAGTTCGTCGGTGAAGTGGCCGATTTCGAGAACGCCAACGTAATCGAGATCGTCAAGGGCGGCGCTCCCAAGGACGCCGAAGGCAAGTCCGTCGTGGACAACAAGATCGACGCCATCTCCGGCGCCACCATGACGTCCCAGGGCCTGGATGCCGCTATCGACACCTGGCTCGCCGCTTATGCCAAATATTTCCTGAATAACGCTCCCAAGAGCTGCTGCGGTGCCGAAGAGGCCTGCGAAGGCGCTTGCGAGACTGAAACTGTGGAGGAATAAGCCATGGATGCAAAACTCAAAGAAACCATTCTGAACCCGATCTTCAAGGGCAACCCGATCACCGTCCTGGTGCTGGGTATCTGCTCTTCCCTCGCGGTTACCGTTACCCTGAAGGGTGCGCTGGTCATGGCCCTCTCCGTGATTGTGGTTACCGGCATTTCCAGCCTCATCCTGTCCCTGCTGCGTAAAACCATTCCCGGCCGTGTACGTATCATCGTCCAGCTGGTGGTCGTCGCCATGATGGTGATCCTGGTGGACCAGATCCTCAAATCCTTCGAAGCCACCTACGCCATCGACAAGCAGCTGTCCGTCTATATCGGCCTTATCATCACCAACTGTATCGTGATGGGCCGCATCGAAGCCTTCGCCCTGGGCAACAAGCCCTGGCCCAGCTTCCTGGACGGTGTCGCCAACGGCGCCGGTTACGGCATAATCCTGCTCGTCGTTGCCTTCTTCCGTGAGCTCCTGGGCTCCGGTACCCTTTTCGGCATCGACATCCTCGGCCGCCTTGGCTATGTTCCCAACAACCTGGTTATCCTGCCGCCCTTCGCCCTCATCCTCCTGGGATGCATCGTATGGGTGCAGCGCAGCATCCAGAAGGACCTCCAGGAAAAGTAAACTGAACGCCTTATGGAATATCTTAGCTTATTCACCAAGTCCATCTTTGTGGACAACATGATCTTCGCATACTTCCTGGGAATGTGCTCATTCCTGGCTGTATCGAAGAATGTGAAGACGGCTGCCGGCCTTGGCGTCGCAGTTATCTTCGTGCTCCTGGTGACCCTCCCCATCAACTACCTCCTGAACACCTATGTGCTGGCCCCCGACGCACTGATCAAGGGCGTGGACCTGAGCTTCCTCAGCTTCATCGTCTTCATCGCCGTCATCGCCGCCATCGTGCAGATCGTAGAGATGGTCGTGGAGAAATTCTCCCCGGAGCTGTATTCATCCCTGGGTATCTTCCTGCCGCTGATCGCCGTGAACTGCGCCATCCTGGGCGGTTCCCTGTTCATGCAGCAGAAGGACTTCCTGAACATCGGCGAAGCCACCGTTTACTCCCTGGGTAGCGGTCTCGGCTGGTTCCTGGCCATCGTTTCCCTGGCCGCCATCCGCGAGAAAATGGCTTACTCCAATGTTCCGGCCGCTCTCAAGGGCCTGGGTATCACCTTTATCACCGTAGGTCTGATGGGTATCGCCTTCATGACCTTTATGGGTATTTCACTGTAGGAGGACTGAGATTATGACAAGTACTATTTTAACTTCTATCGCAGTCATCGTAGTAGTGACCCTCGTGCTGGTGGCCCTCCTCCTGTGGATCAAGACCGCCCTCACTCCTTCCGGCACCGTGAAGATCAACATCAACAACGGCACCAAGGAGCTGGAAGTCACCCCCGGCGGAGACGTCATGCACACCCTGGCCGACCACGGCATCTTCCTTCCCTCCGCCTGCGGCGGCAAGGCCAACTGCGGCCAGTGCAAACTGCAGGTCCTGGAAGGTGGCGGAAC
>JAEEGK010027086.1_pt1 | contig 11612 bp, 6 predicted proteins | sample 8958771 | NCBI WGS metagenome assembly JAEEGK01 (sample SAMN16246547, study PRJNA631951) | gut metagenome | biome: gut microbiome; feature: rumen; material: SC-attached | host: Bos | place: Iran: Karaj | collected 2018-10 | reverse complement strand
CTCGACGAAGAAGATGCGCTCGTGGGAATTGGCGGTGTCGCGGATACGGTCGACGCATTCCATGATGGTGTTCATCGTGGTGTCGTAGCCGATGGTGGCGTCGGTGCCGTAAAGGTCGTTGTCGATGGTGCCGGGGAGACCGATGCAGGGGAAGTCAAACTCGATGCCGAAGTTCCAGGCACCGGTCAGCGAACCGTTGCCGCCAATGACGACGAGAGCATCGATTTCCTCCTTCTGACAAGTCTCATAGGCTTTCTGACGGCCTTCCGGGGTCATGAACTCTTTACTGCGTGCGGTCTTGAGAATGGTGCCTCCACGTGTGATGATGCCACTGACATCTTCGGTGGTGAACGTTTTTATTTCACCTTTGATGAGTCCATCATAGCCACGGTAGATTCCTTTGATGTTGAAACCATTGCAGATGCCGGCACGGGTGACGGCGCGGATGGCGGCATTCATACCGGGGGCATCGCCGCCGGAAGTGAGGATGCCAATAGTCTTGATCTTGCTCATAACTTTATAACCTTTATTGATTAATAATGTAATAATACTTTATGTTGCAGGGAGAGAACATTCTGTGTAATAGGGTTTCAAATTCCAAGCAGCGTTGCGCTGGTGCTGCCTGTGATACGCACGCTGACTGTCTGGCCGATGTGGCTTGTGCCTTTGGGGAAGACCACCATTTTGTTCTGCTCGGTGCGTCCGCAGAGCATGTCGCGTGAGCGCTTGGAGAATCCTTCCACCAGAACGTTGAACTCGCGGCCTTCGTCCTTGCGGTTCTGCTGGGCAGAGATTTCAGTCTGCAGTTGTATCAGTTCGTTCAGGCGGCGTATCTTCACCTCCTCGGGCACATCGTCAGGCAGGTGCTTGGAGGCGTAAGTGCCTGGACGCTCGCTGTACTTGAACATGAAGGCGGAATCGTACTGCACTTCCCGCATCAGCGAGAGTGACAGCTGGTGGTCTTCCTCGGTCTCTGAGCAGTAGCCTACAAAGATGTCTGTAGACAAACCGCAGTCGGGGACAATTCGCCTAATGGCTGCTACTCTGTCAAGATACCATTCACGGGTGTATTTGCGATTCATGAGCTGCAGAATACGGTTGCTGCCGCTTTGTACAGGAAGGTGGATGTGGCGGCAGACGTTGGGCATGTCGGCAATGACCTGTAGTGTCTCATCACTCATATCCTTCGGGTGGGATGTGGTGAAGCGTATACGCATTTCAGGCGCTGCTTGGGCAACAAGGCGAAGAAGCTGGGGGAAGCCCACCTCTTGCCGGGCTCTGTACGAGTTTACATTCTGCCCAAGGAGTGTCACCTCCTTGAAGCCTTGGTTACGCAGGTCGCAGACTTCTTTCAATATACTTTCCACGTCGCGGCTTCGTTCACGTCCACGGGTATAAGGAACAATACAGTAGTGGCAGAAGTTGTTGCAGCCGCGCATGATGCTGACGAATCCGCCTATCTTGTGTCCGAGTCGTATGCGCTGTGGTACTACGTCGCGGTATGTCTCGGTGACCGACAGTTCGGTATTGATGGCCTTGTGTCCCAGTTCTGCCTGGGCAATCAGGTCGGGAAGGGACATGTAGGCATCGGGGCCGGCAACGAGGTCAACGCCGTGTTTGTCTAATAGCTCTTCTTTCACGCGTTCTGCCATACAGCCCAGGACGCCTATAATCAGTCCTCTTTCCTTGTCCTCTCCTGAGGTGGCGGAGCCTTTGCGCCTTTGGCGGCGCAAGGCACAAAGTGCCTCTAAACGGTGATAAATCTTTTGCTCGGCATTGTCGCGTACTGAGCAGGTGTTTAGAAAAACTGCATCGGCATCGTCAATGCTCTCCGTTGTTTCGTAACCAGCCATCTGCATGACACTGGCCACTACTTCCGAATCGGCCACGTTCATCTGGCATCCATATGTCTCAATCAAAAGCTTCTTCATTTCATTTATTACTTTTCATTTCGTAAACATTAATCACCCCTTCCTGGATGCTGGCTTCCACCGTTCGTCCGTTGGAAGCATGCAGTCGGAAGCGGCAGTTCCATTCATGCGGCCATGCCGGAAATAGCATCAGCTGTCCGTCGGGAGTCTCTTGCAGCAGCATCTCCTGAAGGCCAATCATGCCTGCACCACCCCGGTTGTGATCGGGTGCCCAGTCGAAGCCCTGGTCCCAGAAGGCAGGAAAACGATAGGGACCGTCGCTTAGCTTCTCGGTGTTGAGGCGTCGTGCCTCGTCGGTCAGTCCAAGGCAGGCAGCCCAGATGTTATCCTGCTTCCAGCCTTTGCTGCTGCGCATTTCAAGGGCATGCGTATCCTTCATGTAGGTGTTGAGTGCTATGCTCAGACCAGGACGCCCCAGTCCGAAGATGCGCCAAGGCCAAACGGGATAGAGCTGCGGTGTTTCTACGTTCTGGATGCGTGCCCATGCTACGGCTGGGGCGATACAGGTGTCGCCGTCAACCGTGCGAAGGGGAATGTTGGGGATGCGTTCTGACAGTTCTGTTCCGTCTGAAGCCACAGCCTTCAGTGCAGCGATAGTGCTCGACGGGTTGTAGGCCATCTTATAAGTCTCACAGCCAGAGCCAGGATAAATGATGAGTTTTCCGCTGTCGTTGAGTGCTTTTGATCCCAACTTTCTGGCTTGCCATTGGTAGTGCTCGTCGAAGAAGCGCAGGCTTTGGCTTATGAGTGAGTCGTACTTGGTTATTTCTTCAATGGTCTGAGGAGCATACTGTTTCATCAGTTGTGCCATCATGCAGAACTCCAGTACTGTGTCCCATTCGTACTCCAGCCATGCATTGCGCTCCAAACCGTAGTCGCTGCCTTCGGCATGCTTGCCATACTCGGCAGGGTTAGGCAGTCCGAAGTTTTCTATCTGCTCGGTGAAGCAGGCCCCGTCGTGTCCCCAGTAGTGACGGGTGCGTGCTACGGCATTGGGCAGCATTCTCAGGTAGGTGTCAAGCTGTGAGCGTAACAGGTCGTAGTCGCCGCTTTTCAGCATGGGCCAATAGACGAGCCGTTGGTTCTGAGCCGTCATGGTGCCGCCACCCCATTTGCGGTAGTCGGGAGTAAACGTCATGGCGGAGTCCACATAGACAGGATCAAAAGTGAAGAGACCTCCGTTGAACTTTGTTGGCCATTGACCGTAGGCGTTACATCCTAACAGATAGCGCATCAGCTCGTAGTTGCGTACCATGCGTGCTGCTTCCTCGTTGGTGCCATCAGTCTCTATCCAGCTACGCTGCCAGTAGTTGTGCCACCAGCTGGCACTGCGTTTTTCTGAGGAGGGAACAGAGAGCGTGGAATACGGGGTGTGACATGAGGATGATGTAGCGGAAAGCCTGATTTGTATTGTGCTTTTCTTCAGTCGGTTGTTGGTGAAGTTCCAGCTACGATAGTCGGTGGAGGCATAGGTGCCTGAGCCTGTTCCGGTGAATCTGAAACCGGGGGCAGTCATCTCGCCTTGCATCATCAGTCCGCCAATGGGGTTATAGAGGCTGTCTTTAATGGCATCGAGGTGCTCGTAATGGACAGTATAGTCGAAAACGGTCTGTTCACGGTTCTTATGGGTGAATGTCAGCTGGCTGCCCTCTGCCCGTATGCTGTCGGCAAAGGTCATGCAGTCGGCAGGGATGAGCCATTTGTAGGAACACTGCTGGCAGGCGGCTTTTGTTAAGGGACGGTCGCGGTAGCGCCAGCTCTCATAGCTCAGTACTGCCTGCTCGGTATGTTGCGATGAAATCGCAACGAACACTAAAGGTTGCAATACGTCCACCCACAGTTTGATCTTTACGGCTTTGCCTTTTATGTAGACGGCCCCGTCGTCGAGGCACAGCTCTTGTCGGAAATCAGTGCCGTTGAACGGCTGCCCGTCGAAATGCAGACGCCATCGGCCTGCCTTTAGCAGCGTGTTGTTCTCGTCAAACCATCCGCTCTGCTGGGCATAGAACAGCAGGTCGCCCTGCTCCACCCATACGTTCAGCCCGATGTCGTGACCGCCACAGGGCATCGATTCGCTGCTGTTGCGGCTCTGCGATGTCCAAACCACTGGCTTAGGCGTGTAAGCGAGCGCAATTGCTTCGCTAAATATGGAATAGATAAGAACTAAAAATAAACTCCTCATTCCACATGTCCCATTCTACCCTTACTCCTCATACATAATCAGTGCCGACTGCGGATTGACAAGGGCACGGCGTCCGAAGATTTTGCTCTTGGACTGCTCATTGATCTCGCCATCCTGACACACCACCACATACATGGCCTTAGGAATGTTCACCTGCTGCTGTTCACGGGTGCTGTTCAGTATCACAATGATGTTGCGCCAGTCATCGCGTCCTGCATAGTCCTTCAGCCGGTAGGCCACAACGCCTTTCGGTGCATCGAGGAACTCCAAATGCTTGCGCACCAGATGGGCATCACCCAGTCGGAAGGCAGGATGATGGCGTCGCAGACTGATGAGGTCGCAGTAGTATTTGAATACCTGTGGATAGCGTTCCTTGTTCTCCCAGCATAGTCTGTTGATGCTGTCGGGCGACTCGAACGAATTGTGTACACCCTGCTTGCTGCGCAGCAGTTCTTCGCCACTAAGCATGAAGGGCACGCCCTGCGAAGTCATCACCGCTGTCTGTGCCAGCAGGTCCAGGCGTATCAGTTCTTCTTCGCCGATGCCGGGTATGCTGGCCTGCAACCGGTCAACCAGGCACATGTCGTCGTGGCAGCTCACGTAACTCATCATCTGTGTAGGTTCTGCTGCCCATGCCTTTTTGGTATAGTTCACCTTTGTCATGTCCACTTGAGGGTGACTGATGGCTCCAACGATGCCGAACTTCAGACTTTCCTCGTAGCCGGGCAGTCCAGCCAGGAAGGCTCCCTGGGCATCGTTGTCGAATGGGCCGCGCAGCCCATCGCGGAGCTCGTCACTGAAGGCGGCTATGCCAGGCATCTGGCTTATGTTGGCTTTCAGCCCGAGTTGCTCCGTGGGCAGTGCGCACTGTCCGGCGCTCCATCCCTCGCCATAGATGAAGATAGAGGGGTTGAGCTTGTTCAGTTCCTGACGTATCAGGTTCATCGTCTCTATGTCGTGACACCCCATCAAATCGAAGCGGAATCCGTCCACTCGGTATTCGTTGTACCAATATTTCACGCTCTCCACCATAAAACGCCTCATCATCTTCCGCTCCGAGGCAGTCTCGTTGCCGCATCCCGATCCGTTGCTGTAGGTGCCATCGGCATTTTTCCTATAGTAATAGTCAGGATAGGTGCGCTGGAAGTTGCTGTGGTCTATGTCATAAGTGTGGTTGTACACCACGTCGAGTATCACGGCAATGCCCGCATTGTGCAGGGCTTGTACCATCTGCTTGAACTCACGTATACGGGCCGTGGGGTCGTATGGGTCGGTGCTGTATCCTCCTTCTGGTACGTTGTAGTTCACAGGGTCGTAGCCCCAATTGTACTGTGGCTGGTCGAGGCGTGTCTCGTCCACTGATCCATAGTCGTAGCTGGGCAGTATATGTACGGCGTTCACACCCAGTTGCTTCAGGTGGTCAATGGCCCATGGCTCAGTCAGTGCGAGGAATTTGCCCGGATGCTTCGCCTCGCTTCGTCCTACAGAGAAGTCACGATGGTGTAGCTCATAGACCACCAGGTCGGCAGGCGACTTGATGACGGGATGGCGGTCACAGCACCAGTCGTCGGGGTCGGTATTCACCATGTTCACGATGGCGGCACGTTGCCCGTTCACTCCAACTGCCTTGGCAAATACCCCAGGCGTCTCACCTTTTCCTGTGTCGAAGGTATAGTAGCGTCCCATCAGGTTGCCTTTCACTGTAGCCGCCCATACGTCCTTTTCTTCAGTCCGTTTCATGTTCACCGTCTTCAGGGCCTTGCCGCCCTGTCCACTGCTGTAGATGCGCACCTTCACACCTTTAGCCGTCCAGGGGGCCAGCAGACGGAATGTGGTCTGTTCCGGCTGGCAGTCCATCTCTGTAAAGCGGAAGCTGCCGCCTTCGCCTGCCTGGTTTTCACTTGTCTGTGCGGCCACTGTTGAGGGCAGCAACGTCATCAGTCCTGCCAGCACACCAAAGCGTGCCTTGTCGCGAAGCATACGCTTCACCACTTTTCCGGAATGCATTTTACGCTTGTCGTCATTCATTGTCGGTCTCTCCTCTCTCACTGGATAATAGATGTTTTTGCCTGTATTCAGTTTGCAAAGATAGAAAAAAAGATTCAGAACGCCAAATGTTTTCCTTGGAAAATAATGATTCTGTGTAAACCTTTAGTTGTTGTTACGATGATTGAAATTGCGAGGAGTGTTTGCTGACAAGGAAGTAAGCACAGGGCTATGCGGTAGACAGTCCGTAGGATAGTAGGATTTTACCCGTAGTAAAGTGTGATTTTACTTATGGTAATGCGGTAGTTTACCGGTGCTTAGCAGAGTGCTGTTCACTTACTGGCAGAGCGACGCTCACTTACTGGCAGAACGGCGTTCACTTACTGGCAGAGCGACGCTCACTTACTGGCAGAGTGAGGCCTAAGATTGCTTGAAGAGAAAGCTACGACTGACAGCAGTCGAAACTTCTAAGAATTGACTAAATAATTGAATGGTTATCAAAAAAAATGTTGTACCTTTGCAGCGCACTATTCGGCTGACCGAAAGCAGAGACGTATAAAACACCTTGCAGAGGATGGCCATGTAGAATGCAAAAGGCTGTTTACACAGCATACTGACAAAAGAAAAAAGAATACGACGATGAAACGACTACTAATCTTTTCGTTTTTCTGCCTGTGGTCTGTCACATGGTGTAAGGCTCAACGGAGCTGGGGTGACCAAGGCAATGGTACTTACATCAATCCTGTGCTCTGTGCCGACTACTCCGACCCTGACGTGGTGAGGGTGGGAGAGAAATACTATATGGTGGCATCCGACTTCCACTTCATAGGCATGCAGCTTCTGGAAAGCCATGACCTGGTGAACTGGCGTATTGTGACTCAGGTTTACAGCCGGTTTGATTTGCCGGGGTGGGATGCGAACAGTCATTATGCGGGAGGCTCGTGGGCACCTGCTTTGCGCTATCATGACGGTAAGTTCTGGATATATTTCTGTACCCCCGACGAGGGGCTTTTTATGACCCAGGCAGAACGGCCTGAAGGCCCATGGAGCCCATTGCACTGCCTGAAAGCTGTAGAGAAATGGGAAGACCCTTGCCCGTTCTGGGACGATGACGGGCAGGCTTACCTGGGTCGCAGCCGGCATGGGGCAGGTCCCATCATCGTCCACAGAATGAGTGCTGACGGGCGGCAACTGTTAGATGAAGGTGTGACCGTCTATACTGGCCCTGTGGCAGAAGGGACAAAGTTCCTCAAAAGGAATGGCTGGTATTACCTGTCCATACCTGAGGGCGGTGTGGGCACTGGCTGGCAGACTGTCCTGCGCTCCAGAAGCATCTATGGCCCCTATGAGAAACGTGTGGTGTTGGAACAAGGTTCCACCCGCGTGAATGGCCCTCATCAAGGTGCCATCGTCGACACACCCCAAGGAGAGTGGTGGTTCATGCACTTCCAGCACGACGGAGCACTGGGACGGGTGGTTCACCTCCAGCCTATGTATTGGCATGATGATTGGCCGGTGATGGGTGTTGACATTGACCGTAATGGCATAGGCGAGCCGGTGTATGTGTGGACTGTTCCGGGTAAAGGAGGAATGGAGAAGAAGGAAGAAGGAATGGGTGTTCCCGCCATTCCCTCCGATGGATACTCACCCTTTACCTTGGATGGCGTACATCTGTCACCGCAATGGCAGTGGAACCATAATCCTGTTGATGGCGCATGGTCGCTAATGGAGCATAAGGGACAGCTGACGCTGCATGCACTTCAGGCTGCTACATTCCGCGAAGCCCGTAACACGCTGACCCAGAAAGTGACTGGCTATGAAAGCGAAGTCACCATAGCCATAGACTGTTCGCACATGGCAGAAGGGGGACGTGCCGGTCTGGCATGTATTGGTAAACCCAATGAACTGGCGGGTGTCATGTGCCGTGGAGGCAGGCTTATGCTGTACAGAGGTGGAGACAGACACGACACCGAGGTGGCAGAGCTTCACAAGAAGACTGTCTATCTGCGGCTTACCTTTGATATGCACCAGCGGCAGTACCGCTTTGCCTACAGTACCGATTCAAAGAAGTACATACCAATAGGCACACCCTTCTTCTCGGATTTCTCCAATTGGAAGGGTGTGCGCTTCGGTATCTACCATTATAATACTGACAGGAGTGACGGTTATGTCACTGTGCCGAGGGTAAGGTACGATGTACTGAGGTAGCAGGTAGGCTTACTGCTCGCTCCTGACGAGTCTCACCTCATAGATCTCGCCAATCTGCTTGCGTGGCTTGGCAACGAACTTCACGCGTACCTGCTTCTTGCCCTTGAGCAGTTCGGCGGGTACGGGGTAGGTTTCGTACTTGAATTCTGAGATGCGGTACTTGCCGGTGTTGTTCACCTCCTTCACCAGCACATCGTCGACGAGGATGTCGAACTCATGGCTCTTCCATTCGCCTACGCCCCAATACTTCAGCCTTATGCTCAGGTCGGTCTGTCCACCTGTCTGCATCAGGTAGCTGAAGAAGTGGCCGTCGCGGGCATCACGATAGAACACATCGTTGGTGTTGCCCACCTGGGAACGGTCGGTCTCCATGAAGTGATCGGCTTCGGGCTGCTGCTCGCCTGGCTGCACCTTGTCCACGGTACGTGCCTCGAGTGCCTGACGTTCCTGCTCGGCCTTTTCCAGATTGTCGAGATAGCTCTTGTAGCTGTCTTCGGAAAGGGCCAGCCAGTACATCATGTAGCGGGAGTCGTGGAGTTCGAAGAAGGGTTGCAGCTCGTTATGGATGGCATTTTCCATCTTGGTTGTAAGCGTGAAGTGCAGAGGCTTGCCTGCAACAGGCTGCAGCTGGTTGGCAATGTTCTCGATTCTGTCGTTGACAAGGATGGGCGCCTTGTCGATAGGCAGTTTCTTGCCGCTGGCATACTGTCCGAAACGGCTGTCGTCGGCAATGAGATGAGCCAGGTCTTCGGTGCCGGTCTTCATGGCCAGCATGATGGGACCGTGCATCAGGGCAACGTACTGAGGCACGTTAGGCAGGTATCTCACACTGTTATACATCGGAAAACGGATGTCCACCACATCGCCCTTCTTCCACTGACGGCTGATGGCCACATAGGATGACGGGCCGGTGACAATGCTTACAGGACGCCCATTGACCTTCACCTCAAACTGTCCGGGCTTTACCCATCCAGGATAACGCACCTGTAGCGTGAACTGTCCCTTGCCTTGGGCAATGGTGATGCGGCTTGACTCGGCATAGGGGAATTCCGTTTCCTGACGAAGTGTCACAGACTTTTCCTTCCAGTTGAGCTCTGAAGCTACGAAGAGGTTCACGAAAAGGTCCTCGCCCTTGTGGGTATAGACAAATTGCCCGAACTTGCCATAGTTCTCCATGCCTGTGCCTACGCAGCACCACATGGCCTCGTTGGGGGCAGAGTAGTTGCGGTAGTGGCGCGGACGGGCTGGTGTGAAGTACACATAGCCGCCATGCTCAGGATGCTGTGCGGAAAGAATGTGGTTGAAGGTGGCCAGTTCGTAGAAATCAGCATAGCGTGCTTCTGGGTTGCGGCGGTGGAGGTTCTCCGTCAGCTTCAGCATGTTGTTGGTGTTGCAGGTCTCGGGACCGTCAATGTCGTTGATGAAGTCGGTGCAGGCCTCCTTGCTTGGGAAGTGCTCGCGACGGCTATTACCGCCAAAGGCCAGTGAGCGTTCACCTGTGACAATGTCCCAGAAATAGGCACCGGCGGTATGATAGTTCTCATCACCTGCCAGTTCGGCTATACGTTCAAAGCCCACCACCTTGGGCACCTGGGTGTTGGCATGCATGTTGTCGAGATTGTCACGTCGCTGCATGAGGGGTGTGAGCAGCCTGCGGTGTGAGAACCTGCGGGCGGCATCCAAGTATTTCTTCTCTCCAGTGATGGCATAGGCATCGGCCAGAACTTCGTTCATACCGCCATGCTCAGTGTCCAGGATACGTTCCATCTGTGCGTCGTTGAGTCCTGATGTCAGGTCGATGGCCCAGTCGCAGAAACCAAGGAAGAGCTGCTTGGCCTGTTCGTTGCCACAGTAAACCCAGGCATCGCGCAGTCCGGCATACATCTTGTGGACATTATAGAACGGTACCCACGCACCGGAGAAGGCACCGAAGTCACCTTTCTTGAAATTGCCCCAGATGCGGTCACTGCCGGGAACACCGCCCACATAGCCTTTTCCCCATGCGGGATGGTTCTTGGCATTGGCATCGGCACAAGCCTGCAGTTCGCTGATGAAATAGTTCATGCGCTGGCGGCATTCCTCGCTGCCGGTAGCAGCATTGAGGGCCATGGCAGTCAGGTAGTGTCCGCCTACATGTCCGTCGAGCCCGTCCCAGTTGGGGTAGGGTTTGGCCTTGGGTGTCAGACCGGCCTCCTTGAGGTAGGGAGCCAGCAGGCGGTCGTTGTCATACTGTAGCAGGGTCTTGATGTTCAGGTCGCGTGCCCGCTTCAGTGGTCCGTCGAGCAAGGTGACATCGCCAAGTGGGAACTCGTCGGCATACAGCCGGTCCTGTGCTTGGATACTGCCTGCGGCGAGAAACATCGTCATTGTGAAAGTGAACCTTCCAGCGAGAGTCGTCATTTTCTTCATCATGTTGTTTGTTTTTTAGTCTGATATGAGTAATAAATGTTGGTAGAAAACATATGAAAGATTCTTTATAGGTAAAAGACAGCCTCTGGTCCCATGTTGAAGAGGAGGTCGAGGATGCTGAGGTTGGGCAGGAAGCCATGTCTGTCCTGAAACACCTGATAATAAGGCCGTGGCTGGAAGTCAGGGTCGGGAGCAGGGTGCTTAGGGTGAATGGCTTGGCGCAGGTCTGAAATGTCCTGTGGGTCGTTGTCCTGATGTTGCTCTACAGGTGTAAATGCCTGGCTGAGGCTGACATTTGGTTGGATGTCGAGCAGCGAGCATACACACTGAAGGATGGACAGGTTGAAATCTATCAGGAACGGCAGGGAGTCTGAATCCTCGTCTGCTGAGGGTTCGAGAAAGAATGGTCGCAGGTAGTCCTGATAGTAATCGAAGAAGGGAGAGTCGCCATAGGCCGTGGCAAGTGCATTCCAGTGATGGCGTTGCCAGTTGCCGTGGTTGCTGATGCGGAGGTCACGGATGTAGGGTGTGTCGTTGGTGCGCTCCACAGGAAGCACCAGTGCCTGAGGTCCTTGGGCTGTGGCTATGATACAGCGGTTGCGATAGGTTTGTTTCTGGAAATGCTCATACTGTTCAATCACTACCGAGGGGTGACGGTAGAGTTTCTGGTACCACTGGACGGGCCCGAAGTAGGTGGTGGAGAGCAGGGTTGTCATAACGTGAGCATCCATCGGTCTCGGCGGTAGCCTTTCCAGAAGGGCAGGCTGTCGTTGTGGTTATAGACTATGAGGCAGACCCGTCCAATGATGTTCTGTTCAGGAACGAGGGTCGAGGGCAGTGCCTGATTGTGAGCATGAGGGCACGCCAGTGAGAGTGGCTGCATGGCGTAGTAGTCC
>JAEEGK010027084.1_pt1 | contig 11613 bp, 7 predicted proteins | sample 8958771 | NCBI WGS metagenome assembly JAEEGK01 (sample SAMN16246547, study PRJNA631951) | gut metagenome | biome: gut microbiome; feature: rumen; material: SC-attached | host: Bos | place: Iran: Karaj | collected 2018-10 | reverse complement strand
TATTGTTTTGAAGATTGCCCTTCCCTCCAGCAAATCAAGCACTTTGAGCGTGTCGGGGTTGCCATAATATATGAAGCATTCAGTATCGACCCTGCACTCACAGATTTGCTCATTGCGTCTCTGCGGGTCTGCCTCAAACTGTTTGCGCGGATCCACTCCGAGATCACCTCCCCGTTTCATTTTGGTGTCAGCAATCCGGCATGATCGGAGGGAAAGGAATGTGGCACTATCAAATCCGTTTAGCTGGAATCTCCATACGACAGCCTCCCTGTCAAAGCAGCACATCACATTGATGTTCAGCTCTGCCTCTTCCGGCCAAGTGTGATGACGCAGGCGGTAAGTGCGCCGTCCTCCCTGGTATCTTGCCTCGCATAAATCAGTTGAGTCAAGTGCCACACTGCTTCCGTCAGGAAGTGAAAGCCGGAAACTGATATTCCGGCTGTTTTCCTTGTCGTAAGTGGCAAACACAGGGCGGTCGCTCGTCTCTAGACGGAACAATGTGGGAGAGCCATACAGCGCACGCGTGTAACGGTTATGGCCGTTCACGCATACAATGTCTCTGTCATCCGGGAAATATCGCATAACACGTTGCTGCGCCTCACACAGAACGAAGGCAATGCAAAAAAGAAAGGATATACAGAGACGAAGCATAGTTTTTTTTATAGAGGTTGTTTTTCTAAGAGGTTATAGGAAATTATAAGAGATTATAGGAGATTATAGGAAATTATAGGAGATTATAAGAGGTTATAGGAGATTATAAGAGGTTATAGGAGATTCTGGATAATCTTAGTACTCAGATGGCATTATAATTGCTATTTAAAAATCATTTATCTCATTATAAATCATTAATTTCGGTGAGTATTTCAAGTGCCTCCTTCACAGAGCTTACATTGTCGATACGGAGCGATCGCTTTGTTCCATCCATGAGTTTGCATCTGCGGAAATATTGGGTGGCAAACTGCAGTAACTTACCAAATGCAGTGCTTTTGTAATAAGGGCTTTCATGATTTTCCACGAGGTAAGCGAACATAGTTTTCTGTTTTAGGATGAGCCTCTCAATACCAAGTTTACATGCCAGCCACTTGAGTGGCATAATCCGAAGCAATTCCTCTCCTTCCCTGGGAATCGGTCCGAACCTGTCTTTAATGCGTCCGCTATATGCTTCGAGCTCATGAATGTTTTTCAAGCCGTCTAGTTCACGGTACAACGCCATACGCTCCCCACTCGTTGGGATATAGGTCTCAGCGAAGGAAGCGGGGATGTCAGTCTCGATATTACATTCATTCACAAAAGTGATACCAAAATCAATTTTCTTCTCAGTTGAATCCCCTTTGGAATCCTCATCTTCCTGTTTAGCCCAGACATCGGCAAACTCTGTGGCTTTCAACTCACTGACCGCTTCTGCAAGCACTTTCTGATATGTCTCATAGCCGAGGTCTGCAATGAATCCACTCTGCTCTGCTCCAAGAAGATTTCCAGCCCCTCTGATGTCGAGATCCTGCATTGCGATATTCAATCCTGCTCCGAGCTCTGAGAAGCTCTCAAGCGCCTGCAGTCTTCTTCGTGCATGATCGGGCAGTCCGGCGAGTGGTGGTGCAAGCAGATAGCAAAATGCCTTCTTGTTGCTTCTTCCTACCCTTCCTCTCATCTGATGCAGGTCGCTGAGTCCGTAGTTGTGTGCGCTGTTGATGATGATGGTGTTGGCATTGGGTACATCAATGCCGTTCTCAACAATGGTAGTGGAGAGCAGCACGTCGTAGTCGTGGTTGAAGAAGTCGATCAGCACATGCTCCAATTCCTTGGGCTCCATACGTCCGTGCCCCACACATACACGGGCATCAGGCACATGTCGTTCAATCATTTTTTTCAGTGATTCCAGATCACTGATACGGTTGTTCACAAAAAAGACCTGTCCATTTCGGCTGAGTTCGAAATTGATTGCTTCCGCCACGATTTCTGGAGAGAGAGAATGGATTTCCGTCTGTATGGGATAACGGTTTGGCGGCGGCGTGGTGATGACGCTAAGGTCGCGTGCTCCCATAAGGGAGAACTGTAGCGTACGTGGAATAGGTGTGGCTGTCATGGTAAGTGTATCAACGTTCACCTTCATCTGCCTCAACTTCTCTTTTACCCCCACCCCGAATTTCTGCTCCTCATCTATGATGAGCAGCCCCAGGTCCTTGAACTGCACGTCCTTGCCTATAAGTTTATGCGTGCCGATGATGATGTCAGTCTTTCCGCTTTTGAGATCATCGAGAATTACCCTTAGCTCCTTGGAAGTTCTAGCCCTAGTGAGATAATCCACCTTCACAGGAAATTCTCTGAGTCGCTGCGAGAATGTGTGGTAATGTTGATATGCCAGCACCGTAGTCGGCACAAGGATCGCAACCTGCTTACTGTCAGCAGCGGCCTTGAATGCCGCCCTTACGGCGATTTCCGTCTTTCCGAATCCAACGTCTCCGCAGATGAGTCGGTCCATCGGCCGTTCGCTTTCCATATCCTCCTTGACCTCACGTGTAGCCTTGATTTGGTCGGGGGTGTCCTCATAAATGAACGATGCCTCCAGCTCCTGCTGCATATATGAGTCGGGTGAGAATGCGAATCCTTTCTGCTGCAAACGGTCGGCATACAGTTTAATCAGGTCGCGGGCAATATCCTTCACTTTTGCCTTCACCCTTCCCTTCATCCTCTCCCACGCACCAGTTCCGAGACGGTTCATACGTGGTGGTTCCCCTTCTTTGCCTTTATATTTCGACAATTTATGGAGCGAATGAATCGACATGTAGATGAAACCACCATTCAGATAAGTGACTTTTATCATCTCCTGCATCACCCCGTTAATCGGCACACGGATGAGTCCGTCGAATCGTCCGACACCATGGTCTATATGCACCACATAACCTCCCACCTCAAACTGCTGTATTTCCTTAAGTGTAAGCGCCATCTTTCCCCGTTTCGCCTTATCACTTCGGAGATTGAATTTATGGAACCGGTCGAATATCTCATGGTCGGTGAACACAGCCAGTCTGTTCTCATGGTCAATGAACCCTTGATGCAGCGTACACTCCATCATATCCACTGAATTAGGACTGAGTGTGTTGCCTGGAATTTCGTTAGTTGTAAGGATTTCTCTGAGACGTTCGGTCTGCTTTGCTCCATCGGTGAGAATCACCACTTGGTAGCCATCGTCTTTTAGCTTTGCACACTCATCTCTGAACATCTGGAAATTACGATGGAAGAGAGGCTGTGGCGCAGTCAGGAACTCAATATAGACAGTTCCTTTTCCATCGGTTTCCACTTCTCCCCTTCTGGCAGGAGAAAACAGCATTTTCCGTCGCTGTTGCATCCGTCTGACGAAATCGGAATAGTTTACAACAAGCCGCTGGAACTGCGGTGTGTAATTGTCATTTCCTGCTGTTTCCTTGTCCGACATCTCTTTTGCCTCAATATCAGCCTGCTTGGCAAATCCTTCCTCACAGATAGTCTCCACCTTGTTGTAAATCCACTGCAAGTCCTTTGCAACAATGATATAATCATCTGGAAGATAGTCAAGAAACTGGATATATTCCTGGTTGTCCCTTTCCATCTCAGGCACAATCGCCACCTTCTGACAATCGCTGTCGGAGCATTGAGTCTGGATGTCAAATGTTCGGATGCTGTCCACGGTGTCGCCGAAGAAATCGAGGCGGATCGGGTCTTCCATCGAAAACGAGTAGATATCAACGATGCTGCCACGAATGGCGAACTGTCCAGGCTCATACACATAGTCTGTCCTTATGAATCCGTGTTGTTCTAACCATTCCTCAAGAAAGTTGAAGTCAATGGTGTCGTTCACACTAACTGTCAGTGTGTTCTCGTCCAGTTCCTTAGGAGTCAGCACTTTCTCCGCAAGCGCTTCCGGACATGTGACCACAAAGAGTCTTTCCTCCTTACCCACTTTCCCGAGTACGTCAGTGCGGAGTATCTCATGGGATGCATCTTTCTGATTGTATTTGATTGCCCTTCGGTAAGAGGATGGAAAGAGAAGAATCTGCTTATCGCCAATCAGCTGAACAATGTCGTTATAGAAATAGCCCGCCTCCTCCATGTCGTTAAGCACGATGAGCATCGGGGGAATGATTTTGGTTTTGCTTTTCAGCGAGGCGACAAGCAGGGAGGCTGCAGAGCAAACGAGCCCTCCTATGTTGATACAGTTAAAGCGAGGTCTTTTGAGAGCCTCGCTTACTTTTTTTGCGGCATCAGTAGCCGCCATGCGTCTGATTAGCTGAATCTTGTCCAAAGCGGATAAGAACTAAAAGGGGAGTCTGTCAGCATATTGGCTGACATGCCCTTGCAAAGAGCCGGATAAAGAAAAGCGCATCAGCACCAGGCCTTATCTCATCAGATAGTCTCAGCACCTTTTTCATTTTTCCGGTGGCTTTTCCTGTCAGTTTCTTCGACAGTGATTTTTTCTTCGTGTCTGTGCAATCGTGAGTAGAATCTGTCATAGGCAAAATAATTTATGTCAGTTATTATTATAAACGAACAAAAACTGAATATATTTTATGACAGACCAGATTTTTTAGTTTTTAGTCTGAGTACTATGATTTTTCTGAATAATCTTATTATTCCGGTTATTAACCCGCCTGCTAAAAAAACATCGGCAGTCAGGCAGCATCATCAACTCAATGAAACAATCACTTATACATGTCATCGGTACTCACAGGCTGCTGTCCCTCGATGGTCTGGATTTCAGCCTTGTCATCATTCTTCTTACTTTTCCTGCTCTTCTTCTTGAACGCCTTTCCCGAACCGATACTGCTACCAGCCACTGACCCGGCGTATGAGCCACCTATGGATCCGACTATACTACCCACCGGGTTATTGGAAATCTGGCTACCAAGAATTCCGCCAACGATGGACCCCGACGTTCCACCCACGATAGATCCCGTGGTGGAGTTACAAGCCCCAAAAACAAACGCACTCATCATAGCACAAATAAACAAACGAAATTTATTCATCAGTAGTAATTGTTAAATATGTTACACTAATCTATTATGCAAAAATACGGAATATTTTTTGAATAGAATCATAGAAACGAATAAATATCAAAAAAAACGTTTAGTTGTCATTTGGCAGATACATTTATTTTTTGTATCTTCGCATTTTAAATAGCATCCGCATAAAATCTTCTGACTTTACTTACCACCATGAGAGCAAGCGACAGCATAGTCATCATACCCACATATAACGAGAAGGAGAACATCGAGAAAATCATCCGCGCGGTGTTTGCCTTGGAGAAGTCGTTCCACATCCTTGTCATCGACGATGGATCGCCCGATGGCACTGCCAACATCGTGAAACAGCTCATCACCAACGAGTTCAACGGCCAGCTCTTCATCGTGGAGCGTGAAGGTAAGCTGGGATTGGGCACAGCTTATATCCGCGGATTTGAATGGAGCCTGGAACATGGCTACGACTACATCTTCGAAATGGACGCGGACTTTTCCCACAATCCGGACGACCTTCCGCGCCTGTACGCCGCCTGCTCTGACGGAGACGCATCGGTCGCCATCGGTTCCCGCTATTGCAACGGCATCAGCGTGGTCAACTGGCCCATCGGACGTATCCTGATGTCCTATTTCGCTTCCGTCTACGTCCGTACCGTACTCGGCGTCAAGATCTATGACAATACGGCCGGCTTCATGTGCTACAAAGCCGAAGTGCTCCGGGCCATGGACCTGGACGACATCCGGATGAAGGGCTATGGGTTCCAGATCGAAACGAAATACACCGCCCACAAGCTGGGTTACAAGATCGCGGAAGTACCGGTCATCTTCGTCAACCGTCAGCTCGGCACCTCGAAAATGTCCAGCAGCATCTTCGGCGAAGCCTTCTGGGGTGTAATCAAGCTTCGCTTCCGGAAGTTCAAGCGGAAATAAAAACTATCGGACGAGTCTGAGAGAGATACGGTTCCTGTCGAGATCCACCGACAGGACCGTTACTTTTATATGCTGGTGGAGTTTCAGGATCTTGGACGGATCCGCCATGCCGCGGACACCCATCTGGGAGGCGTGGATCAAGCCATTCTCATGCAGACCGATGTCTACGAAGGCGCCGAAATTGGTCAGGTTGGTCACGATGCCGGGAAGTTCCATCCCGGGGACCAGATCCTCGATGGTACGGATATCTTGTGCGAACTCAAAGGCCGTCGCCGCTTCCCTGGGATCGCGTCCGGGTTTAACCAGTTCCTTCAAAATATCCTGTACGGTAGGTAATCCGAAGTCCGGCTCCACGAAATCCTCAGCCCGCAAGCGGCAGCAGAGTTCCGCATTACCGACCAGCTCCCCGACGGGGACGCCCAGAGAGCGTGCCATCCGGTCCACAATGTGATACGACTCCGGATGGACGGCGCTGTTGTCCAAAGGGTTGGCCGCTCCCGGGATCCGCAGGAACCCGGCGCATTGCCGGAAGGCCTTTTCTCCCAGACGGGGCACCTTCTTGAAGTCGCTGCGAGAACGGAAATCCCCTTCCGACTTGCGCCACGCAACGATATTATCAGCCAGGACCGGGCCGATGCCGGCCACATAACGCAGAAGCCAAGGACTCGCGGTATTGACATTGACTCCGACGCTGTTGACGCATGACTCGACGGTATTGTCCAGCTTTTCCTTGAGCAAGCCTTGGTCCACATCATGCTGATACTGTCCGACGCCCAGGGACTTCGGATCGATCTTGACCAGTTCGGAAAGCGGATCCATCAGCCGGCGGCCGATGGAAACAGCCCCCCGGACCGTCACATCCTCATCCGGGAATTCAGCCCTGGCCACCTCGGAGGCGGAATAAATCGAAGCGCCGTCCTCACTGACCGTCCAGACGCGGCATCCTTCCGGAAGCGCCACTTTCTTCATGAAGTCTTCCGTTTCCCGGGATGCGGTTCCATTACCGATCGCCACGGCTTCCACCTTGTATTTCTCCAGTAGATCTGACAAGGCGACGATCGACTTGACCTTTTCATTCTGCGGCGGGTGCGGATAAATGATCGTGTGATAAAGCAGATCTCCCCGCTCGTCCAATACGGCCAGTTTGCAGCCGTTTCGGAATCCGGGATCAATCGCCAAAGTCCGTTTCTGTCCCACGGGACTGGCCAGCAGCAGCTGACGCAGATTTTCCCCGAAAACACGGATCGACTCCACATCGGCTTTCTGTTTGGCTTCCTTCAGGACTTCATTGCTGATCGAAGGTTCCAGAAGGCGTTTGTATGCATCCGATACAGCCTCCCGTATCTGTTCGCCGAGGGCAGGGGACGGATAGCGCCGTTCCTGGCAGAAATCGTAGTACATCTTCTTGGCGCACCGCTCGGGATCCGCGTCGATGGACACGGACAGGAATCCCTCATTCTGCGCCCGCAACATCGCGAGCAAGTTGTGGGAAGGAATCCTCTCCAGAGGCATGGAAAAGTTGAAATACGAACGATACTTGGATGCCTCGGGCGCATCGGCAGCCTTGGTCGCCTTGGACACGACCCGGCGCGTACGGAAGATGCCGCGGAGCGTTTCGCGGACTGTCGCCGTCTCGCTCAGCCGTTCAGCGATGATATCCCGGGCGCCGGCAAGCGCCGCCTCGACAGACTCGACTTTATCAGACAGGTATTTCCGAGCCTCGATACCGGGATCGACGAGTTGGACCGCATACATTTTGTCGGCCAGAGGTTCCAGACCGGCCTCTTTAGCAACAGTGGCCCGGGTCCGGCGCTTGGGACGGAAGGGAAGGTACAGATCTTCCAGGACCGCGGCGCTTACACATGTTTCAATCTGTGCGCGCAGGTCGTCTGTCAGTTTCCCCTGTCCTTCGATGGTCTCCAGGATGGTAGACTTGCGTTTCTCCATCTCGGCGAAAACGTCCACACAATGCTTGATCTCGGCAACGGAAGCATCATCCAGCCCTCCTGTCCGTTCCTTGCGGTAACGGCTGATAAAAGGAATCGTATCCCCGTCTTCGAACATCTGGGCACAGTTCTCAACTTGCCAGTCCTGCACGGAAAGCAGGCTAGCTATATGCTTGATATATAGTTCTTTCATAAAGTCAGTCCTGAGAAATGATTTTCAATTCTTCCCGATAAGCGGAAAGCATGCGCGACTTGGAGATGAACCCCAGGTAGCGTCCATCTTCCGTAACGACGGGAAGGCGCCAGGCCTCCGTCACTTCAAACTTTCGCATCACGCTGTCCATCGGTTCGTCCTCATAGATGAAGGCGCGCGGCTGCTCCATCAGATGACGCACCCGCGTCGTATCATACAACTCCGTACGGAAGATGTCCTTACGGATGTTATCCATATCCAGGAGGCCCAGGAAACGGTCCTCCTCATCCACCACCGGAAAGACCGCGGCCGAACTGCCGGAAATAACAGGCAAGATCTCCCGGAGCGTGGCATTGGCCCGTACGCGCGGATACTTGTCCCGGATCAGATCGGCCGTCTTCATCAAGGTCAGGACGGCCTGGTCATTGTCGTGGGTCAGCAGTTCCCCTGTCTTGGCGATCCGCTTCGAGTAAATGGAATACTTCTCAAACAGGCGCGTCGTGCCGAACGAGATCGTGGCGGCGATGATCAGGGGCAGGAACAAATCATAACCGCCGGTAATCTCCGCAATCAGGAAGATTGCGGTCAACGGCGCCTGCATCACCCCCGCCATCAAAGCCGCCATACCGACCAGGACGAAATTCTGCTCCGGCACCGAAATGCCGCTGTTTACGAGGATCAGATTGAGCGTACGCGCCAGAAAGAAGCCGGCGATGGCGCCGACGAAAAGGGTCGGGCCGAAAGTGCCGCCCACTCCCCCGCCGGCGTTGGTCAGCGCCATGGCAAAAACCTTCAGCAACATGACCAGCAGAAAAAAGAGCGGTACGCCCCAGCGGGTCCGGAGCAGGAAACCCAGCACGGTACGGCTGTCCGAAGCGATATCGCCGCCGTTGAGCAACACGCCGAGGGAGCCATATCCTTCACCGTAGAATTGAGGGAAAAGGAAGATCAGCAGGCCAAGGCCCAGCGCGCAGCAGATCCAACGCACCGAAGAATGCTTCACCGCAGCCACCCTATCCTCCAGCCAGAGCGTCGTCCGGAGGAAATACACGGAAGCCAGTCCGCCGAACAGTCCCAACAGGATGTAGAAAGGGATGTTGGCCATCGAGAAAGGCGTCAGCGTACACTGGAAGGGGAAAGAATGCCCCAGAAACACGTATGACATCACCGTGGCGGACACACTGGAAAGCAGGAGCGGGACCATCGATGACATCGACAGGTTGAAAAGCAGCACCTCCATCGTAAACAGCACGCCGGCCAGCGGGGCCTTGAAGATGCCGGCGATGGCGCCGGCCGCGCCGCAGCACAGCAGGACCGTCATGTTTTTGTAGGACATCCCGAACAGGCGGCCGAAATTCGAACCGATGGCCGCGCCCGTATAGACGATCGGAGCCTCTGCACCCACCGAGCCACCCATGCCGATCGTGATGGAACTGGCGGCCAGGGATGACCACATATTGTGCGCCTTGATCCGGGATTCATTCTTGGAAATGGCGACCAGCACCTTGGTCACGCCATGGCTGATGTCATCCTTGACGACATACTTGACAAAAAGCAGGGCAAGCAGCATACCGATGCCCGGTGTGACCAGATTTTGCCAGTCATAAGCCGCACCACCCGAGAGCAGGCCGACCAGGAAACGGATCCCGTCGATCAATTTCAGCAGCAGCACGGCAGCCAAACCCGAACAGATCCCGACCGCGAGGGACAGGATCAACAGGCGGTTCCTTTCAGACAAGGACCGCAGTGGTGCCTTCAGCCTATTTCCGAGTTTTCCGGACATTTGTCACAAAGGTACAAAAAAAAGGTCAGGTTGAACCCGACCCCTTCTTGTTCTTGATGAATCATACAGTTATGCATCCGCACCGTCGTCATCTCCGCCATACTGGGAGATATTGTCATCCGGCAGGGTGTTGTCGCCGGCGTCGGCGCCGCCGTTCGTTCCGGCCACCTGCTCGTTCTCGGCATCCTCCTCTCCCTCAAGCCATTTCTCGACATCGTCGAGATCGTCTGTCTTGACCTGGATCTTGACCAGGTAGATATCTTCGCCGAGCTCGATGGTCACCGCATAGAAAGGGGTGCCGTCCGGTTTGGTGTACCGGGTCAGATCAGGAAGATAATCATTGAATCCATTGGGATATTTGGCGGCGAACTCGGCTGCCACTTCCTCCGACATTTTCTCGAAGCTGACGACGTGTCTTTTGGTGCGATGTTCCATTGTAGAGTTAGGTTTTGTGCCGCAATATTAAACCATTTTTTCGGATTGTGAAATAGCTGTGGACTTTTTTATAAAAAAACTTTCACGGAGGAGTGGAAATGAGTCCGCAAAACAGCGATTTCAGCCTCGTCGGCGACCATCGCAGCAGTGCTGAGGATCTCCGCCTCCACGGGATCTTCGGACACGACGGTCACGATGCGCCGGGCCTCGACCCGGCGTCCGGTGCGGGGATCCACGATATGGCCGCTATACCCGGGACGGTTACCAGAAGTGGAAAGAGACTGGTCCACCAGGTCTACGTCCTGGAGCACGGCACCCGTAAAGGGGTGCGTCACCCGGACCCGCCAACTGTCTCCGAAAGGATGATGGCCCACGCCCAGGATCGTACTGCCGCCAAAATCGACATATCCCGTCCCGATACCGGCTTGACTAAGACATTCCTTGCAGTAACGGAGGAACCAACCCTTGGCGAAACCGCCGAAATCCAGGGTGCCGCCATTCAGGCAGAAACTTCCGTCGGGTCCGAATTGCAAACCCTCGCCGCAACTGCCGCGGGTGATATCGAACAATCCTCCCGTCCGGATCCGGAAATCCTCACAGATCCGGATCAGGGAAAGCAGTTCCGCACCGGGACAGACCGGTCCGGAATCTGAGCAGGCATTGAGACGGGACAGCTCGCTGGAAGGGTCGAAACGATTCAGCATCGCATCCAGACGCGAGACCTCGGCACACAGATCCTCCCATACCTGCAGGGCCGGTTCCCGGCCGGTCCCCACCACCAATACATCCAATTTCGTCCCCATCACATAGGGGACGAAACCATGGAACAGTTTCCTGTCCGAAAAGTACTCGTGCTGCGGGGAGAAAGCCATCTACATACGGTCCGGGAGCTCGATGCCGAGGATACCCGTCGCCTTCCTAAGGACAGAAGCGAGAGTCTCGATCAGCACAAGACGGGTCTTCAGAAGCACGGCGCCCTCCTCCTTCAAGATGGGCGTGTCATGGTAGTACTGGTTGAACTCCTTGGCCAGGTCATAGGCATAGTTGGCGATGATGGCCGGAGACAGGGCGTCCGCGGCTTCCGCCACTTTCTGCGGGTACGCAGAGAGAAGCTTTACCAGACGCACCTCTTTCGGGCTCAGCGACACATCGTCCGGTATCTGCGACACGTCGTACGAGATCCCCTGCTCCGCCGCCTTGCGCAGGATCGAGCAGATACGGGCGTGGGTGTACTGGATGAACGGGCCGGTGTTGCCGTTGGAGTCGATGGACTCCGTCGGATCGAAGAGCAGCGTCTTCTTGGGGTCGACCTTAAGGAGGGAGTACGTGAGGTCG
>JAEEGK010027082.1_pt1 | contig 11613 bp, 5 predicted proteins | sample 8958771 | NCBI WGS metagenome assembly JAEEGK01 (sample SAMN16246547, study PRJNA631951) | gut metagenome | biome: gut microbiome; feature: rumen; material: SC-attached | host: Bos | place: Iran: Karaj | collected 2018-10 | reverse complement strand
TATTTTTATTTTTAAATTATATTTCTAAATATTTTTAAATAATATTTAATTTAATTTTCAATATAATATAAATCAATATTAATTTAAATACATTAAATTATTGTATATTTTTAATTTACATAATATATATAAATATTAATAAATTATTATTTTATAATTTATAAATAAATTATTTTATATTTCATTTCTAATTATATTATAATTTATTAAATCATTTGAAACTATTTCTAACAATAAATTAGATAAATTATTTTCATCTAAATTATTTGTTTTATATTCATTAAAATTTATAAAATGAACATTATAGTTATTATTTAAATAATTTTTTAGAAAAACATTTTTATTATTAACACAAATAATAATTATACTAATATTAATTTCTTTAAAATAATCTTTAATAATTTCATCATCAAAATCATTATTTATTATTATTATTAATGAAATAAAATCATATTTATTTTTATTATTACTTAAAACTTTTTCAATAATATTTTTGAAATTTCTTTTATTAAAAGAATTTATATTTTTTATTAAGTTATGATATAATAAAATTAATTGAAAAAAAGTTTCAATCATTAAATTCTCTTTTGAATTTATATTTAAAATTTCTTCTCTATTATTTTTATTTTTAATTCCAAATCCATAACCATAAAATTTCTCATTAATATTAAATTTATTTAAATTACTTTTTTCAATTATATTTATAACATTATCAATTTCATTTAATTTAATTTCAAAATTTTCATCATTATGATTAATATTTTCTTTCCAACTAAAATCAATTGCAATATGTAAAACAATTTTAAATCCATTACAAATATAATCAATAAAACTATTTATTTTATCTTCACATGAAATGTTTTCTAATGTAATTTTCCGATAAGGAGAAAAATTAATCGAAATATTTTTAATTTTTAAAAAATTTTTTATACTTCCATTATATTTAAATAAAATTAGATCTTCTTTTATTTTTTTATTTTCATTTAAATACATATAAAGGTCTTTATAACATTCATATAAAAAATATATGTTTATTATATCATTATATAATAAATTATATGGAATTTTTATGCTATTGAAATTTAAATTTATATATGAAAATTTTTCACTTCGATATAAAAATTCATTTTTTGAATTTACTATTAAAAAACAAAAACTATTTATATTATCATATATATTTATTTTTTCGATACATTCTTTATTTTTAATAATAAAATTAATTTTAATACTATTATTTTTATTTAAATTTTTATAGGAAATAATAAATTTTTCTTTATTAAAATTATTACTATAAATATTCTGTTCTAAACAAAGACTATAAGGAACATATTTATTTATTAAAATATTATTTAATGTAGTTTTAAATATAAAATTTTCATCATTATTTATAATAGTAAATATGTATGAATTAAAAACATTTAAATTAAAATTCACTTTTAAAGATTTAAAATATATATAATTATTTAATAAATAATTAACTTTTATATCATTTTTATATATAATTTGTTTTTTATTTGTAATTAAATTATTTTCTTGAATATATAATTTATAAATAGAATTTTCTTTTGGATAAGTAATATTAAATTTTAATTCAATTTCATTTATATTTATAATATTTTTATTATATTTATTTATATTGTTTATAATATTATCATAATAAATATCATTATTTAAATACATTTCCTTAGTTTCATCATTTTCAATTAATTCAATATGACATTTATTAATAATTTCAATTGGAATTTTGTTATCATAAAGAAATTCTATTTTTTCCCCATTTTTGAAATAATTATAAGTAAAATTATATGGATCATATTTATTAGAAAATATTTTTTTCCCATTTCTGTTAAACAATATTAATTTAAAAATAGGTTTTAATAAATAAATTGGAATATAAATTTCTATAAATTTTCCATTATCATCTATTATTTCACTTCGATACAAATAATTATTTTTAATATAATTAGAATTAGTAATCATATAAATTAATCTATTTTCTTTAAAAGAAAAATTTTTATTATTTGATTTCACTTCTAAATTAAAGAAAAAATATTCATTTTTACCTATCAAATTATATGATAAAACTTCTTGAATATTATTTGCAATAATTTTATTGCTCTTATTTTTTATAAAAAAATAATTAATATTTTTTTCATATATATTATATAATTTATCATTTTTATATAATTTAATAATTATAATTTGATATTCAATAGAAGCTTTAGATATATAAAATTTTGTATTGAATTTTATTTCTTCAAAATCTTTTTTAATTTTAATTTTTTCTGATTTACCAAATAAAGCTTCTTTTTTATTGTTATATAAAAAACATTTAATATCATATTCACTATTAATTTCTGTATAATTTAAAGAAAATATTATTTGAAAAAAATTATCTGCAAAATAATTTAATTCATTTGGAATATTAATTTCTCTATATTTAAAATCTGGATAATAAAATTTCATTAAATTTTCTTCATTAATATTTGAATTATTTAATTCTTGACCCATCAAATAATTATTAATTAGAATATTAAAATAATTATTTTAATATAAATTTAATTATAATGTTTTATTCAAAAATATTTTTATTATAATATTATTAATTATATAATTTTAAATTATTTTTTTTTATTTGTTTTTTTTTTATTATCATCAGTTTTTCTCCATGATGTATTATCTGTTTTTGTATCATTTTTATTTTTATGTTTGTTTTCTGTTTTCTTTTTATCTGTGGGTTCAAATTTTGCGCCTCTACCCCAATCATCATTATCATTTTTTTTTTGAACTTTATTATCTTTGATATTTGTTCCTCTTCCCCATTCTCTATTATTATCTTCTTTTTTTTCTTTATTACCCATTCCTCTCCAACTTTCTTCTTTTTTATCTTCTTTAACTTTTTTATCTTCTTTTTTTTCCTCTTTTTCTTTTTGTTTTGGAGGATCTTTTCTCCAAAAATCATCTTTTTTAACTTCAGGTTTTTTAACTTCAGTTTTTTTATTAACTTCAGTTGTTTTATTAACTTCAGGTTTTTTATTAGTTTCTTTTAATGCCGAACCTTTCCAAAATCCATCATTTTGTTCAGGTTTTTTTTCTTGAGGAGGTTCATCTTTTTTCTTTCTCCAATCATTTTCATCGGGTAATTCCACTTTAGTAGTTTGATTATCTTCTTTTTTTCTCCAATTATCTGTATTTGTTTTTTTTTCTTCAGTTTTAGTCTTTTCATCTTCGTTTTTTGGAAAATATGTTATTGGACCTATAATTTTTTTACTTTCAGATTTTTCTAAATCTTCATAATAAACTTTAAATTTAGCTTCTAATTCTTTCATTAAATCTTCTTTTACTCTTTTATCTAATGCTTGTTTAAATAAATTCATTTCTTTTTCATATTCATTTACATTTTTTTGTTTAATTTCTTCAAAATATTTGTCTTTGAAATCTTTATAATTTTTTAATATTTCTTTTTTTTTAATATTTTGATTATAAAATTCTAATGATTGTTCTTTTAAATTAGTATTAAATTCTTTTTCAAATTGTTCTAATTTTTGTTGATATTCTTTATTATCTCTCTTTCTAAATTCTCTTAAAATATAATCTAATTTTTTTGTAGTTTCTTTTAATTTTTTTTCATTTTTTACTTTAAATTCAACTTCTTGATATTCTAAAGCTTTTATTATTTCATCTTGAGAAATTTTATTTAAATCTTTTAATAAATCATCTAATTTTATTTTTTTTCCACTTTTTAATTGAATTATATTTGTATATCTTCTTAATAATTCAATTATATGTTTTTTAAGACGAATATCCAATTCTTTTTTTGATTCTTCATCTAATAATAATTTCTTTTTTTCAAATTCTTTTTCTAATTCTTTCTTTTTTTCTAATTCTTTTTTATCTTGAGTTTGAATTTTTAAATTTGCTTTGTAAATATTTTTTTCAATTTGATATTTTTTAAGTGCTTCTTTTTTTTCTTTTATTTTTTGAATTATATTTTGAGTTGTTTTTAAAGAATCTTGTTTATAAACTTTAAATTGCTCATATAAATTCTTTTTAATTATATTTAAATTATCTTTTTGAATTGTTTCATTAATATCTTCAATAATTTGTTTTGAATTTAAAATAAAATTATTTATATTTGAATTTATATATTCATTTTTATTAATATCAGTTAAAAATATTATCATTTGCTTTTTATAATCAATTTTTAATTTAACTAAACCAATTCTTGAAATTTCAATTAAAATATTTTCGATTTCAATATTATTATAATTAAATTTTTCAAAATATTTTTTAATTTTATCGAATTTTATTGTATTATAAACTTTACTTAATAAAATTACACATTTTTTAATAATATTTTCTTTAATATTTTTTAAATAAATATTATATTCTTTATTATCTTCAACATATTTTAATAAATTTATTGATTTATTTATAAATCTTATTGGATTTTCTTCATTTTCAAATAAATTATATAAATTAACAATATTACTATCAGTTTCTTTAAAAAGATCATAATTATTAATATTATTTATTAAATTTTTTCTATTTGGAACTTGATTTAAATGTAAAATATTTGTCATTCTTTGACATGTTTCAATTTCAACGTCATTTGCGGATTCAAATAATTCTTCTCCATATTTATAATAATTAGTATAATTATCAATTAAACTTGTGCTCAAAGCAGATAATAATATTTTTTCATTAATATTTTTAATATTAAGTTTATCAAATCTTTCTTTTTGTTTTTTGTTCAAATTTTTAATTTTCGTTGATATTAAATCTTTTATATTTAAATTTGAATAAGAATGATATAAAGGATAATTACTAATCCAAAATAATTTACTTATATTATTATAAAATTCAATTTTACTCACAGGATTTAATTTATAATATTTTGCTTTATCTCTTTTTTTTCCAATATCAATTTCATTATTGTCTCTTATTTGAATTTTTTCATATTTATCTACTAAAAAAATAATATCTTCCGATGTTTTAAAACTTTCGAGCCATTGTTCTAATTCAATAGCAGTGTCTAATAAATTTAATCTAATTTGAATTAATGTATTTAAAACTTCAGGGTCATTAATCATAACTTTATTTACAAAATTACTTTTTTTTTCACTTTTTATTAAAGTTTGTAAATAATTTCTAACTGAATCACATAATCTTTTAAATTCAATTTTTCTTTTTTTTTCTTTACAAAAGTTAAAAGCAGATTTTAATATGTCACTGTATAAATTTAAAAGTTTTGAATTTGTTTTTGTAATATCTAATAAAATTTTATAAGTTTCCCATATGAATTTTTGAACGAGAATAATATTTTCTTTTTCAATTGGAATATTGTCATCTTCTGATAAAAATAATGTATTATTTGTTTCATCGTTGTCTAAATCATCTATAATATTATCTATTTGAGAATTTTTCATATTATTATTATTTGTTGCTGTAGTATTTTTTTTGTAAATTTTTAAGAATTTTTCTTCAATTAATGTTTTTGTATTTGTTATGACATTCATAAATGATTCTAAATTAGAAACTTGACTTATTGAACGAAAGAAATTTAATCCTAATTTAAGATGATTAATTTTATTTTGATTAATTGCTAATTCAATGAATTTTAATATTAATTCCTCCATTGAATTTGACCAAATCTTTTTTTTAGAATTATTTATATATTCATATGTTAAAGTTAAAGCAGATTCTTCATCTGAATTTTTAATATATTCATTAATTTTAGCTAATAAATTTTCAGGAGTTAATTGGCTCATTTTTAAATATATAATATTAATTATTTAAAATATATAAAAAGATAAAATATAATATAAATAATTAAAAGTATATAAATTATAAATATATAATAAAAATTTTATATTTAATCTAATAGATATTTTTAAATTTTTATTTGTTTAAAAATTTTTTATGTCTAGAAATATTATTTTTGTTTTTGCTATTATCATTATTTATGGACTTATATATTTTATAGAATTTGTTGATTTTTATGGTATTTTAGATGTATTTGAAAAAAAATATACAACAATTTTTTATATAATACCATTGATTGCTGCTATATTTTTGACTCTTATAACATATTTATCGTTTTTAATAAATCATAAATTATATAGAGTAATATATATCTTTTCTTTTACAATTTTAGGAATATTTTTAAATTTTTTCATGATAATATCAATATATCTTTTTATAGGATTATGGTATGATTGGCCAAAAATTTGGGGTATTATAATATGTATAATTATCCCAAGTTTATTCAACATATATGGTTTTCTTTGTCCATTTTTCACAAAAATTGAATATATAACATTAAAATACAAAAATTTCAAAGGAAATAAAAAAGTAATATGTCATATAAGTGATGTTCATTTAGGTGCAATTTATCAAAAAGGCTTTAGTGAAAAGATAGTTAGATTAATTAAAGATATTTATTTTGATGTTCTTGTTATAACTGGTGATTTATGTGATGGAAGTTTGCAAGTAGAAGCAGATTGGATGGAAGCATTTAATTCTATTGATAAACCCATAATATATATTACAGGTAATCATGAGGAGTTACATGGAACATATAAAATGTTAAAAGAAACAGAAAAAACAAAAATAAAACATATTTTAAACAAAAATATTATAATTGAAGATATTAATTTTGTTTGTGTTGATTATGAATGTGATTTTTTTGAAACATTAAATAAAATAAAACCTTTGAATTCTCCAAAAGAAATTCCTAATGTATTATTAGCTCATGTTCCTAAATTAAAACCAGAAGATTTAAAAGATTATAATATATTTTTGTTTTTATGTGGACACACACATGGAGGACAATTTTTTCCTTTTCATATTCCTACTTATTTTGCAAATACTTGTTTATGGGGGTTATATAAAAGTAAAATATCTGATAATTATGTTTTTGTTAGTCAAGGTGTTGGATTGGCTAATATTCCAATGAGAACATTTTCTAGAAGTGTAATTAGTATAATTACTATTGAAAATGATGATAGTATTATAAATAATGAAAATTCATCGAATGAGAATATTATAAAAATTTAATTTTTTTATTTTTGTAATATTTTATTAATATTATTAATATTCTATTCAAATTAAAATTAATTATATGAAATTTTTATAATTAAAAATATATAAATATAAAATAATTTAAATTATAAATCTGCTTTTGCTTTTTCAGCAGCAACTTTTCTTGCTCTATCATATAAATTACCTAAACCCATTCCAGATAATAATTTTTTAACTAAAGTAGCATAAGTATCTACATTTAAATATTTAGGAAGTTCACTTCTTTTTATTTCAGCTGGTAAATCTTCAGCAAAATATTGTGTCATTTTTTCTATCATTTCAGAAACTTTTTCCTTTTTTTTCTTTTGTTTTTCTAAATCATTTTCAGTTAAATTTTGATTTTCTGTATTATTTAATGATTTTTTTTTATTTATTTCAGATTCACTTTTTTGGAAAATTCTTTTAAATAAATAAATTAAATTTTCTTTTGTTAATTTTTCTGATTCAGATAAACCCATTTCTTCAAGTATTTTATTTACATTATCATAAAATTTTTTGATGTTTTTTTCACGAAGAGCTTCTTTTGTTTTATTTGTTGATGTATCACTATTATTTGATTCTTGACAAAAAGATAAAAACATTAGATAAAAAAATAATAAAAAAACATATGTTTTTTTCATTACTATTTTTTTTTAAATAAATAAAAATTATTTTTTATATTTAAATTTAATATTAATTAAATAAATATAAATATTATTTTATTAATTATAAACTTTTAAACTTAAAATTATATATATCTTTTTTTTATATATGAAAAAAAAATTTGATGATAATATTAAAAATAATGCTAATAATATAATTAATAATGAAATTATAAGAAAAAAAACAATTTTTGATTTTAAATGTCCAAATTGTAATTTATTTACTAATATAATAGATTATTATATTAAACCTCCAAATTCAACTTTATATTTTTTATATCAATGTAATAATATTTGTAAAAATACAGAAATAATTTCAATTTCACTTCAATCTTATTTAAATAAATATTATTCTAATAATAATATAGAAAATGATAATAATAATAATAATAATAATAATGATTATAATAAAATTAATATTTTAGATCTTTATTGTTCTAATCACCCAAATTCACTAACATTCAATACAAATATTTTTATTTTAAATAATAAAACTTCACAATACATATGCATTCATTGTTTTTTAAATCATTTCAAAACTTTATCAAACAATATTAAAAAATATCATTATATTAAATATAGAATTTCTTCAATTAAACCTTTTTTCAAAAAAATATATTACGATTTCAAAGAATCTGAATGCATTCGAAATATAATATCATATGATTTAAATACAATTGCATATTTAATAAATCAAAGAATTGTTATTTATGATTATTTCAATAAAAAAGTGTTATTTTATTTAACTGAAGATTATTATATAACAGATATAATTAAAATTAATAACAAAAATGATAATTCTAATTTATTATTATCATATGGAACAAATATGCGAGTTTGGAATTTAAATGATATTGAACAAAGTAAATTTCCAAGTATGTTTACAGGAATGTTTGTCATTATTCAAATTGGAATATGTTTATTTAATAAAAGTATAGTATGTTTTAATACTGAAGATGGTTTATTTTTTTGGGATTATGAAAAAGATAAAATGGAATGTAAAATTAATTTAAGAAATTTTTGTTCTGAATTTTTATTTCAAATAAATGAAAATATAGTTGTTACAGCTAATAAAGATAAAATTTTTATTTATTTTTATGATTTGGATATTAATGAAGAAAATAAAAATAATAATGATAAAGTTATTAAATTATTTTTAGATGATGATGAAGATAAATTTATTTCAGGAAAAGAATTAAGTGATAATAGATTTATTGCTATTTGTAGACCGGATATAATTAAATTATATGAAATTGTTGAAAATAATAATAAAGATGATAATGAAGATGATGAATTTAATTATATATGTAATTGTATTAAAAAAATTAATTTTAAATTAGGTGAAAATTATTGGAATTATTTCATATATGAGTTATATAATCAAAATATAATATTATTTTTAGATAATAATGAAATTATTTTATATAATTTATTTACTGATAAAAATGAAATTATTTATAAAATAAATGATAATAATAATAATAAACTACATATAATAAATAAAGTTCAATATCTTGATAAAAATTATATTGGCTTTACATTATATAATAAAACATTTAATATATTTAATATAGATACTAAAAATATATATTTAACTTATGAAAATAATATGTATGGTAATATAAGTACATATAATATTTTAAATAATGGAGATATTACAATAAGTCAAGTTAAAAAAGAATTTTATTATACTGTTGTTATATTAAAATAAAAAATATATTTAAATATTTAAACCTATTTATAAAATTTAATATATGTAATTATAATAATAACATTATTTATATATTATTAAATATAAAAATATTTTATTGAGATAATTTATCTATTTCATTATAATAATTTTCATTTATCATTGTTAATCTTCTTAAATTTAAATTTTTTTTGACTTTTATTAATTGCTCATTTAATACATCTTTATTATAACCTTTGTTTACTTTTATATAAAAATTTTTCGAACCATTTTCAATAACATTTTCATCTAATTCATTATTATAACAAATTGTACAAATTTTATGATTAATGCAACATTTTCTATGAAATTTATGACCACATTTAAAAAAAATAATAGTTTGATTACTTAATTTATTAAATATTTTATTACAAAAATCACATTTTTTTATTTTATATTTCATGCCTGTATTTTTAATATTAATTAATTCATTATTTTTTTTGATATTATTATTATTAAAAAATATTTTAGAAGTTTCTAAAAAATTTTTAAATTTACTTGTAATGGGAATAATATTACATAACTTATCTATAAAAATTTTATTTGGATTTTCTGAATTTTTCAAAGAATAATTTATAATATCATATGATCCTGAATAACAAAAAGAAAATTTTAATATTTTTTCAAGTATTTTTTTTATATATAAATTTAATATTGATTCAATTTCAGTTTTATTTGTATTAATATCTTTAAAATGATTAATAATATTTTCAATTTCAATATAAAAATTTAACCATAATTTATTTTTATTTGATTTTATACAAATTTCAAAACAAATTTCAATATTTGATTTAAATTTAATAAAAATTTTATTTATTTCATTATTATTTAAATTACTATTATTATTTAAAAGAACATTATTAATAATTGTATTCACAATATTTTCATAATATTTTTTAATTTCATTCATGCAAACATCAAAAGCTTCATCATAAAATTTCATTTCATTTAATAAAAAAATTTGACAATCGCTTATTTCATTTTCTTTACAAATATTTAAAAATTCTTCATTATTATACAAATTTTTATATTCTTTTAATAAATTAATTATTTTATAATTTTCTTTGTTTTTTATTAATAATTTAATTAACATTAATAACATTTTCGAAAATTCTCTTTTCATTGAATAATTATAATAAATTTCATCTAAATTTTCTTTATAAGTTTCTATTACATTTTCAATGTATTTTAATTGAACTTTTGGAATTGAATCTAGTTTATTAATAACATTTTCATGCTCATCTTTAAAAAATTCATTAACAAATAAAATTAATTTTTCTATTGAAATTTTAGCTAAAATATGAAAATTATTTTTAATATAATTTTTAACATTTTTTGTTTCATTTTTCATAGTTTTAATTTCATTTAAAAGTTTTGATAAATAATCAAAAATTTTTATTTCATTTTGAGTTAAATAAATTTCTATTGATTTAGTAAATTCATTATTCAATTTCAAAAGATGAATATAAACATAAATAAAAGGCGAATTTTTTGCAGTTGATAATAATAAAGGTAAAAAAGTTTTATAAAATTTATTTTCATTTGATTCAAGTTTGCAATCTTCAAAAATTAAATCAATTGTATCAATAATATCATAAGTTATTAACATTAAATAATTATTTGAAAATGTTAATAATGAATTATGAGTTTTGAATTTATCAATAATTTTATTATTATTATTATTATTATTAAACATGTTTTTAATTCTTTCTGAATATGTTAATATAAAATTTATACTATTAATCATTAAGTTATTATCGATGTTTAATTTATTCGAAACTTTTATTATAAAATAATAATAATCATATTGAATTAAAATATTATTATTATTATTATCAACATTAACGAAATTATAATAAATATTATAAATAATATCACTAAAATTAAAATTTTTAATTATGTTATAATTTAATTTATATTCTTTAGAAATTAATTTGATATCATTATTATTGATACTTAATAAGTTATTATAACTATTATTATTTAATATAAAATTGGCAAAAATGTCAAAATAAGTAAAACTATCAAATTCAATAAAATTTTTAATAAATTCATCACTTATATAAATAATAAAAAATATTTTAATAATATTATTATAAACATTATTATTAATATTATTTTTATCAGGAAATTTTTTGCTTAAAATAATATTATTAATAT
>JAEEGK010027081.1_pt1 | contig 11613 bp, 13 predicted proteins | sample 8958771 | NCBI WGS metagenome assembly JAEEGK01 (sample SAMN16246547, study PRJNA631951) | gut metagenome | biome: gut microbiome; feature: rumen; material: SC-attached | host: Bos | place: Iran: Karaj | collected 2018-10 | reverse complement strand
ACAACTCTTCGCTGGGAGCTGGAGAAGGTACAGGAGAGCCTCCCGGAGCCACCTCCAAACCCGGTCCTGGAGGCAGTCGCAAGGCTGGTGACAGCGGAAGCACCGGAATGGCGGGGCAGCCCGGCGGAGCTGGCAACCGTCCTACAACAGGACCTTTCCCCCAACGTACTTACCCGGCACCTCAATGTCAATATCTCCCGCCTGCGGGAGGAATACGGCATCGAATACCAGAAACAGGCCAAGCACGAGGGACGGCGTATCCTCCTCCGATACACCCCGCCTGCCCAGGAAAACCAAACCGGCAACGACAGTTAGAAAACACACAACGATAACCGCACTGTGAATAATATCGTCGCGATCGTCGCGACCGTCGCGTTTGAAGCGTACAGAAGGACCAAGGCAGGAAAGGAGGAACGAGATGAAACCTGAATTCAGTTCCACGGATGAGCTCCCGACGACGGAATACCGTTCCGAGAGCGAGCTTCCGATCATGATGACCATCCAAGAACTCGCGAAGTTTCTTCGCGTCAGCAGGAATACTGCGTACAGCTTCGTCAATACCGGCGTGATCCCATCCATCAAGGTCGGCAGGCAGACCCGAATCTATCGCGAAGATGTGATCCGCTTTGTCAATCGCTCACAAGCTTGAAATAATCTGGATTTGTTATATACTCTCCTCAGCAGATGCTTCTTGTCCAGGAAAGCGGGTTTAGGAGGGCCGATGTCAGCTTCTCACTGGAAAGGAGCAAACGAATGAAAGCTAAGCAACGATGGAATCGCTGGGAGATCGTATATCGGGTCCCCGGCTATGACCACACTTTTTCTGAGCATTTTGATACCGAGGAAGAAGCCAACCTGCGGATCGCGGAGATCGAGCTGGCCAAACGCGAGGGTAAGCTGAAGCCCCCTGGAAAGCTGGCAAAAACGCACTCCATCACCGTCGGTGAGTTTCTGGACGAGTTTGTCGAAAAGTACGGCGCAAACCACTGGGGAGACTCTTATTACAGCGTCAGTCTCCATCGGATCGAACACTATATCAAGCCTTTGATCGGAGACATGCTGCTCCGCGACATTTCCGCGCGGGACCTGGATGATTACTACAACCAACTTCTCACCACGCCGGCGGTTCTGCTCAAGGGCCACCGCAGTTTGGGCAAGACGGTATCGCACAGCGTCATCGAGAAGATCGACGATCTGCTAAGCACCGCATTCAATCAAGCGATCAAATGGGAATACATCTCCAAGAATCCGGTGCTGTCCGCCACGGTGCCCAAGGTGCCGAAGAAGAAACGATCCGTTTGGACGCCGGCGCAGGCAGCCACAGCTATCAATGCCTGCAGCGATCAATTATTGAAGGTCTGCCTTCTGTTGGGCATCGGCTGCTCGATGCGGGCGGGCGAGATCCTCGGCTTGCAGTGGTCTCAGATCAGGATCACCGACGAAACCGTCCAGAGCAACAGTTCTAGGCTGGAGATCCGGCAGGAACTGAAACGCTGCGACAAAAGAGCCCTGGAGGTTCTGGAATCGCGGAAGCGGTCAACGGTATACTTCATTTTCCCGGAGACGAAGGAAGACTGCAAGACCTCTCTGGTGCTGAAGGCCCCAAAGACAGATAGCAGCGTTCGGACGGTCTATCTGCCGAATACCGTTGCGTCGGAGCTGCTGAAACTGAAAAAAGCCCAGCAAACGCAAAAGGAACGTCTGCATGGGCTGTATCAGGATTTCGACATGGTGATCGCGCAGCCGGATGGGCGACCCACGGAGGAACGCCTGTTGGCAAAGAGCTTTAAGGAGCTTATTCGGGAAACCGGGCTGCCGGAGGTGGTTTTCCACTCCTTGCGGCATCTAAGCACCTCCATGAAGCTCCAACTCAGCGGGGGAGATATCAAAGCGGTGCAGGGAGACACCGGCCATTCCCAGTCGAACATGGTGACGGATGTCTATTCTCACACCTTTGATGAAAACCGTCAGCGGATCGCCGGACAGATGGAAACCACGTTTTTCGACAAGCTCGGTACGGCGGAAGCCCCGGCAAGCCCTGAACAGGATCAGGTGCTCAAGCTGCTGAATGCGAAGCCGGAACTGATGGCCCTGCTGCTGGCAATGGCGTAATGAATCAGATCATATTCCCAACAGAACGCAGGAAATCACCGCTTTTCACAACAAATCCCATGTTTTTTGTTAGAGGTTTGTTAGAGGCGGATGTCCAATCATAGAGAAAATCGGAGAAAATATTGCAAAAAGTCCGGTTTTCGTTTGAAAACCGAACTTTTATGGAGCTGCTGCCCGGATTCGGACCGGGGACCTCATCCTTACCAAGGATGCGCTCTACCGACTGAGCTACAGCAGCGTTGGCGACCCGGAACGGGCTCGAACCGTCGACCTCCAGCGTGACAGGCTGGCGTTCTAAACCGACTGAACTACCGGGCCAAGACGCTTAATTAAAATAACACCTGCGCTCCGATTTGTCAAGCGGAAAAATCGAAGAAAGACAAAATTTCCGCAGACGGCCGGGAGGAGACGGTGATGGGCCTGTCGTCCAGGGGATGACGGAAGCGCAGGCGGGTGCACCAGAGGGCCTGCATAGTCTCTCCCAGCGCTTCCGAGCGGGCCAGGGAAGCGGGGGTGCCGTAAAGCCGGTCCCCCACAAGAGGCCAGCCCATGGCGGCGCAGTGCACCCGGATCTGGTGGGTGCGCCCGGTGAAAAGCCGAAGCTCCAAAAGACCTACCCCCTCCCGTGTGCGCAGCAGGGTCCACGCAGTCCGGGCGCTCTGCCCGTCAGGGGCGCAGATGCGCTTCATGTCCTTCTCAGAAATGCGGCGGATGGGGAAGTCGATGCTGCCCGCCGCCGCGTCGGGGACGCCGCAGACCGCAGCCAGATAGCGCTTGTCCTCCACGGCGCCGGACATGCGGCTGCAGGCCCAGGCGTTCTTGGCAAAGAGGACCACGCCCCCGGTGTCCCGGTCCAGGCGGTTGACGGCGTGGCAGCCGTCGCCCCCGGCAGCACGGATATGTCCCCAGGCCAGGTTGGCCAGGGTGCCGGTGAAGCGGCTGTGGGTGGGGTGGAGGATGATCCCCCGGGGCTTGTCCACCGCCAGCAGGTGTTCATCCTCATAAAGCACCGTCAGAGGCCCCTCCTCCGGCGGAAAGGCGGGCTCAGGCTCCGTCATGGGCAGGGCCAGCCTGTCCCCCTCCCGGAGCCGGTGGTCCGCGTAGCAGGGCACTCCGTTGACGGATAAAGCATCTGCGGCCTTCAGCCGCCGGAGTTGGGCAGCCGAGAGCCGCAGGGAATCACGAAGCACGCTTTTCAGGGTCCGGCCGTCTTCCGCAGCCGGGACGGTATAGGAAAGGATCATCAGAAGTACTTGTCCAGCACCGCCTTGGCCTTCTCCGCGTCGGCAGCGACGCAGAGGACGACGGTGTTGCCCCGCTGGAGGATCATGGCCTTGTCCAGCTTGGGGATCTCCTCGGGCTTATACTCCGTGTAGAGCTTGATCAGGTTTTGCAGCCGGTTCCCACATTCCGAATAGGCAGTCTGGGCATTCGCCTCGTCTGCGCAGGGCAGGACGGCGATCTCCTCGGCAACGGCGCCGGAGGAGAAGCAGAAGCACAGGCCGGGGGCGTTCAGAGCTTCCAGAGCATAGAGGAAGCGGCCCACATCGTCTTCCGCAACGGCCAGGTCCTCGCTGAAAGCGCCGGAGGCCAGCAGTTCGGAGACCAGCGCCTTGGCCTCCGGGATGGGCGCTTTTTCCTTGGGCTTGGAGGCGCAGGCGCAGAACATGAGGCAGCAGAACGCCAGCAGGAAGGGAAGCAGCTTTTTCATCGTTTGACCTCCGTGACGGTATGGGCCTCCAGATAGGTCAGCCACTGGGGGTAATACTTGGGGTAGGGGTGGATGCCGTCGTCGCTGGAACCGGCGGGCAGGCAGCCGTCTTCGTCCGCGAAGGCGTCGAACACATAGAGGTAATGGGCTTCCTTATCCTCCGCCAGCTGACGGATCACCGCATTGTATTCCAGGATGCGGGGGTTAGTAAAGGTGGTGCTGGCGTCGGACTGACGCTTGGTGACCGGGGTCATGGACTGGAGGTAAAGCTCCGCCTCCGGCTCCAGCTCCCGGATCTTGTCGATCAGGTCGGAATACTTGCTGTAAAAGGTCTCCTTGCTGGCCCAGCTCAGCTCGTTGATGCCCAGCATGACGAAGACCTTGCGATAGCTCTTTCGGGCCATGGCGTCCAGGATGGTGAGATAGTTGCCGCCGCCCACATTGATGACGTGGTCCGTGCCGATGTTGGCCACGCTGATGGACTGCACGGCGAACATATCCGCCGTTTTCAGGCCGCCGTAGAGCATGAAGCCCTGGGCCAGGGAATTGCCGATGAATACGGCGTCGGAGAACCACTCCGGCCCCACCGCCTCGCTCTCGGGAACCGGCGTGCCGTAGTCATAACCCAGAAGCAGCTCGCCGCTGCCGGATTTGAAGCGGCAGCGATGGGCCTGGGCCCCGGCGTCCAGCAGCTCCATGCCCCAATAGCAAAGATCCTCCTTGGGAGTCACGGCGTTCCCGTCCGGACGGGCGGAGGCGGCATATACGCCATCCCCCGGCGGGGTGGGGAGGGGCTTCGGCGTCGGCGTCGGCGCAGGGGTGGGTTCCGGCGTAGCTTCCGGCGCATCCTCCGCAGCCGCGTGAGCGGGGAGCATGGCGTCGGCGGCCCGCAGCGTCACCGACAGCCCGGCGCTGGGAGAGGGGTCCGCCGCCTCCGCGCTGTCCCGCCCGAAGCTGACCCACAGGACCAGCACCGCGCAGAGCACCAGCAGCATGCAGACCGTGGGCAGCCAGCGCCCGGAACGTTTTTTCACTTGTTTCTCATGGCTGGACACCGACAAAGCCCTACCTGCTTTCCAAGGCCGAAAAACGGCCCTTATCATCTAACTAAGCAATCATATCAAAACCAATCCTGCGGCGCAAGTCATAAATCGACAAATCCTGAGAATTTCTGTGCGCTTTTTCCGAATCAGCTGCGGCCTCTTTCCGAAAAACCTCTGGTAAAGGAAAATCGCATGTGCTAAACTGACAGAGCTATCGAAACACAGGAGGTCGAATCATGAAAAGAATCATCGCCGTTGTGACGGCTGTCGTCTGCCTGCTGGCCCTGCTCAGCGGCTGCAAGAAGGAAGAACCCTCTCCTTATCTCAAGGGGAAGCATCACGTGGAGATCGAGGTGCAGGACTACGGGACCATCGCCCTGGAGCTGGACGCGGACGTCGCGCCTATCTCCGTCACCAACTTCATCGAGCTGGCCAAGAGCGGCTTCTATGACGGGCTGACCTTCCACCGGATCATCGAGGGCTTCATGATCCAGGGCGGCGACCCCAGGGGCAACGGCACCGGCGGCTCCGAGAACCCCATCAAGGGGGAATTTGAGGCCAACGGCGTGAAGAACAAGATCTCCCACAAGCGGGGCGTCATTTCCATGGCCCGGCAGTCCGGAAACTACAACTCCGCCAGCAGCCAGTTCTTCATCATGCACAAGGACAACGACAGCCTGGACGGGAGCTACGCCGCCTTCGGCCACGTCACTTCCGGCATCGAGGTGGTGGACGCCATTGCGGAGAACACCCCGGTGCTGGACGGTAACGGAACCGTCGCCGCCAAGGACCAGCCGGTCATTACCGCCGTTCGGGTGATCGACTGATGGAGATCCTGGCCCCGGCCGGCGGTAAGGAACAGCTGATCGCCGCCGTTTACAGCGGCGCGGACGCAGTGTACCTGGGCACCAAGGGCTTCAACGCCCGGCGGAAGGCGGACAACTTCGGAGAGGACGAACTGAAAAAGGCGGTGGCCTGGTGCCATGGCCGGGGCGTGCGCGTCCATGTGACGGTGAATACCCTGGTGACGGATGGGGAGCTGCCCGCCCTCTATGAAACGGTGCGGGAGGTGGCCGGGTCCGGCGCGGACGCGGTAATCCTCCAGGATCTGGCCGCCGCCGCCCTCTTCCGGGAGCATGTGCCGGATCTGCCGCGCCATGCCTCCACCCAGATGAGCATCCACAACGCCGAAGGGGCCCTGCTGGCCAAGGAGCTGGGCTTCAGCCGGGTGATCCTGGCCCGGGAGCTGAGCCTGACTGAGATACGGAAGATCCGGGAAAAAGTGGACATCGAGCTGGAATGTTTCGTCCATGGGGCCCTGTGCATGGGCGTTTCCGGGCAGTGTCTCCTCTCCGCCTTTCTGGGGGAGCGCAGCGGCAACCGGGGCCTTTGCGCCCAGCCCTGCCGCCTGGATTTCCGGGCGGGGGAGCGGAGTTATGCCCTCTCCCTGAAGGACGCCTGCCTGATCCCCTATTGCCGGGAGCTGGCGGAAGCGGGCGTCACCTCCCTGAAGATCGAGGGGCGGCTCCGCAGGCCGGAATATGTGGCCGCGGCGGTGGACGCCTGCCGGAAGTCCCTGGCGGGGGAGGAACCCGACCTGACGGACCTGGAGAAGGTCTTTTCCCGCAGCGGTTTCACCGACGGCTACCTTCGGGGGAAGCGGGACCTGAGCATGTTCGGGCGGCGCACGGAGGAGGACAAGGCGGATTCCGCCGCCGTGCTGGGGCGGCTCAGCGGCCTCTACCGCCGGGAAATGAGCCGCGTAGAGGTGGACATGGATCTGAAGCTGAAGCCCGGCGAGAACGTGGAGCTGCGCGTCTCTGACGGGAGCCGGCAGGTGACGGTCAGCGGTCCGGAGCCGGAGCCGGTGCGCAGCCGGGAGCCGGACCTACGCGGCCAGCTGGAACGCACCGGGGGCACCCCCTTCCTCCTGCGGGAGCTGCGCCTGGACGCCGAGCCCGGCTGGACGGCGAAGCTGAACCCCCTGCGGCGGGAAGCTCTGGAGAAGCTGCTGGAAGCGCGGGAGCAGACGGAGCCCTGGCCGGTGAAAGGGGAGTTCCTGCCCCCGGCGCCGGACAGAAAAAAAGCGCAGCCGAAGCTGCGGCTGCGTTTTGAAACGAAGGAACAGTTTTTCGACCTCCCGGAAGCGGAGGCCCTCTATCTCCCCGTGGAGGAGCTGGACGGGGAATGGGCGGAAGCCTATGGGCACAAGCTCATCGGGGAGCTGCCCCGGCTGCTTTTCCCCGGCGGGGAAGAAGCGCTCAAAGAGAAGCTCCGGACGCTTCGTGAGCGGGGACTGGGGACCCTCTGCGCCGGGAATCCCGGCACGGTGCGCCTGGCTCGGGAGCTGGGCTTCCGGGTCTCCGGCGGCTTCGATCTGAATATCCTCAACAGCTGCGCCCTGAAGGAATGGGCGGCCCTGGGGGTCGGGGAAACCCTGCTCTCCCCGGAGATACGCCTGGCGGGGGTGGATAAGCTGGGGGGCGGCATCCCCCGGGGCATCGTGGCCTATGGGCACCTGCCCCTGATGCTCTACCGCTGCTGCCCCATGCAGGGGAAGAAGGGCTGCCTTGGCTGTGACGGCAGGCGGCAGCTCACGGACCGGCAGGGGGAGAAATTCACCGTCCTCTGCCACAGAAAGCAGTTTTCCTCCCTCCTGAACCCGGTGCCCCTTTATGTCAGTGACCGGGACCTGGGCGGCCTGGATTTCCAGCTGGCCTATTTCACCACGGAGGACGCCGAAACCTGCCGGGCCGTCGCGGCCCGCATGGCGGCGAGGGAGCCTTTTTCGGGCAGGCGGACCCTGGGGCCCTACTGCCGCAGCATGCTGTAACGCCTCAGCCTTCCCACTCCCGGAAAACCTCGGCGGCGGCCTTGTTGGCGGCCTCCTGGGCCCGAAGGAAGCATTCCAGGAACCTGGCCCCCTTTTCGGTGAGGACGCTGCCGTGCTGGGCGTGACGCTCGATCAGGTCAAAGCCCAGATGGGCTTCCGTGGCCTTGATGCTCTTCCAGGCCTTGCTGTAAGCCATGCCCATGCGCTTGGCGGCCTGGTTCAGGGAGTCCAGCTCCACGATGCCCTGCAGGAGCTGGGCGGTGCCGGGGCCGAAGGCGCTTTTCGTATCGCTTTCCTTGTTGCGGATGCGCAGCCGGGCGATGCATTCCAGAGATTCGGACGCTTTTGCCATCTCATTCGCTCTCCCTTCGATTCATTCCATTCACATAAGATAATTTTATCAAAACCTGCGGAGTTTTACAAGAAAAATGATGCTGAAAGTGATCTGCGCCTGGCTTATCCTCTGGAGCCTGGTGGCTTTCATTGCCATGGGGACGGATAAGAGCCGGGCCCGGAAGGGCCGCTGGCGGGTGCCGGAGGCCACCCTTTTCCTCTTTGCCCTCTTGGGGGGCGGCCTGGGGGCCACCCTGGGGATGCACGTATTCCATCATAAGACGAAGCACTGGTATTTCCGCTGGGGACTGCCCCTGATCCTGCTGGTCCAGCTTGCCCTTGTGGTCTGGCTGGCCCGGCATTTCGGCCTCAGCTGGAACGGATGAAAGGAGCAAGTATGCTGATCGAACCCAAAAAGATCCTCTGCGTGGGCCTGAACTACAAAAGCCACGCGGAGGAGACCGGCGGGGAAGCCCCCAAGGAGCCGGTCATTTTCTCCAAGTTCAACGACGCCCTGGCGGGCGACGGGCAGGAGATCGCCCTGCCGCCCTGGCACCGCTGCTATGACTACGAGGCGGAGCTGGTGGTGGTCATGGGCAAGGCCCTGTACAACGGCGATGAAGAGGCGGCGAAGGACGCCATCGGCGGCTATACCTGCGGCAACGACCTGAGCGCCCGGGACTGCCAGTTCCGCTCCAATCAGTGGCTCATCGGCAAGTCCTTCCCCGGCTTCGCTCCCGTCGGGCCGCGCATCGTCCCCGCTTCGGAGTTCGACCCGGCCCGGCCCCACCGCATCCGCTGCGAGGTAAACGGCGTCACCGTCCAGGACGACGACGTGACCAATATGATCTTCTCCTGCCCGGTGATCGTATCCTATGTCTCCAGATTCATCCCCCTGGCCCCCGGCGACCTGATCTTCACCGGCACCCCAGCCGGTGTCATCCTGGGCAAGCCCAAGGGTCAGCGCAGCTGGCTGAAGCCCGGGGACGAGGTGGCTGTCACCATCGACGGCATCGGCACCCTGCGCAACAAGCTGATATAAAGAAAGCCATCGGACCTCAAATCACATGAGGTCCGATGGCTTTAATAGTCATTGTGCTTGAAAAGCAAATGATAACCAAAAGACACGATTACAATCAACAGAAGAATAATCATAGTCTGCTCCTGTAAGACTCGGTAAGGACAAGCTCGCCGCGTGCGTTCATGGCGATGCCGGCCCACTCCAGGACTGCGGCTAGTACGAATACAGGGTCAAATACAGAATCGCCGGTTTTCTTTCCGGAGTATACTATGGCAATCGCACCAACAACGGTTGATCCGTCACAATTCGGATGCCCGAGCTTGTAGTTCCGACCATTTCCTTTTCGCGCACGACCTCCGTTTGCGAGTAAAAGATCCACAACGACGTCAAACACTTCGTACCGAAAGGGAGGCTGGATCGGCAGCTTGTCGCTGACAAATGAAAGACCGTCTGGACAGGCTGTGATTTCACAGGGAAGTCCGGATAAGGTCTGTACGACGACGTGGCCGCCCGCTTCCTTCAGCTTGGCCTTTATGATTTCCGAGGCTTTCGAGCTGGTGCAGTCAATCACCATGTTATTTACTCCTTCCTGGTTTTCTGCGGTTTCATTCCCGTTTTCGATGCCCAGTGATTTCAAAAGTTCATCCAACTTTCTTTTCGCATAAGGATAAGAAATGTTCAGCTGGTTCTGTAACCCTTTTAGACTGCCTCTGTTTTGTAGAAAGGACATTAGAAAAGCATACTGTTCATCACTGAGTTGGTCGAATGGACTGGGCTCAAAACTGCTGTGCAGTTCCAGTCCACAATCGGAGCAAATCAATGATGCAATTTGCATCTTGTGATGGCAACTGGGGCAGTCTGTTATCAAGCGTTTCATTAAGAATTCCTCCCTTTGGAACTACTATACAACATGAGCAAAAATAAGTCAATACTAGAATTAAAATTATTCAATCTATTACGAACAACCGGATTCTTTCGATGCTGTGGGGATGTTTGAATACGCGTCAACCCCCGCAGGGGAATCCAAAGGGGCAGGCCCCTTTGGCCGTGAGGAGGGGTCCCCTCGTGCGAAGATGCTTGAAGATTCCGGCGAATAAGGACGGGGAATCCTTCCCCATCGACCAGGGGGCCGCTGCCCCCTTGAGATCCCCCGGGGGTTTACGAAGGACGGGGGACGAAGAACGAGTGGCAGACTTGGAATGTCGCATAGATATATGCTTACAACCAAGGTGTGAAACATAGCAATATCCCCGCCTGCGATCGTGCAGGCGGGGATATTCAACAGATCAAATGCGAAGCTCAGGCGCGGGGCTTGATCATGATGACCAGCATCTGGGCGGTGGTGTCGCCGGTGTTCTTGCAGCCGCGCTTGGTGCCCTTGCCGAAGTGGACGCTGTCGCCGGAATGGAGGACATACTCGGTGGGCTTGTCGTTGTCGTCGTACATGGTCACGGTCATTTCGCCGTGGACGATGTAGTAGATCATCTCGAACTTGCTGACGGCATCGTTGGCGCCGCCGCCGGGGAGGAAGTGGCTCAGACCGTTGACGATGGTGCCCTCGTTCACGTCGTCGGGATCATGAAGGCGGGTGGTCAGCACGTCGTAATGGCCGGGGGCCTCGTAGCGATAGGCTTCGTTCCGCTTGGTGACTTTATAGCTCATGGTAACGCTTCCTTTCGATGAAATTCTCCAAATATAATAACACGCCTAGCTTCCCAGTTCAAGTCGAAGTTTCTCATAATCCTCCGGAACGTTCAGATTCCGCAGCAGGGGACTGTCCGGCTCTTCCCCCAGCTCCGGGAGACTGACCTCCCGCAGTCCCACGGAAGCCAGCAGGGCCCCCATGCTCCGCCGCCCGGAGGAGAGCAGTTCCTCCGCTTTTGGCAGGACGGAGGGGCGGTAATAACCGAAAAGGGGCTCCCAGCGCCCGTCGGCGTCCGTCAGGACGCAGGCGTCTGCCTCCCCGCAGAGGGCGGCCAGCGCCAGGGCCTTCTCCGGGGAGGAGAAGGGCATGTCCGCCCCGGTGAGGAACACGGCTTCCCCGGCTTCCAGCAGCCCCGCGTGGAGCCCTGCCAGGGGGCCCGCGCCGGGATAGCGGTCGAAGACCCGCCGGTCCCCCAGCTCCGGGAATTTTTCCGGCCCGGCCACGCTCACCAGCACCCGGGGAAATACTTCGCTGTATCGGCGGACGGCGCGCGCCAGCAGGGTCTCGCCCTCCAGAGTCAGGCGCAGCTTATCCCGGCCCATGCGGCGGCTTTGTCCGCCTGCGAGGATAACCACCGTCATGCCGCCGCCTCCTTTTCGTCGATTTGAACTGTTTTTATCCCATACACCATAGCATTTTCCCTGAAATTTCGCAAGCGCCTGGGGAGAATTTCTGTTGCATTCTGTCATTCCCTATGCTAAACTTGACCAGATGGTATATTTGTAGTCCTTTATATATACCGGCAAGAACAGAAAGGAGTCGAGAGACTAAATGGTATTGTCTGAAAAGTACCAGCTCATCCAAAAACTCGCCAGGGATATCTGCGAGGCTGAGATTCCGTCCGAACTGCAGGAC
>JAEEGK010027078.1_pt1 | contig 11616 bp, 6 predicted proteins | sample 8958771 | NCBI WGS metagenome assembly JAEEGK01 (sample SAMN16246547, study PRJNA631951) | gut metagenome | biome: gut microbiome; feature: rumen; material: SC-attached | host: Bos | place: Iran: Karaj | collected 2018-10 | reverse complement strand
TTGATAAAAGTAATATTTTAAATATTAGAGAATTGGAACATGAGTTAAAAACTAGTAAAGAACATATTAATAATGAATTAGTTGAAAAAATTCTTAAAGAATCTACTCCAAATGGAGGAAATTATGTTGTTTATAAAGATTTAGTTAAACTCATGTTAAACAACTAAATATTTTTAAAATTTAAAGTATTCAAATAAATTTTATTTTATATTTTTTATTTTAAATTTTTATTTTTTGATATTTTGTTTAATTCTTATACTTCAAATTATTAAAAAATATTTTTAAATGTTTCAAATATAATATTTCTAAATATTTATTTATAAAAATAATTGAAATAATATTTCAAAATATTTTTAAACTTTATGAAAAATTTTGATTTTATTTAATTTTTTTCTAATTTAACATTAGTATTATTCTTATTTTCTTCATAGTAATAATTAAATTTTTATTAGTTAAGAATTTCATTTATCTTTCAGTTCATTTAAAAATATATCATAATTAAAATCATTTAAGTAAAATTTTATTTATAATATATTAGAATTCATTAAAATTAAATTTAAAAAACAATGAATTTAATATTTTCTTTCACATTTAAAACTTGTTTTTTTCAAAAAAAAAATAAAAAAAGTTTCAAATTAAATAAAAACTAAAATAATATTTAAATCTGAGAAGTAGTTTGTTGTAATCTATTACAAGTATTTTCAAGAACATCAATAAGTACTTCTTCATTTTGTTCTCTTTCTTTTCTTTCATTAGAAAGATCATTTTTCATTCTATCATTCATAATTTTAATCATTTCTAAAATACCTTCTTGAGTCTCTTCTCTATTTTTTTTTTCTCCTTGAATAACAGCATCAATTTTTTGAATCTCATCATTTAATCTCATCATAGCATTATTATCAGCTTCTTCTCTTTCAGTTTGTTCCATTTTAAATCCAGTTTGAATTTTAGGTAATTCCTTTTCAAAATAATTTTCTAAATTTTCTATTGAATCATATCTTGTCTTTGATTGATTTTGTAATTCATTTTTAACAACATTAAATTTTTCTTCTAAATATTGTGCAACTTTAACTTCAATTTCTTTTTTTGCTTGTAATTCAGCATCAAATTTTTCAAAAATTTTTTCTTCCATTTTTTTCATAAAATCCATAAATTCATTATGTGCTGCTTCTCTTTTTGCTGAATCATCTTCTAATGTTTTTTGAATTACTAAAATTTGTTCTTTTACATCATTAAATTTTTGATTGTTATTTTCTTTTGTTTCTTCTATTGAATTATAAATGTTCATTGTCTTTTGTTCATATTGTTCAAATTTTGTTGATTTTTCATTTTCAATAACTGTTGTTATTCTTCCTAATTTTTCTGCTAATTTTTGCATTCTATCATTGTTTGTTCCATCTCCACTCATATTCAATTTTGATTTTGATAAGTAACTTGAATTGATACCTGACATTTTATTATAATTTTAAAAAATGCAATTGAAGATTTATATTATTCTTTATATGAAAAAAAATAATAAAATATATATAATAAATTTATTAAAATAATTTATAAAAAAAATATAAATATGTCAAATATTGATATTTCTACTCATATACAAAATAGAAATGATTTTATTGAACAATTTCAAAGAGAACATGGATATACTAATCGTTCAACTACAAATATTAATTTAGATAATAATCATTTGAATACAAATAGTTCTGTTATGAATAGAAATAGATGGGATTATTTACATGATTTGAATAAACTTCAACAAGTTAAATTAAATGAAAAAAGAAAATTAAAAAAAAAAGAAGAAGAAGATGAAATAATGAATGAATGTACATTTAGTCCTAAATTAAATAAAAGTATGAATTATGAGAATATGACACTTAATACTGATTTTTCAAAAATAAATGAGACTAAAATGTTAGATTTAATTAATAGACAAGAAATGTGGAATCAGAAAAAAAAAGAAAGAATGGATAATTTAAAAAAATTAGAAAAAGAAAGAGAAATGAAGCAATGTTTTTTCACTCCTGAAATAAATAAAGAAAATTCTTTAAATAAATCACATATTACATATAGAGCATCAAATTTATTAGAAGATCCTGAATCATATCAAATGTATATAAAAAGAATGCAAAAAAAAAGAGATGATGATATTAATAAAAAAAAGATAAATGATATGAAACCTGGTTCAGGGAAAATTTGGTCTAATAAACCTAAAAAATATAATATGAATTATGATTATACTAAACATGAAATTTCTAAAAGTAATAAAATAAATAGGAGTAAAAGTAATAAAAAAATAGATGATGCTAGAAAAAAAAAAGAAGATTTGAAAAAAAATTACAATAGTTTGGATATTGATAAATATTATGAAGGTATTTATAAAAAAAATAATGACTTTAATAAAGATAATAATCTGGATGTAAATTATGATGATAATATCTTGTTTACACAAGCTGTTGAATATGGTAAAGCTCTTGATATTTTGCACAATCAATTATTAACAATAGATTTAATTGATGAAGAAAATAATGAATAAATAAATTAGTTTAATTTTTTCATTTTATATAAACATTTAAATCAAATTATAATTTAAAAAAATATTTAAAAAAAATATAAAAATGAAGTTTCAAATTTTTTTATTGAAATAAAGATTTTAGAAAATTATTGAGGATAATACAATCAATACAGAAAAAATTTAAAAAAAATAAAGAATTTTATTTAATTGTTTGATATGATATTTTTTACTATTATTTTTAAAGAAAAGAAATAAAAAATGACAATTATTATATTAAAATAAAAAATAATTTAAAATAAAATAAAATAAAATAATAATAATAAATTTAAATATAAAAAAAGTAACTAGAAAAAATAAATGAATGCTAGTTTAAAAGTTTTAAAAGATGAAAGTATAAGATTAGAACGTATAATTAGAGTTAAAAGAACATTTCTTCGTTTACCAATAAATATTTTAACAGAAAAAGAAATAAAAGAAACAAACAGAATGGTTCAAGATTTTTCATTTAGACTAGATAGACTTTTTGCAAGTTTCACAGAAGAAAAAGAACAACAAAAAACATTAAATTCATCATTATCAAAAGAAAAAGACAAAATAATAGAAGATCAATTTGATGAATTACATAAAAAAGAATTAGAAATTAAACAAAGTGTTGAATTTTTAACCACTGAATTTAATAAAATAATCCAAGAAGAAATATCAAATTTTTCTTTATCACCATCATCAGGTTTTTTAGATGATTCAACAAGTCAAAGTCGTTCATCTGCATCAGTTTCTGTAGTTGATGAAGGAGAAAATTTAAATGTTAATAAATTATTTTTAAATTCAATTGTTTCAACAAATGATGTTAAATTATTAAAAAAAAAAAAAACTTTAGGTGAAGAAAGAGCATATATGCTTGAAATTTTTGGATTAAGTGAATTATTTCCTACTTCAATTTCTAAACAATTAATTTTAGTTGATTATTATATGAATTGCTATAATTTTTGTTTAAAAGAAAATTTCACTCTTCAACAAATTTCAACATTATTATCAATATTTTATTTTATGTTTTCATATGCTTTTATAAGTGGAAATATATCAACAGAAAAAGCATTAAATGTATTTAATGATATTTTAGATTTTCATTCTTTAAATAGACCACCATTTTCACATGAGATTTTTAAAACAGAAGAAAGAGCTAAAATATATGAATTTGGAAAACAAACATTTTTTAAAAATTTTTCTTTATTTGAAAATATATATAGATATGAAGTTTCAATATGTTTTGTTAGTAAAGATTATAGAAGTATTCCAAATAAACCATTAAATCCAATATCAAATTATAAATTAACCGAAGAAAATTTCAAAAATTCATCAGAATTACCAGAAAGTATTAAAAAGATGATAGAAGAAAAAGAAGGTAAAAAAGGAAGAAGACAATCAATGTTTAGAAATGCAAATAATGATGAACAACAAGAAGAAAAAACAGAAGAAGAATTAGAAGATGAAGAACAATTAGAAAAATTAAAACAATTTGTTAGTTCTTTTAAAGCTGCTTCTTCTCAAATGGAACAAATTAGAAAAGCACAAGAAGATGCTAATAATAAAAAATTACAAGAAGCTGAAGCATTACAAGCTAAAGGTTATTTAGAACAAAAAATTCCTGAAATGGAAAAAGAAATTAGTGATAAAGTTAATGTTTGTACTAAAAATGCTGTTAAACCTGCTGAAAATGAATTAGAAGAAAGAGCAAAAGCTGGGAAAAAGTAAATAAAATATTTTATATAAAAAAAGAAAAATTTTTTTTATTTTGTTTTTTTGTAATATATTTTTTTATTTAATTTTTTTATTTTCCATTTTTTAACTTTTTAAAATAGTATTTTATAATTTTAAAATACATAATATTAATTAATATATTCTTTAATAAATAATTATTATTTATATTTTATTTCCATCTTAAAAATTCAATCTAAAAAAATATTTTTTTTTTCTTCTATATCATATTTTAATATATCAATTCCATTTTTCTTAAATTGTTGAGGTTTTTCATTTTTTAATTTAATTTCTTCTATGATAAGAGGAATTTTTATACAAAAATTACCAAATTCTCTATTACTATATAAATTATCTTCTATTTTATCTGGTTCTTTATCTCTTTTTTTGGTTCCTTTTATTTCAATAATATTATATTTTCCTGAAATATTAATATCTGAAAAATATGTTATATTTCCAGGACTTTCCATTCTTACTATTATTTGATTATTTAATTTATAATAATTATAAAAAGGTTCATAATCATTATTTTTCATTGTAGAAATTCCTATTTCATCAATATAAAATTTTTTTAATTTTATAATTTTATCTTTATCTTTTAATCTTAATTTTTTTTCTAATAAAATCTTTTTATTATCTAATAAATCATCAACTGATAATAAAGATTCAAATGAAGAATTATCTATTATTTCTTTTGATAATTCAATAAATCTTTCTTTTACTGTCTTAATCACATCAAAAGGTTTTAAATCAGTTACTTGTTGTTGATATGAATTTTCTAAAAATTCTAATGTATAATTATTAAAATAACATCCTGCATCTGATTGTTCATTTGCAAATATTAAATGAAATATTTTAGGATTACTATTTTTTTCATAATAATATATTCCAGATTTACCTTCTATTTTAGTAGATGCTTTGTGTCCTTCCTCTAAATCAAAAGTAGCACTTTTTAATAAATAATTTTTTATATAATCTTTAACTTGTTTTATTTCAACAAATGTTTTTAGATTATGAATAATATATAAAGGTTTATTTAATTTTGCTCTTTGAATTTCTGTTTTAATTCTATTTAATAATTTTTGTTCTGAATAAGTTAATATTCCTACTACTAATATAAGAATATCACTATTATGAATTATATAATTTTGTAAAAATAATTCAGTCATTAAATTTTCCCTTGATTTTTCTTTAAATAATTCTTTATTTATTAATTCATTATCTTCCTTTAAAACAGGAGTTTCTAATCCAGCTGAATCTAATAATGCTAATTTTCTATCTTTAAAATGTTCTAATTCAGGATATTTAATACTTAATCCTTCTGTTCTTATACTAGTTCCTGAAGGTAATTCTATTTTAGATATTTTAGAAAGAATATATGATTTACCTTTATTTGCATTACCTATTACTCCTATTTTAATTATTTCTTTTTCTTTATATAAATTATAATTTTTTTCTCCTCTTTCATTCATTTTAATTTCCCATCCTTTATTAATATCTTTAATTGATTTTATATCTATTATTACATCATAAAAATCAACAAAATTATTATTAAAAATTAAATTTATAGTATCTTTTTCATTATCATTGTTCATCAAATTTCCTATTATTTTATTTGTTTTTTTATCAACAATTAAAGTTTTTGAAGGTTTTAATTCTTCTGCAATTCCAAAATCTTTAAGTTTATTTAATGTGTCAAAATCTTTATCAATTGCAAGTTTTAAAATGTCTATTTGTTTTTTTAATTTTTCAATTAAATCTGATTTTACTTTATTTTCTTTTATATTTTTTTTAAGTTGTTCATCGAGAGATTGAATTGTGGCCTTATCTAAATCATTATTTTCTTGAAATTTTTCTAAAATTTCAATTTTTGAAAGAGAAAAATCTTTAAATATATCATTGCAAGTACATTTTTTAATTTGAAGAGTAAGATTAAAAGAATTATTGAAAAAAGTTTCATTTTTTTTTAGGTCCATTAATCTTTGTGCTTTACTAATTTTCATATTTTGATAATAAAATTCATAACATGGACAAATTCTCTTTTTTGTTTTAAATAGTGAAATATACTCTAATAAATGGTTAAATGTTATTATATCTGAATAAAAATAATATCTAAATTTAAATGTTTCATTAGTATTTTCTGAATATACTATCTTTAAGTTAAGTTGGATTTCGCTCATCTTTATTTATTTTATTTTTTTTATATATATTATGAATAATAATATTTTGAAATAGTTAAGAAAAAAATATTATTTAAAATTAACTTATTTTTTATTATCATATTTTTATTATTTTTTAATTGCAAATTATTGGGTTAAATCTTTTATATAAATAAATAAAACTATTCTTTTCATTAAATGAAAAGATCTATTATACCTTGAAACATAATATTCTAGTAAATCTTTTTGTTTTGAATTATTTCACATTTATTTGACTTTCATATATAAGTATTTGTTTTATCAATTTCAAATATAAAATCAATTATAATAAGTAGATTTGTTATTTATCTTAATTATTAAAGATTTAATTGTTTTTTAAATTAATCATCAGATTTTTTATTATATGCAAATTTAATAAAAATACTTTTAAATCTCACATCATAATATCATAATTATTTTCATTTACATTATTCCAATTATTGTTATTATAAAGCACTTTAAATGATTTAGGAGATATTAGAAAATATTTATCTTCTATGCAATAAAAAAATTATTCATATAAATAATATTATAGATAATTTATTAATTATATATGACATTAATAATATTAATAAAATATTAAAAAAACAATTTATTTTTTCAGTTTTTGAATAAATTAATTCTTTATTCTTTCCATGTTTATAATATATCTATTGAATTTAAAGGGAAAATTTATTTCAAATTTTTAAAAAAATAATAATTATACTATAATATATTCTAAAATTTTTAATATAAAAAATAAACAATATATTTGTTATCTATTAATCGTATATGATTTTAATTTATTAATCCTGTAATGAAAAAAAATATTTTTTTATTGAACAATTTTATAATATTGATTTATAAAAGGTAAAATGATAATTTAATTATTATCTAAAAAATATATGATTTAAATATTTTAAATGAGAATGGAGAAAAAATAAAAATATTAGGTTAATAAATGATTTATGAATAAAGAACCATTATATAAATAAAGAAAATATATTTGTTAAATGATATTAAGAAAAAATAAAAAAAATTAATATAATGGAAATAATATTATAAAATAAGATAATGTCTTGAATTGATATTATAAATATAATTAAAGAATTAAAAATATTTTTTCTAATTAATATAAAAATAATAATGAAATAATAAAATTATAAAGTTTTTTAAAATATTAGATTATATTAATAACTAAATTGATTTAAATATTAAATCTTTAAAATTTAATAAATATATTTTAAATAAAAAGTTAATTATTTAAATTATTAATTTTAATATTTAAAAAAAAAAAATTTAAAAAAAACTCATTTTTTTAAAAAATAAATTCTTAAAAAACTCTTAAAAAAAACTCTAAAATTTAATATACATAATTTTTCTCATGTAAATCTTCTTTTCCAGCATTACTACCTTCACTATGAAACATTCCTTGAGTAGCTTCAGAATTATTTTTAGCAACTTGTAATAAAGCTTCTTGTGCAGCTTTAACATTTTGATTATTACCTTTCCAAATATGTAAACATGAGAATTGTAATGCTCTACCATAACTAAAACTTAAACTCCAAGGAAAAGCAACATGTTTAATTTTATTCATAGCATTTAAATTTTCACTAGCATCTTGTTCACTCATACCACCACTTAAAAATATTATACCAGGTACAGCAGGTGGTACAATTCTTCTTAAAGTTCTAACAGTTTTCCAAGCAATATCATCATGAGTTACTTTAATTTTACAATCAACACCAGGAGTAATCATATTAGGTTTAAGTAACATACCTTCAAGTAATACACCAAAATTATAAAGTGCTTTAAATACTTCTAATAATACTTTTTCACATTTTTTAGCACATACATCAATATCATGATCACCATCACATAATACATCAGGTTCAACTATTGGTACTAAACCATTTTCTTGGCATATTATTGCATAACGTGCTAAACCAGCTGCATTTTCTTTCATAGCATTTATTGATGGTGTATTTTTAGATATTCTAAGTACTGCTCTCCATTTAGCAAATCTACATCCTTCATTATAATATTTTTTACATCTTTCACCAAGATTATCTAATCCTTGTGTAAATGTCTCACCTTCTGAATTTATTATTGATATTGTACCTGTGTCTAATTTTATACCTGGAAATATACCTTTCTCTTTTAATACCTCTGTAAAACGCTTTCCATCTTTTGTTTTTTGATATATTGTCTCATCATACATTATTACACCTGATATGTATTTTTCTAAATCTGGTGTAGTTACTAATAATTCACGATATGCTCGACGATTTTCTTCTGTATTTTCTACATTTATTGATGCAAAACGTTTTCCTATTGTATTTGTTGATTCATCTGCTGCTAATAAACCTTTACCTTTTCTAACTATATAATTTGCATTTTTTATTAATTCATCTTTAAATTTTTCTATTCCTTTTTTTTCTGCCATTTTTATTTATATAATTATTTTTTACAAAATATTGTTATATATTTTTTATAAAAAATAAAAAAAATGAATAACAAAATTTCATTTATTTTTAATATTATATAATGAAAAAAAAATTCATCACTATTCTTTTTTTAAAAATAATGGAGTTAATTAATTTTTTAAAGATAAAATTTTAATGTTAATTGTATGATAATAAAAAATATTATAAATATTATAAAAGAAAAAATAGTCATAATAGGAGAAAATTATAAAGTAAAAATTTACCCTTATTAATAATTAAAATTTTCTTAAATTTATAATAAAAATAAAAAAAATAATATATTATTATATTAAACATTAAATGTCAGACCCTGATTTATTTAAAATAGCAGATGAAATTTTTAATGAAAATTTAAATATTGAAAAATTAGTAACATATGATATTCCTCATCATATTAATTATCATAATAAATCTAATAATAATATTAACGAAAATAAAAATAATTTATTAAATGATTTGATGTATTCAGATCTTCATTTTTTTATGTTAGAACAAAATACACAATATTTTAAAACTGAAAAAGGTATTGATGAAGAAATATTAAATGAACAAATTAAATATAATTTATATCCTGTAATTCAATTAAATAATTCAATACAAAGCAATTTAATTAAATCTATAAAATTATATGACAAATCTGATGATTATGTGAAAAGGTATTTATATAATTTATCTCCTTGTTTTAAATCTGAATATTTTACAGATATTTTTCTAGATATTTTATATTATAGAAGGGCAAGAAATGATGGTGATTCATATTTTAAATGTTTTATGTTTTCTTATTTAGAAAAATGTATTATTTATAAAAAAATAATAAGAATTAAAATTTTGATAGATGAAATGTTATGCAATATAGGAAAAAATTCTTCTTTTAAATTTACACAGGTTAATGAAAATGAAACTTTATTTATTTTACATTATATTTTACAATATTTAGAAAAAGATGATATAAATAATTCAATTAAATATTTAAATAGAGCATTTTGTTCAAATGATAATTTTTGTAATACATTAGTTAAATATATGAAAATAAAATTAAGCAATTTTATTAAAGAAAATTATAAATATTTTAATTCAGAAGAAATTACAAGTAATCATATAGTTTTAAATAAATATTATAATATTAATAAAGAATTCAATTATTATAATTATTCAAAAGAAAAAATTTTAATAAATCAAACTGAACCTGATTTATTTATTTATTTTATTACTCCTTTTGTCTTCAAAATTGATTTAAGAATATATATAATTGAATCACATGGTAAAATTCAATCATCATTAAAAAATACACCATTTCAGAGTGAGTTTAAAATTGATTTAATTTATATAAATAAAAAGTATTTAATAGCTTATATTGAAAATTATTTTCAAAAATATTCAACATTTTTAAATTATGATATTCAAAATAATGATATTGAAGATATATCAATTAAAACAGATATGGGTAATGAAGATGATTATGAAGATGTAATTGAAATTTGTGATTCAAATTTTAAATGTGAAAAATGTAAAACAGTAACAAATCAGATAATATTAAAGAAAATAAGCCCAAAATCAAAAATATGTCAAAATTGTTTAAAAAAAAGTGTTGATGATGTTCTAATTAATAGAATTAATAATTTAAAAAAAGATGCATATGAATATATAGAATATTATTCAAGAAATATACATCTAACAGATCATAAGGAAAAAAAACAATTATTTTTAACAATTTTAGAATTTAGATTTTTATATGGTGAAAAATCAACAATACTATCAAAATTGATTGATTTAATAAAAAAAAATTCATGTAATTTCTGTGAAAATGATGTACAAGTTGAAATGTTAATTAAAATGAAATGTAGTTGTAATATATGTAAAAATTGTTTAATTAATATAATAAATAATTATACTGATAATAAAATAATTTTAAATAGTAATGAAAAATTTTTAAATGAACAAAAAAAAGAATCTCCAAAATGTAAATGTGGAGAAATATTAGATATTGATTTTGCTATATCAAAAATATATACAGAAGATGAATTAAAAAAGAAAAAAGAAGAAGCAATTGAAAGAATGAAAATTAATAAAAAAATATGTATAATATGTAAAAAAGAATTTATTTTAGATAAAGAAAAGAAAAAAGATGATATTAAAAATGATGAAATAAAAAATGATGATATTAAAAATGATGAAATTAAAAATGATAAAAATAAAAATGATGTAAATAAAAAAAAAGTAAATAAAATTAAAGGAAATAAGAATCAAAAAGAAACTAAAAATATAATTGAGTTTTATGATATTGATATTAATAATGAAAATGATTTTGAGATAGAAGAAAAACCTATAGATGATTATGATAATCATGTAATTTGTTTGCAATGTTTTAATAAAATGAATATAAATAATAAAAGAAATAAAGAATATCATGGAATAGATTGTAAAATATGTAACAAACCACATAAAATAAAAATTTCAACATTAAATATTAATAAAAACCAAATGAATTATTGTACATGTTATATCTTTTAATAAAAAAATAATTAAAATATTGATTTGGTTATTATTTATTATTATTTTAAAATTAAATAAAAAAAATTTTTATTTTCAAAAAAAAATAACATTTTAAAAAATCATTTTAAACAATCCTAAAAAACAAAAAAAAAAAAAAAAATAAAAAAAAAAAAAAAACAAAAAAAAACAAATT
>JAEEGK010027077.1_pt1 | contig 11616 bp, 9 predicted proteins | sample 8958771 | NCBI WGS metagenome assembly JAEEGK01 (sample SAMN16246547, study PRJNA631951) | gut metagenome | biome: gut microbiome; feature: rumen; material: SC-attached | host: Bos | place: Iran: Karaj | collected 2018-10 | reverse complement strand
CTTCTTCGAAATTGAACATTATTTTGGAAGCAAATCTTACGTAAATCTTGAATCTTTTCCTATCTCTGTCTGTCGGCTTGCCCTTATCGGGCTGCCGACGATGCTTCTTCGAAGCAATTACTTGAGGATATAAGGTAGAACAATAGCCAGTATACCTACGATAGCGCAATAGATGGCAAACCAAATCAGCTTGCCTTTCTTCACGATATTGATCATCCACTTGCAGGCGATGCAGCCGAAGATGAAGGCTGCCAGGAAGCCTACGATGGCCGCCACAGGCGAGATGCCGCTCATGGCTTGGCTGAAACCGACCTCAAACATGTCCTTGACGTCGAGCAGAGCCTCGCCGAGGATGGGGGGGATGACCATCAGGAAGGAGAACTGGGCCAGCTTTTCCTTTTTGTTGCCCAAGAGCAAACCCGTGGCTATGGTGCTTCCCGAACGCGACAGACCCGGCAGCACGGCGCAAGCCTGTGCGATACCGATGATGAAGGCATGCCAGCCACTGATGTTCTCTTTTTGACGCGGTTTGGCGAAATAGGAGAAGGCCAACAGCGTTGCGGTGATGAGCAGGCAGATGCCCACGACGAGCAGACCCGAGCCAAACACTTCCTCCACCTTGTCCTTGAAAAACAGACCGACGATCATCACAGGAATCATGGAGATGAGGATGTTGAAAACGTATTTCGTGCCATCGTTCAGGTTGCAGTATTTGCGCCACGACTGTTTGGCAAACAAGTCCTTGAAGATCCACACGATTTCTTTCCATAAGATGACCAAAGTGCTGAGTACGGTGGCCACGTGGAGCAAGACCGTGAAGGCGAGGTTCGATTCGCCGTCTTCAAGGCCGAAGAGGGCTTGACCGATGGCCAAATGGCCGCTGCTGCTGACGGGCAGGTATTCCGTCAGACCTTGGATGATACCAAGAATTAATGCTTGTAACCAATCCATAATGATTTGTTTTGTCACAAAACTCCCAAAACCTTCAAAACATCATTATTTTGTGTCCGCGGCACCCAACCGGGTTGCCGCAGGAAAGCGTGCCAGTTGGCCGCTTTCCTAAACAATCCAAATTAGGTTTTGTGATTTTGCAGGTTTTGTGATTATTCTTTTTTATTTTTTCCCTTTCCAAAAGATTGCAACGATTTCCACGACAAAGCCTGCCAATACCAATATGGGCGCCAGGGTGAGTCGTCTGAAATTAAACATTTCCTCGTTGAACACGTCGGGATTCGACGAGCCGCCGCCAATCATGAGGATGAATCCCAGGGCAATGAGGGCGATGCCGACGATTACGAGGATGTAGTTCATTCTGCCGAAGGGCATGACCTTTTGGTTGTCAGCCGCATCGGTGGTTTTTGCTTGTGGTTTTTTTATGTCTTTTGCCATATTGTGTTGATTTAATATTCAAGATTTAATATTCAAAATTCGGGCTCAGGAGCCCTTGGTATTATGCGTATAGTTTGTCGACATCGGCGTTGAGGTATTTGCGTAGGGCGAAGCGGGTGGAGAGTCCACCAAGCAGGATGCCAAGGACGATGATGCCACCAAAGATGCATATAATGATGGTATAGTCTTGTACTAGAGTCAATTCGGGCAAGCGTTGGTAGAGGCCGTAAAGCAGCAAGGCCAAGAAAGCATCGGCAATCAAAGCCCCGAAGAAGCCCTGCGTGATGCCGCTCCTGATGAAAGGTCGGCGGATATAGGCCGGCGTGGCGCCCACGAGTTGCATACTGCGCACGAGGAAACGCTTGGAGTAGATGCTTAGTCGTATGGTGTTGCGTATCAGTGTGATGGCGATGATGAGCAGCACCAAACTGGCAATCATCAGTCCGAGACCAATGCGGTTCATGTTCTGGTTGATAAGGTTGACCAACGACTTATGGTAGTAGATTTCCTTGATGTCTTTGTTTTTCAGTAGCTGGGCTTGGATGAGGTTGAGGCTGTCATTGTTGGCGTAGTCTGCCTTGAAACGCACATCGATGGAGGGAAGCAAAGGGTTGTCCTCGTTGCCAAGCCATTGCAGGAAGTCTTCGCCGAGGTCCTCGCTCAGTCGGCGGATGGCTTCGTCCTTGGTGATGTAGGTCGTCGACTTCACGGCGGGCATGGCGTCGAGTTCCTTTTGCAGCTTGAGGATGTTGTCTTCCTTCACATTGCTGTTCATCACCACTTCGAAGCCGATGTTTTCCTTGAGATGGTTGGAGAGTTTCTGCGCATGTAGCATGAGCAGGGCAAACACGCCAAGGAGGAAGAGTACCAGCGCGATACTCATCAGCGACATGAAATAAGATCCTGCCACACGGCGTTTGCTTGAACTCTTTTCGGACATGTTCATTATGAATGAAACGGCAAAGATAAACATTTTATGCGCTGTACCAGAAAATTTTGACTTCGTCGTAATAAAATTTCCCTATTTTTGTCGTTTCAAACTCACTCTTATGCAAGTACTGAAATCCAACATACGCACCGACTCCGAGGAGTTCAAGCAGAACGAGAAGAACTTCCTTGCCTTGATGGCGCAATACCGCGAGGCGATGTCGGCCTCCATGCAGGGTGGTGGCGAGGCGGCCGTGGCCAAACACAAGAAACGCCACAAACTCCTCGCTCGTGAGCGCATCGACCTGCTCATCGACCCCAACACGCCTTTCTTGGAACTCTCGCCAATGGCGGCATACGGTACCTACAACAACGACTTTCCCTCGGCAGGCATCATCACCGGCATCGGCGTGATTCAAGGTAGAGAAGCTGTCATCGTGGCCAACGATGCCACGGTGAAAGGTGGCACCTACATGCAGTACACGGTGAAGAAACATCTTCGCGCTCAAGAGATTGCCATGGAGAACCATCTGCCCTGTGTCTATATGGTCGACAGCGGCGGCGCCTTCCTGCCTGAGCAGGACACGGTCTTCCCCGACCGTGACCATTTCGGGCGTTTCTTCTACAACCAGGCGCGTATGTCGGCTATGGGTATCCCGCAGATTGCCATCGTGATGGGCATGTGTACTGCCGGCGGCGCTTACGTGCCTGCCATGAGCGACGAGACCATCATCGTGCGCAACCAAGGCACCATCTATCTCGGCGGTCCGCCGTTGGTGAAGGCTGCCACTGGCGAGGTGGTCACAGCAGAGGAACTAGGCGGTGGTGAGATGCACACTTCTGTGTCGGGCGTTGCCGACCACTTGGCTGAGAACGACCAACACGCCTTGCAAATCTGCCGCAACATCTTCAAGACCTTGGAGAAGAGTCACCGTCAGAAGCTGGACATGCTGCCCGTGGAGGCTCCTTTATACGACCCACACGACCTCTATGGCCTCGCGCCCATCGACTTCCACAAACTTGTCGACCCTAGGGAGATCATCGCCCGTATCGTTGACGGCAGCCGCTTTCAGGAGTTCAAGTCACGCTACGCCACCACCATCGTCTGCGGCTTCGCCCACCTCATGGGCTTCCCTGTGGGCATCATCGCCAACTTTGGTGTATTGTTCTCAGAGTCAGCACTGAAAGCCACGCACTTCATCGAGTTGTGTTGCCAGCGCAACATCCCATTAGTGTTTTTGCAGAACATCACGGGTTTCATGGTGGGCAAGCAATATGAACAGGGCGGCATTGCCAAGGACGGTGCCAAGATGGTGCATGCCGTTTCCAATGCCAACGTTCCCAAGTTCACAGTCATCTTCGGGGGCTCGTTTGGTGCAGGCAACTATGGCATGGCTGGCAGAGCTTATAGTCCTCGCTTGTTGTTCATGTGGCCCAACGCCAAGATCTCCGTCATGGGTGGCGAGCAGGCAGCCAGTGTGTTGGCTACGGTGAAGGAAGACCAATACAAGTACAAGGGTTTGGAGGTGCCGACCGACGAAATCGCCCAGCTGAAAAAGGACATTTTGGCCAAATACGACTATGAAGGATCGGCGTTTTACAGCACTGCCCGTCTCTGGGACGATGGCATCATCGACCCCATGGATACCCGAAAAATATTGGCCTTAGGCATCGCCGCTTCCTTGAACCAGCCCTTCCCGCCACAACAGTTTGGTGTGTTCAGAATGTAGTTTTTTTGTGAGTAATGGGAAAATAGTGTATTTTTGCCCGTTTTTTTAACGAAGAAACATCCTGATGGTGGAAGAAAAGAAGACTCGAAAAATCGGAATGTGGACGGCCTCTGCCTTCGTCATTGCTAACATGATAGGCACGGGCGTGTTCACCTCGCTTGGTTTTCAGCTGCTGGGAACGCATCAGTTGGGCGCCGTCATGATGCTTTGGCTGTTTGGCGGCGTGGTGGCACTTTGTGGTGCGCTCACATACGCGGAATTGGGCTCGGCCATGCCCCGTTCGGGCGGCGAGTACCACTATCTCGGCGAGATATATCATCCTTCGGTAGGTTTTGTTTCGGGCTGGATTTCGCTGATTGTGGGCTTTGCGGCTCCTGTGGCACTCACTTGCATGGCTTTGTCGTCGTACGTTTGTCGCATCTTTCCCGTCTTGGATCCCAAGTGGATTGCTTTGGGCGTCCTTACCTTAATCACTTTGATGCACACCCGTGATTTGAAGTTCAGCGGCTCGTTCCAGAATATCTTCACGGTGTTGAAGATCATCATGATTGTCATTTTCATCGTCTGCGGCTTCATCCTTCCCGAAAACGTCCAAGACTATAGCGCCCAACATCTCGAATCCAAAGACATCTTCAATCCAGGTTTCGCCATCTCCTTAATTTGGGTGTATTACGCCTATTCGGGTTGGAATGCTTCGACCTATATGGCGAGTGAGATTGAAAACCCAAGGAAGAACCTGCCATTGTCGCTCATCCTTTCCACCCTCATCGTGACGTTGCTCTACTTGTTGTTGAACTATGTCTTCCTGCGTTCCACCCCCATGGCCGATTTGGAAGGACAAATCGAGGTGGGTCTTATCAGTGCCCATAACATCTTTGGCAACAACATCGGTAATATGATGGGTCTGATTATTTCGCTCTTGCTGCTTTCGAGCATCAGCGCCATGGTCTTCATGGGGCCGCGCGTCGCACAGGTGATGGGTGAGGACCACAGGATCCTTCGCTTTTTGTCGTACAAGAATAAGAGGGGCGTGCCCATGGCAGCCATTCTCTTCCAATATGTCATCAGTTTTCTGCTCATCATCACCAATTCGTTTGAGATGATCACCAAATATACGGGTATCCTGCTGTCGATGTGCTCGTTACTCACTGTGTTGGGCATCTTCAGGCATCGCCGCAAGTTCCCCAACATTGAGCGCAAATACAAGACCCTGGGTTATCCCGTGACGCCCATCATTTTCTGTTTGCTCATCCTTTGGAGTATCGTTTATCTGGTGTATGAGGACTATATCAAGTTTGCCAACGGTGAGCAACCCGTGATGTGGATGACCCTCATGAGCGCCTTTACCCTTGTTTCCGGAATCATCGTTTATTTCATCAATAGAATAATTACTAAAAAACAAATGCAATGAGAAATGTTACTTTTCGCATAGTGGTTATCGCCGCTTTGTCGTTCGTGTTGGCTGGATGCGACGGCTTCAATTCTCGCGGTGCTTCCCAAAACCCGCAAACCGATACCATTGCCGTTGTCGATACCATGCCTGTTGAGAAAGAAGTCGTCAAACTTGTGGGTGATCCTCTTCTCAATTCCTTGGCACGCATTTTGGCTGGAATTCCTTTGCAGGAAGGCGACACGTTGTATGCCATGACTCAGACAGAAGAGTGGAAGAACCATTCAGCTGAATTGAATCGTATGTGGGCCAACAGCCAGGAGACGCTTAACAAGGTGGAAGCCATCCGTACAAACGATTTGGGTGATATCACCGCACGTGCCAAAAACGTCTTCTATTCCTTCAGCGGTCCCGATTTTCCGTTTATGGCGACGTTCTTCCCCAAGGCCGAGACCTATTACATGATGGGCTTGGAGCGTGCAGGTTCGCCGATTACGGCCAAGGAGTTTGGCAAAAAAACCTACGAAAAGTATCAAAAGGCCCTTCTCGACTTGTTGCGTCGCAGCTATTTTATCACGAGTTACATGAGTTCGGACCTTCACAATAGTGAGATTGACGGCACCGTCCCGATTTTCATGGTGCTTATGGCAAGGATGGGCTATGAGATTATCTCCATTGACTTCCAAACCCTTAACAAAGAGGGCGAATGGGTTGCGACCGAAAAACGCAGCCCGTTTGTGGCCATCAGCTTCTTCCATCCCGAGGAGAACAAGGAGAAGACCTTGTATTATCTCTGCACCAATCTGTTGGACAAAGAGTTTGACCCGAATGTTCAGGCGATGATCGACAAGATCAATCCGGATTCGACGGTCTCCTTCGTCAAGTCGTGCTCTTATTGCCTGCACTATGGCACCTTCTCACAAATCAGGGAGGATATCCTCAAACACTCGTTTGCCGTTGTACAAGATGACACAGGTATTACCTACAGGACCTATGTTGATAGGGGATGGCAGACCATTTTGTATGGCACCTACACCCATCCTATTGATTTGTTCTCGAGCAGTGTGTACCAGAAGGCGTTGAACGATGCCTACACCACCCGTAAGGACATTCGTCCTTTGGGCTTCCGCTTCGGCTACAACTATAAAGGCTCTTCGCTGATTGTGGCTTTGAGGCCTGAAACTAAGTCAGAGTAAGTTTTTGGTAGACAACAGCCCACACGCGGCATCAATGTCTTGCCCGCGTGAGGCACGTATGGTGGCGATGATGCCCTTGTCATTCAAGGCATCGCGGAACCATGTCATCGTGGCGGCATCGGGACTCTTTAGCGGGATGCCTGGCACGGCATGATACCTTATTAAATTAAAGCGACAACGGGTGCTACCCAACAAACGTGCGATTTCTTTGACGTGGTCCTTGCTGTGGTTGAGGTCCTTGAAGATGATGTACTCAAACGAGAGCCGGCGTTGTCCATGCCAGTCGTGTTGCTTCACGGTATGGATCACCTCCTTGATGGGATAGCTTTTTTCGACGGGCATCAGTTTGAGGCGCTCGTCGTGGAAGGGGCTATGCATGCTGATGGCGAGGTTGCACTTCGACTCTTCGAGGAAACGTTTCAGATTGGGAATTAGGCCGCTAGTCGAAACGGTGATGCGGGTAGGGCTCCATCCGAGGGCCCATTCCTGCGTGAGGATGTCGAGTGAGCGCATCAGGTTGTCGTAGTTGGCCAAAGGCTCGCCCATACCCATGAAGACGATGTTGCTCAGCGTGTCGAACTCGGGCAGGCTGAGGATTTGGTTCATGATCTCGGCCACGGAGAGGTTTTTCTGGAAACCTTGTTTGCCCGTGGCGCAGAAGAGGCAGTCCATCTGGCAGCCCACCTGTGTGGAGACACAGAGTGTGGCGCGATCGCGGTCAGGGATGTAAGCCGCTTCGATGAAATGATTGCCAGCAGGGAAGAGGTATTTCTTCGTGCCGTCGGTCGACACCTGTTCCTTGACGGGAGCTTTCAGTCCGGTTTCATAGTGTTCGGCCAATAATGCCCTTGTGCTCTTGCTGAGGTTGGTCATATCCTCAAACGTGGCGCAACGTTTCATGTAGATCCAGTCCACCAATTGCTTGCCCGTGAACTTCGGCAGCCCCAGCTGCTCGACGACCTCCTGAATCTCGACAGGGGTCATGCCTAAGAGTATCTGTTTTTCTTCCATTTGCTTCGTTTCTCGTGATGACGTGGCAAAATTACGAATCTTTTTCTTATTTTTGTGCTTTCTATTACGACAAACCCTAATCTGAAACATGATGAGAAAACTTCTATCACTTATCGTATTGGCAGTTGTTTTTGCCATACCGTCTTATGCCGATGGACCTGTCAAGCTGCAAAGCCCCGACGGCCAACTGGAACTGAAATTTGAAGTCGTCAACGGCATACCGCAGTATTCCCTCGACCGCGCCGGGAAACCTATCGTGCTGCCCTCCAAGATGGGCTTCACCCTCGAATGGCGCGACGACCTCGCTCATGCTTTTGTGCTGAAAGACACGAAATACAGCACCTTCGACGAGACTTGGGAACCTGTCTGGGGCGAAGAGGCGCAAATCCGCAACCACTACAATGAAATGCTTGTCACCTTGGAGCAACCTGTTGGCTCTGTGGAGAGTATGGACCACTCCACGGAGAAACGGGCCACGGTGATGCAGATCCGTTTCCGCCTTTACGATGACGGCCTCGGCTTCCGCTATGAGTTCCCCATCGAGAACGCCTTGGTGTGCTTCTGGATTAAGGAGGAACTGACCGAGTTTGCCATGGCGGGCGACCACAAGGCCTGGTGGATTCCTGGCGACCTCGACACGCAGGAATACAACTATACCGAGTCGCGCCTGTCTGAAATCCGTGGCTTATGGGAAGCTGGCCACAAGGACGGTGGTTGGCCTTGGACGGCATTCTCGCCCACGGGCGTGCAGACCGCACTTCAAATGAAGACCGACGATGGCCTCTACCTCAACATCCACGAGGCCGCCACGCTCGACTTCCCCACGATGCATCTCGACCTCGACGATAAAAATATGGTGTTCCGCGCTTTCCTTTGTCCCGATGCCACGGGCTATAAAGGCCGCATCCAAGCCCCTTGCGTTACACCTTGGCGCACGGTGATGGTTTGCACCTCGGCTACCGATGCCTTAGCATCACGTCTCATCCTCAACCTCAACGAGCCTTGCGCTTTGGAGGATGTGTCGTGGATTCACCCTGTGAAGTACATGGGCGTTTGGTGGGAGATGATCTCGGGCAAGAGCACTTGGGCCTACACCAACGACTTCCCCTCGGTGAAACTCGGCCAAACCGACTACGAACACGCCAAGCCCAACGGCACGCATGGTGCCAATAATGCCAACGTGCGCCGCTACATCGACTTCGCCGCTGCCAACGGCTTCGATGGGCTGCTCATCGAAGGCTGGAACATCGGCTGGGAGGATTGGTACGGCAAGCAGAAGGAATTTGTCTTCGACTTCCTCACACCTTATCCCGATTTTGACCTGCCTGCGCTGAACAAATACGCTCACGAAAAGGGTATCCGCCTCATCATGCACCACGAAAGCTCCGCATCTACGGTGAATTACGAGCGTTGGATGGAAAAGGCTTACACCTTGATGAACCAATACGGTTACGATGCCGTGAAAGGTGGCTATGTGGGCACCATCATTCCTTTCGGTGAAGGCCACTATAGCCAGCCCATCAATAACCACTACCACTATGCCATCGTGGAAGCTGCCAAGCATCACATCATGGTGAATTCGCATGAGGCGGTAAGACCTACTGGCCTATGTCGTACTTGGCCCAACATGATTGGCAATGAGAGTGCGATGGGCACCGAGTTCCGTGAGCGCATCAAACCTGGACACACCACCATTCTGCCGTTCACACGTCTGCAAGGTGGCCCCATGGACTACACACCGGGCATCTTCGAACCTGACATGGGCAAGATTGTGTCGTGGGGTGGCAAGATGCGTCACACCATCTGCAACCAACTGGGGTTGTATGTGACCTTCTATTCGCCTTTGCAGATGGCGGCTGACTTCCCTGAGCACTACGAGCCCTACATGGATGCCTTCCAGTTCATCAAGGACGTTGCTGTTGACTGGGACAAGAGCCTGTATCTTATGGCTGAGCCTGGCGATTATATCGTCACTGCTCGTCACCCCAAACTGTCATCCTTGAATAAGGCTGCTGAGGGCGTAGGCACTTTGTCCGACGGCAAGAAAGGCGTTATCTCCAATGCCACCCGGTTTGTTTACAATATTCCCGACAATGTAGAGAAGTTTCCTGAAACGTCTCTACCAGAACCGCACGATGTATGGTACGTTGGTGGCATCACGGATGAAAACGCCCGTGAGGTCACGGTGAAATTGGATTTCCTCAAACCTGGCGTGAAATACGAGGCGACCATCTATGCCGATGCCAAAGACGCCAGCGGTATCCCCGATGAAAACTATAATCCGCAGGCTTACACCATCACGAAGAAAACTGTTACCTCAAAATCGACGCTGAAGCTGAAGATGGCACCTTGCGGTGGCTTCGCGGTTTCGTTAAGGTCGTTGTGATTACAAATTAAGAATTAACTAAAAGATGAAGAATACAATGTTATTAATGTATGTGTTGGCGGCATTGTTTGCCCTGCCGTCGTGTGGCTCTTCAGAGAGTCATGTTACTGAGCAAGAGAATAAAAACACTATTGAAACGGTGACTGATACCGTTAAAACTATTCCTGCTGATTCGGCGACGTTTTATTCCGAGGTCGTCAATAAGAAAAATTGCTTTATTGTCATCTCGAAGCCTGAATATAGACTGTATGTCTGCGAGGTGGTGAACGGCGATACGCTCAAGCGTGTGCATTACCCCGTTTGCGTGGGCAAAAACAAAGGCCAGAAACAGAAGCCAGGCGACATGAAGACACCGGAATGTACGGCAGCCAAACCATTTTCCATCACGGAGATTGTGGATGCCTCAAAATGGACCCACGACTTTGGCGATGGTCGTGGTGACATATTGGCCTACGGCGATTGGTTCATGCGTTTGAAGACACCAGGCCATACGGGCATAGGCATCCATGGCAGCACCAACAACGAGAGTTCGGTGCCGGGACGTGGCAGCGAAGGCTGCATCCGATTGCGCAACGACGACTTGAACGAGTTGAAAGCCAAATATGCTTTTGTTGGAATGCGAGTGGTCATCCTCGCTGACAAATAAACAAAAAAGGTTCCGATGCTTCGGAACCTTTTTTCGTCTTCAGGTTGCTGAATTATCTCATAGCCTGTTCCACGGCGACTGCCACGGCGACGGTGGCACCCACCATCGGGTTGTTGCCCATGCCGAGGTAGCCCATCATCTCGACGTGAGCCGGGACGGATGAGGAACCTGCAAACTGGGCGTCGCTGTGCATACGGCCCATGGTGTCGGTCATGCCATAGCTGGCGGGACCGGCGGCCATGTTGTCGGGGTGCAGGGTGCGGCCCGTGCCACCGCCAGAGGCGACGGAGAAGTAGGGCTTGCCTGCCAACAGGCGCTCTTTCTTATAGGTGCCCGCCACGGGGTGTTGGAAGCGGGTCGGGTTGGTCGAGTTGCCCGTGATGGACACGTCAACGTTCTCCAGCCACAGGATGGCCACGCCCTCGCGGACGTCGTCGGCACCGTAGCAGTTCACCTTCGAGCGGAGGCCCGTCGAATAGGGGATACGCTCCACGACAGTCACCTTGCCGGTGTAGTAGTCGAACTCGGTGCGGCAATAGGTGAAGCCGTTGATGCGGCTGATGATCTTGGCGGCATCTTTGCCGAGGCCGTTGAGGATGACGCGCAGGGGTTTCTGGCGCACCTTGTTGGCCATCTCTGCGATCTTGATGGCGCCTTCGGCGGCGGCGAAGCTCTCGTGGCCGGCCAGGAAGGCGAAGCACTCGGTCTCCTCGCGGAGCAGACGGGCGGCGAGGTTGCCGTGGCCGATGCCGACCTTACGGTCATCGGCAACGGAACCGTCGATGCAGAACGACTGCAAACCCTCGCCGATGGCTTCGGCGGCGTCGGCAGCGGTCTTGCAACCCTTCTTGATGGCGATGGCGGCACCGCAGGTGTAGGCCCACTTCACGTTCTCGAAGCAGATGGGTTGGGTCTCCTCGGCCGTCTTATAGGGGTCGATG
>JAEEGK010027075.1_pt1 | contig 11617 bp, 7 predicted proteins | sample 8958771 | NCBI WGS metagenome assembly JAEEGK01 (sample SAMN16246547, study PRJNA631951) | gut metagenome | biome: gut microbiome; feature: rumen; material: SC-attached | host: Bos | place: Iran: Karaj | collected 2018-10 | reverse complement strand
CCTAAGGGTGTTATGCTTACAAGCCGCAATATTATTAACGACGGATTTATTATCGGTGAGCGAATGCGCTATACAGAAAATGACAAGCTCTGTCTCCTTGTACCGCTTTTCCACTGTTTTGGAATTGTACTTGGCGTAATGGCAGTTTTGACTCATGGTGGTACTCACGTACTTCTCGAAAGCTTTGATCCGCTTGTAGCACTTGCTTCAATTCAGAAGGAAAAGTGTACTTCGCTTTACGGCGTTCCAACAATGTTTATTGCAGAGCTGAATCATCCTATGTTCAGCATGTTCGATATGTCTTCATTACGCACTGGTATTATGGCTGGTTCCGGAGTTCCTGTAGAGCTGATGAAGCGCGTAAATGATGAAATGCATATGCCGGAAATTACTTCGGTATATGGACTCACAGAGACAAGCCCTGGTATGACACAGAGCCACTGGAACGACAGCCTCGAGGTTCGCGCTACGACTGTAGGTGACGCTTTTGAAGGAATTGATGTAAAGGTTCTGGATCCTGAAACAGGAAAGGAATGTCCGGTTGGAGTGCAGGGTGAAATGTGCTGTAAGGGCTGGAACGTAATGAAGGGCTACTACAAAATGCCCGAAGCTACAGCAGAAACAATTGATGCTAACGGATACCTTCATTCCGGAGACCTTGGAGTAAAAGACGAAAACGGAAATTACCGCATTACAGGCCGAATTAAGGATATGATTATCCGCGGCGGTGAAAACATTTATCCACGCGAAATTGAAGAGTTCCTTGCACAGATGCCGGAAATTAAAGACATTCAGGTAGCAGCTGTTAAGTCTGAACGCTACGGAGAAATTACAGGTGCCTTTATTATCCTTCACGAGGGAAAAACTCTTACAGAACAGGACGTAATTGAGTTCTGCCGCGACAAGCTTTCTAAGTTTAAGTGGCCTCAGCTTGTAATGTTTATGGATGAGTTTCCGATGACAGGCTCTGGAAAGATTCAGAAGTTTAAACTTACAGAAATTGGTACAAAATACCGTAGAGAAGTGTTGAAAGTAGAAGATTAGTGAGTTATATTTATATTGTATGGACTCCATTATAATTTTCGATTTTGACGGTACTATTGCAGACACAATTTCAGCTGGATTTGAAATAATTAACTCACATGCAGAAAAATACGGCTATAAAAGGCTTGATGGGGATATAAACACTCATTTTTCTGCATTGCAGTTAGTAAAGCTTGCAGAAATTAAGTTTTGGAAGCTTCCATATCTTATTTATCAGTTAAAGAAAAAGCTCTCTGAAAAGGCTGATGAAATACAGCTGCTGCCGGAAGCAAAAGAGCTCATAAAGAAATTGAGCGATGCCGGTCATGAGCTTGGAATCCTGACTTCAAATTCTTTTAAAAACGTAAAAGCCTTCTTAAAAAAATACGAGCTTGATTCTTATTTTATTTATACAAGAACTGATGTTTCTCTGTTCGGAAAAAGAAAGGCTCTTGCTAAAACTAAAAAGCTTTTGAACAAAAAAATCATTTACATTGGTGATGAGCTTAGAGACATTGAAGCCTGCAGAAAAAACAATATTCCTATTGTTTCAATTACATGGGGGCTGAATTCTTACGAGGCCCTTGAAGAGCATAATACGGGCTTTGTAGCAAAAAATGCCGACGAGGCTTATTCGCTGATAGAAAAGATATAAAGCCTATTACAGCTTTCCATATTTTGAAACAGCTTCATCAACACTCATATTGCCATTAACAACTTCATAACAGGCAATTCTTACCTGTGTATATGTGTTGTCAAAAATACCAGTCTCATATTGGTAAATCGGAATTGCCTTTTGAAGTGATGAATACATAGAATCATAAGAATAGTCGTTAGAGCAGGTTACCAGACGTTTAACCTTAGCAAGATTATTCAATTCTTCAGTTCTCAAAAGGAAACGCATGAATTCATTTGTCATTGCAAGATTTTTTCCGTCTTTATTTACACATAATTCAACTGCGGTATAAAAAAGATATTCAAGCTGATTATCATTTACAGGTAAAATATGGAAGCTGTATTTAAACGGATTTTCTGTAAATTCTTTAGAACGTGACTCGCGTTTTTCTGTGCCGGATGCAGTATCGCATGAACAAAGCATCATAGGAACATCCCCCTTAAAGAATCTCATAATGATTGCATTGTAATTGTCCTTAATTTCTTTGCAGGCATCAAAATCTATTAAGTGCTTTGAACGAAAATCTTCTGTCCATTCCAGATAAGGACGTAAGTATTCTCCTGCCTCTGGTTCAAGATTATTTAAAGCGTTTATTGCAGCCGGATTTTTTTGTACTGCTTTACTAAAATCTGTATATATTAAGCAGGGACCAAGAGTAGTTGAAATATTGTATGTCATAAGAGGATTGTTATAACCATGTTCCTTAAACTTAGAGCATACTTCAATTAATTCAGAATAGGTTTCTGGTATTTTTAATTCTTCCTTCTGAAAGAGATCTTCATTTACAAGCATTCCATAGGTCATAGCAAGAATCGGAATCATTGGAACAAAACCATCTTTATTATGATAAATTAAAGAGGACCTTATAGTATTTAAATCATAACCTGTACTTTTTTCATCAGCCATATTCTGACATTTTGCAAATAGTGAAGCATATTTTGGTTTATCAATCATCCAGTGAAAACCCATAAAAATATCAGGCTGTTCATAGCCGGCGAGTGAAGTAAGAATTGTTTCATTGTAATTATCAAGACTGGTATAAACAATTTCTACATTAGGATAAAACTTATTAAAGCGGTCTATTTCCGCTTCTATTGCTTCGAAGTTTTTATAATGTCCGGATATTACGAGAGTGCTTGAGGTATTTGTATCAAGTTTAGGAGTAAAAATAGCTTCTTCTACATGCTTTTTTTTACAAGAAATTACACTTACGGAAATACTAAGGAGAAGTGAAATTAAAAGGATTGAATTTCTTTTCATAGTTTTTACCTCATTATTATTGTATTTTTGCGAATTTTCGTTCTTTATTTACTCGAATTAAAATATTCGATTTTGGAATTCTGGATTTTTTTCAATTCCCTGATTACAAGCTTTATATCAATAGGCTTTGAAATATGACCATTCATTCCAGCTTCCATACATTCCATAACATTTTCAGAGAAGGCATCTGCCGTCATAGCAATAATAGGAATTCCGGCCGCATAAGGATTTTCCAGTTTTCTGATTTCACGGGTAGCATCCAGACCATTCATAACCGGCATCTGAATATCCATAAAGACTGCATCATATTGAGTAGGATGTATATTGCGCAGCATATCAACCGCAATCTTTCCGTTTTCTGCACGATCGCTTTTTATTCCATACATCTCAAGCAGAGTCTTTATGATTTCCCAGTTAACATCCATATCCTCTGCAATTAAAACATGCATATCCGAAAGCTCATAGGTTGTATCATCCTGTGGCTGATTATCCTGATTTATACCGAGCACCTCTGAAATCTTTTTGTAAAGCGAAGAACGGAAAAGTGGCTTAGAAATAAACCCATTGATTCCGGCATTCTTTGCTTCATCTTCAATCTGTACCCAATCATAGGAAGAAACAAGAAGGATAGGAATCTTTTCACCGACAAGCTCGCGTATACGTTTTGTAATTTCAAGTCCGCTGAGTCCAGGCATTTTCCAGTCAAGAATTATTATATTGTAATTCTTACCGTTATTTTTCATTTGTGTTACGAGTTCAATTGCTTTTTCACCAGTTTGAGCGATGTATGGAGTTACTCCCAGCTCACGCAAAGTATCCTGAGCAGTATCGAGCAGAACCTCATCATCATCTACTACAAGCACATCCATTGGAGGAAGCTTATAATCATCATCTTTAATATCTGAAATTTGTAGCTCAAGAGTAACTGTAAAGGTTGTGCCTTTTCCAACCTCGCTTTGACACTCTATTGTACCTTCCATTAAATCGACCATCTTCTTGGTAATGGCAAGACCAAGACCGGTTCCCTGAATTGCATTTATTCGGCTGTCAGTTTCTCGCGTAAATGGAGTATAGATATTCTTCATGAATTCTTCTGAAATACCCATACCTGTATCAGCAACAGAATAAATCAACTTGATATAACCTTCTTTTTCAGACGGCTCTTCAATTAAATCAACTGCAACAAGCTTTCCTTCCGGAGTATATTTAAGCGCATTCGAAAGAATATTTATAAAAATCTGATTAATACGAAGCTGATCTGCATAAAGAAATTCATATGTAAAATTTCTGCTGCGAAATCTGAAGTCTATATTTTTTTCGCGTACCATTGGCTGAGAAATGTTTACAAGATTTTCTGCAGTATCGACAATTGAAAAGGTAAGGGGTGAGAGAGTTACTCTGCCGCTTTCAACCTTTGAGATATCGAGAATATCATTAATCAGTGTCAGCAGATGATTGCTTGCCATTCGTATTTTTTTTAGGTTATCCTGAACTGCCGTTTTATCATCTATGTTTTTTTCGGCAATCATGGTAAGACCTGTAATTGCGTTCATAGGGGTACGAATATCATGCGACATTGTAGAAAGAAAGTCTGTTTTTGCTTTATTTGCATGATGAGCTGAATCGGCTGCTGCAGCGAGCTTTTTATTATAAATCATAAAAATAATAAGATCTAAAATTAAAAGCATAATGAGCGAAATGGCAACAACTCCTAAAAGAAGCCAGTCATGTTCATCTCTTGTAATTTCTGTCATTGGAATATAAGAAATTAAAAACCAGTCGGGAGCTGAATTTACAGGAAGATGAATGATAAGGCATTCTTCTCCCTTTGAATTAAACATTTTCAGCTGACCAAGATTGTTTATTGAAGCTTCTATATTCTTTTCATATTCATAACTAACATTGTTATAAGATTTATAAAATTCAAAGAAGTTAGAGTTCTTAAAAGACTTTCCACGGATAATATAATTGCCGTCAATATCAATCATGGAAATTTGGGCATTTTTATATTTATCTGTAGGGAATACCCATTTGTCAGAAAGTGAATCTACCGGAATAACACGCATTAAAACTGCATCGTATGGACTGCCATCCTTTGCCTTAAGAGTTACATTATTACAAAAGGCAATTGACTGAATACCATTCATTGGATTCGTAAAGGAGCGGGTAGCATTAACAAGCGAATTATCTTTTGCAAGAATATGCTCGGTAAAAATATCTATTCCATCATAGACAACATGGTATTCTGCAGGATTATCTGTACGCGAACGATTAGAAAGACCTTCAAACTTACCATTTTTATAAGTTACGACATGAGCAGAGTTTGTCATGATTGTCTGAACAGTTTCCAGATAATCGCGGGCCTCTTCCATTGTCATAAAGTTATGATTTATATAACTTGCCCAGTTATCACAGGTGCGCTGCTCAGAAACAAGATAATTTGTTGTTACCTGTTCCATTCCCACAGTCATGTTAATAAAGTTTTCTGTATTATTGTCACGTGTCGCAATAACATCATTGTGAACATAAAATGAAACAAAGCATAAGATAATAAAAACAATTAAAACGTTTGCAAAAATAATTGGGATTCTTTTCATTTTAGTTTTTCCTGTATTACCTTTATTAATAATTCACGATCAATTGGCTTAGCAATATGACCATCCATACCGGCTTCCTTTGCCTTTGTTTTATCTTCGTCGAACGCGTTTGCAGTCATGGCAAAAATTGGTATGTGTGAGCCTGTGTCTTTTTCAAGACTGCGTATCTGTTTTGTTGCATCATAACCGTTCATTAACGGCATCTGAATATCCATTAGAATAAGATCATAATAACCGGCAGGTTTTTCTTTGAACATTGCAACTGCATCAGTTCCGTCGGCGGCAAGCTCTACCTCACAGCCGTTCATTTTTAAAATCATAGTAACAAGCTGCTGATTAAGCTCAATATCTTCAACAACGAGAATTCTTTTTCCGGAAAAATCTGCAGAAGTCTGTTTATTATTATCAGGAGCCTGAGTGCTTGTTCCGATTTTTAATGGAATAGTAACAATAAATTCTGCACCTTGTCCCTCAATGCTGTTTACCTCAATTCCACCACCAAGCATATCTACAGTTTTTTTTGTAATTGCCATACCAAGACCGGTTCCCTGAATTCCACTTACAGTACTGTTTCTTTCGCGGGTAAAGGAGTCAAAAATTATTTTCTGGAATTCGCTGCTTATTCCAATTCCATTATCTTTAATTCTGAATTCATAAATTGATTTACCAGTCTTTTCTTTATCTGAAATGATTTCTTTGACACTTAAGGAAATAGTTCCGCCTTTGTCGGTAAACTTTATTGCATTGGTTAAAATGTTCAGAAGTATTTTATTAAGCCTCAGCTTATCAGTAATAACATCAGGATTTTTTATTCCGCTGATATCGATGGTAAAATTCTGAAGCTTATCAGTAATTGCCTGAATAACAATAGTTCTAAGGTCTTCTATAAGGGAAGGGAGATTTACATTTTCTTCTTCAAGAGTATCAGCTCCGCTTTCAATACGGCTCATATCCAGCACATCATTTATAAGCGACAGCAGATGCTGACTCGAAACCGAAATCTTAGAAAGATAATCTGTAACAAGCTCCCTGTTTCCAACGTTCTGCTGTGCAAGCTCCGTAAAACCAACAATGGCGTTCATAGGAGTTCTAATATCATGAGACATGTTATTTAAGAAAACAGTCTTTGCATGGTTAGCGTGTTCAGCCGCATTAAGGGCAAGCTTGGAATGTCTTGCATCACGTACAAGAAACAGAATAATTGTTGCAACAATAATAAAGAACACAGGTCCAAAAATACCGCTGTTATCCTGAAGCATATCCGTAATGGTGTATTTGTATAACTGCTGCGAATAACGGTAAGAAAGATTTTGAGTATATTCAGAACCGATAATATTTATTCCACGATTTAAAAGCTTTAAGAGACCTTCATTACCAATTTCAATTCCAAAGCAGCGGTCGTCTGGAGTTTTAAGAGGCCTTGAAGAAAGCGTTCTGTAACGGCGATTTCTAAGAATATCATTTCGAAGACCATTTATTGTAGTGCAGTCTGCTTTACCCGTAAGTACCGCATTAAGACATTCTTCGATAGAAGAATAGAAATTAATCTGGCTGTCTGGAAAATTTGTTATTACATAGTAATACTGCATTTTATTATTTTTATTTACCGCAAAGCTTTCGTGCTTCTCTCCGGCAGCATCAGAAAGAAATACAAGCTCAGTAGAAGAAGAGGTAACCGGATTAGACTGATAAAGTCCGTTTTCCTCTGAATAAAAAAGACCGCCGCCAACCGGGAATACAACATCAACAGAACCGTTCAGCATGGCTGCAATCATCTCATCATAGCTTTTATAATTTTTATAGGTTGCTGTAATTCCGGAAATATCAAGTCTCTCTATAATTTCTGGTATAAGATCTTTAATAATTCCGTTCGTATTTCCAAGGGAGTCAGTATCACTGTAGGGAAGATATTTATCCAGATAACCGATTTTCAATTCTGAATGATTTTCCAGCCATTCTTTTTCTGCCGTAGAAAAGCTGCGGCTCGAAATACTAACCGGATAAAATTTAGCTTTAAGAGAGCTTACAAAATTCGGTTCTTCTGTATATAGCTGACTCTGCGCAGCATTAAGCTCTTCCAGTAAATCATTGCGGGTTTTAGTGACACAAAGATAATAATCAGAAGCGCCAAAGGCACATATTATTTCTGCATGTTCTCTTCCGTAAGCACCATCACCTTCAACAGCAAGAATATCAATTTTCTGCGAATCAAAGGTTTCAAATAAAAGGTCGTATGCGTCAAATTTCTGAATATTAGCTTTTACATTGTGGTCTTGCAAAAATTTTTCAAGGATGTCATAAATCGCACTGTTTAAAACTCCAATAGATTTTCCATTCAGAGTAGTATAGTTAGCCGTAATGCTGGAATCTGAATCGTGCTTCATAAGGCTGTAGGTTTCATTTCCCATTGCATCATCCGGATAGGAAATAAGGCTTGCACGTTCCGGCTTATAGGCAAGACCGGCAATTAAATCTACTTCGCCGTTCATAAACTTCTGATATATTTCACTGAAGTTTCCGTAAACATATTCATAGTTCCAGCCGGTATATTCCGATATTTTTCTGTAATATTCATAGGCATAACCTTTTTTGATTAAGCCGGGTGCAGCACCTTCCTGAAATACTTCATTTTCATAATAGCCGACTTTTACAGTCTCCCGGGCTGCTTCAGAAAATACAGGAATAGAAAAGGATAAAACTAAAAGAATTAAGACAATTAATTTTTTCATTCTGGCACCGTTACAGTTTTATAAGCCTGCTGCGTATTTCCAATATTTTTTGATATAACGGATTATAATCATCAGCTGATTTATTTCTGAGTAATTCAGTTAATTCTGAAATAGCATTAAATAAAGGATCAATTGCAAGATTTCCTATAACACCTTTAAGAGCATGACAGTGCTCAAAGGCCTTATCTAAATCCTTGTTGGAAAGAGCAATTCCAAGCTGTTCAAAATGAGCATCGTTTAACCCCATGTTTATAAGCTTAAGATAAAAGTCTTCCTTGTTCATACAGCGGGCAAGTCCGGTTTCAACATCAGCACCGGCGTTTTTTAAAGCCTCTATTGTAATCATTTAAAACCCCACAACCTTTTATATCAGCTGATATCAGCTGTTTACGAAGTTTTTATATTCCTCTGGTGGAACCGGTTTAGAAAAATAATAGCCCTGAATTATGTCACAGCCGGCAGCCTTGAGCATTTTGTATTCTTCTTCAGTTTCAACACCTTCGGCAATTACAGGCACTTCAAGATTTTTAGCAATGTTTAAAACGAGCTCAACAAGCTTCATATCCTTATTACCAGGCTTGATGTTGCGGATAAAGGCCTTATCCATTTTAAGTGCATCAATCGGCATTGAGGTAAGCATATTGAGGGAAGAGTACCCCGAGCCAAAATCATCCATTTCGATTTTATGTCCAAGACGACGAAGCTCTTCTACAACCTCTATGATTCTCTTTGAATCTTCTGTATAAGCAGACTCTGTAATTTCGAGCATGTACTCAGATGGCTGAAGTCCGTTTTCATTTACGATTTTTGTAATAAAATCAACTACATCAGGAGCAGCAATATCTACACGAGAAACGTTTACCGAAACCGGAATTGTAACGCCAAGCTCTTCTTTCCAGCGTTTAATCTGCTTGGCAGCTTCTTCCCATACATAACGGTCAAGCAAGGTTACAAGACCATTTTCCTCAAAGAGCGGAATAAAAAGGTCTGGACGTACACGACCAAGCTCCGGGTGCATCCAGCTTACAAGAGCTTCAGCACTGCAAAGGAACGGCTTATCTTTTGTAATATTGAATTTAGGCTGATAATTTACCTTAAACTGCTTCTGCTCAATTGCAACTTCGAAGTCTTCCAGCAGGTGCGCATCAAAAACTTCTTTTTCTGCCATCTCCTGGTCATAAATACAGATTTCTTCATTGCTCTTGTTTCTGATTGAGTTACAGGCCTGTACGGCATGAGCAAAACGGTGAACAATATCAAAGGATTTTTTAGTATCTGTAAATACACCAATACGAAGTCTTGTTTCTGAAGTTTTAAGAATTGCAGAAAGCGCTTTATTCAGCTCTGTAAAGAAGATGGAATAATCCTCCATATGCTTTGTGTAAATATAGAAAATATCATCTGCATAGCGGCCGGCAATTCCACCGTTTTTAAGAAGAACCTTTCGTATTCCATCAGCCATATCAATCAGAATTTCATCTCCAAAGTTACGGCCCTTTAATTCGTTCAAAAGATGGAAATGTGTAAAGTTGATTACGATGGCATCCATTACAGTATCAGGATAACGCTGGTCAAAATGAGCAGCATATTCAAAGAAAAAGTCAGGACTGTAGAGCAGGGTGAGTTTATCAAATTCTGTAGCATGAATGAGCTTTGAATTTTCAAAAAGCTGTATGGAATGACTGACACGAGCAAGAATAACCTCAGGTAAATCATAAGGCTTTGTAAGAAAGTCTGCAGCACCAAGACGAAGGCTTTCAATTTCCGAAGATTTTTCGGAAGTCAAAACTACTACAGGGAGTTCTGTAATAAGACCATCTTCCTTAAGATTTTTTAAGACATCAAAACCGGAAAGCTCGGGCATAAGAAGATCCAGCAGAACAAGTGAAAGAATATCCTTATCCCGATGAATTATTTCAAGGGCTTCTTTACCATTCGAAGCAAAAACTACCCTGTATTCTTTTTCAAGAATATTACCCAAAAGTTCTCTGTTAATGGCTTCATCATCAACAATAAGTACTGTGTGTTCGAATAACTCTTTTCCATCTTTCATGCTAACAATTATATAACAGGATTTTCAAATTCGCACGAATTTTCTTTTTACAACTTTAATTATACTAAATATTTTTATTATTTTTTTATTTTTTCTATTGATTTTAACCCGTATTTTATGTATTATGAAATCATTAAGAAAGCTCTTGAGACTCATAATCCGGGTTTAGTGGCTAAAAATGCAGAGGAAGCCTACAATAAGCTTGTAACAATAAATTAATTATTTTATACATAAAAAACTTTCAATTAGTTATTGTATATGATATAATAACTTATATGAAAAGTAAAAATTTAATAATCTGTTTTTTTCTTATCTTTTTATTCACTTTATTTGTAAGTTGTGATAATCCAGTAAAAACTGAAATGTGCAAAGTTTATGTAGACAAAACTGAACATTGTACATTCGAATTAGAAAAAACTGAAGTACCCAGATACTCTTTTGTCAAAATTAAAGTTATACCAGAGATAGATTATTATGTTAAAGAAATATACTCAAGTGACAATAATCCTTATTACTCAAGTAATAAGGATTATTATTATAAATCACAAGATGAAAATGATACATATTTTGTTTTTATAACAAAGGAACTTTCGAGAATCTATATAACTATGTCTAAAAAACCGACATATAGAGTTTTTATAGACAGTAATATTACGCATTGCAAAATTACAAGCTCCACAACTCAAGCTTATGAAGGAAAGACAGTTACATTTACAGTAACTCCTTCAAAATGCTTTTATTTTAAACCTTCAGATGTAAAGGTTTGTTATGAATATTATGATGATAAATGGAAAGTAGATTATCTTGAATGTATACAAAATAAGACCAATCCAAATGAATTTTCATTTATAATGCCGAAAGATGACGTTACAATTTCTGCAGAAATGAAATTTGGAGTAACGGCAACTCCCCGTAAAAAAGAAGGCTTTTCATTAGGTGAAAAAATAATATTTGATATAGAAAATCATACTCCTGAAGATACTTTTGATTTGGAATATTCAGATTGTTATGCATATACAAATTCAAAGATACATTTAGCTTCAAATGTAAAACTTTCTGATTCCTATGAGTTTATAAATACCATATCTGATGAAGAAAAAACCGGAAACTACAAACTGTATATTTATCCTGCAAATGGAAGTTTAGCAGGTTGTTCTACTGACTTTGATATTAAAGTAGATAATATGCCTCAAGGCTGGAAAACAATTGGTATACAAAGATATTCAGATTTTATGTATTCAAATAATGATATTACCTTTATTTTATCAAATGAACCGGG
>JAEEGK010027074.1_pt1 | contig 11617 bp, 10 predicted proteins | sample 8958771 | NCBI WGS metagenome assembly JAEEGK01 (sample SAMN16246547, study PRJNA631951) | gut metagenome | biome: gut microbiome; feature: rumen; material: SC-attached | host: Bos | place: Iran: Karaj | collected 2018-10 | reverse complement strand
GGGCCCCTCATACGCCCCTCCCAGCGGAGGGGAGGGGCAAGGGGTGGGGTCAGTATTCAGAAATTAAAGACTATTAATAGATAAATAATAAAAAAAGGTAATTACAGACCCCACCCCTAACCCCTCCCCTTGAGGGGCGGGGAGTACAAAAGCCTCCCCTCGGGGAGGTTGGAGGGGGTTAATATAATAAAAATGAGAACGGAAAGACGCAGAATGATGATGGCGCGCTTGCTGCTGGCTGTATTCCTGCCGATGCTCATAGCGACCACACTGCACACCCACGAGGCGGTGCAGGGCGATGTCTGCGTGGAGTGCGTGAACCATACACCCCATGCCGGACACCTTTCCGTTTCCAATCATCTGCTCGACGATTGCGTGCTCTGCCAGCTGTGCGCCCTGCCCTACCTGGCAGCCACAATCACGGTTTTCACTTCCTATTGTCTTATCAGCAAGGCCCTCCTGCTGACCGACGAACATTCGGTTCAGTCGTTGCATGCGGCCTGCCCTACCCTTCGCGGACCTCCTTCTCTTATAGGAATGATATAGCATTTGACCTTTATGGGACATAGCAACTCCCCTCCCATCGTAGGGGAGGGGCAAGGGGTGGGGTCAGTATTCAGTTTTAGAACCAGACATATTCCGATTTTAATTACAGACCCCACCCCTAACCCCTCCCCTTGAGGGGCGGGGAGTACAATAGCTTCAAAAAGTTCTATTACATTTTGGTCAGCAACTATATTATTGTTCCTCATTAAAGCATTATCTTTCAGATTCTCCCCAACAAGGAAGGAGTAATGGGACTAAGAACGATAGTAATTTAGGTAAAACAATAGAAAAAACAAAATGAAAGCAATAAAACTGATGATTTTACTGCTCTTCACGGGTGCATACGGCTATGCACAGGAAGAGCAAGACACGTGCGTACATCTGCACGAAGTGGTGGTGACCGGACTGACGGGCTCCACGCATATCAACCACATACCCTCGCCCGTCAGCGTGATTTCTGCCAACGAGCTGCAGAACATCACCTCGACCAACATTATCGACGCCATTGCCAAGCATCCCGGCATCTCGCAAATCACGACCGGAGGCGGTATATCGAAGCCCGTCATCCGCGGACTGGGCTACAACCGCGTGCTGGTGGTAAACGACGGCATCCGACAGGAAGGGCAGCAATGGGGCGACGAGCACGGCATTGAGATTGACGGGGCCGCAGTACACTCGGTGGAAGTGATGAAAGGTCCGGCCTCGCTGATGTACGGCTCGGATGCCATGGCCGGCGTGGTAATCATGCACGACGCCCCCATACAGCCGCTCAATACAATGGCTGGCAGTGTGGAAGGCGGATGGCAGTCGAACGCCAACCTGTGGAACTACTCGGTGAACTTTGCCGGCAACCAGCAGGGTTTCGTGTGGGACTGGCGATGGAGCCAGAAGCATGCGGGCGAATACGAGAACGCCATCAACCACCAGGTCAGGAACTCGCAATTCTCGGAGCAGTCGCTCAGCGGAATGCTGGGACTGAACAAGACTTGGGGATTCAGCCACTTGAAACTCTCGTACTATCACCTGAAGCCTGGAATCGTGGGCGAGCATTCGCACGCAACAGGCCATGTAGAAGAGGACGAGGAGGAAGAAGAGCACGAGCATGAACATGAGCATGAACACGAACACGAGCACGAGCATGAACATGAGGCTCCCTTCCAGCATATTCATCACTACAAGGTGGCAGCAGACAATATGTTCCGCCTCGGCGAAGGTCAGCTGAAACTGCTGGCGGGCTACCAGCAAAACCGCCGTCAGGAATACGAAGAGCCCGAGGAATGCGGACTCGACTTCAAGCTGCACACCGTGAACTACGACGTGCGCTATGTGTCGCCGGTGTGGGGCGGCTGGACCATGAACTTCGGTGCCAACGGCATGTGGCAGCAGTCGCAGAATCTGGGCACGGAGTTTCTCATCCCATCCTACAACCTGTTCGACGTAGGCGTTTTTGCCACCGCCTCGAAGGACTTCATGGAGCGTCTGCACCTGAGCGGCGGCATCAGGTTCGATGCCCGTCATCTGCACAGCAACGCCCTCGACGAAGACGGCGAGGAGCGTTTTCAGCAGTTCAGCAGGAACTTCACGGGAATCTCGGGCAGCGTGGGAGCCATCTATAACATCACGCCCGAGGCCAGCATACGCGCCAATGTGGCACGAGGATTCCGCGCTCCTAACCTGAGCGAGCTTGGCAGCAACGGCGAGCACGAGGGCACGCTACGCTACGAAATAGGCAACAAGGACCTCAGTCCGGAAGGCTCATGGCAGTTCGATCTTGGCTTCGACTATGCCGGCGAACATTTCTCGACTAAGCTGTCGCTGTTTGCCAACCGCATTCAGAACTTCATCTTCATGGAAAAGACAGGCGCCATAATGGAAGGCAAAGACGTGTTCAACTACAGGCAAGGCGATGCCCGGCTGCTGGGATTCGAAGCTACCGTCATCCTGCACCCCATCCACCGCGTGCATTTCGAGAACTCATTCTCGTATGTGGATGCCCGCCAGCTTGACCAGCCCGACGATGCCAAGTACCTGCCCTTCACCCCTGCCCCACGCTGGCTCTCGATGCTGCACTACGACATCAAGGGGAAGTCGAAGGCCGTAAGGAATATGTATGCCGAGGTGGAGATGGAATGCAACCTGGAACAAAACCACGTGCACACAGCCTACAACACGGAGACGCGCACGCCGGCCTACGTGCTGTGGAACGCATCGGCAGGAACTGATGTCATGCTAAAGGGCAAGCGCCTGCTGACGCTGACGCTCTCGGCCCAGAACATCTTCAACCGCGCCTATCAGAACCATCTGAACCGACTGAAGGAAGGCGGTTTCTACAACATGGGGCGCAACATCGGCATCAGGGCCATCGTTCCGCTGAGTTTGTAAAAAAACAAAAAAATGAAGGGTTGTCAGACGGGATTTAAGAAAAAAGTTGTAACTTTGTAATTAGTTAGTGTGACACGACACTTTATTAAACCGTCTAACCCTAATACTTAATAAGAAAATTCAGAATTATGGCTTATCAAGAGACTACCAGAACAGGCTACGGTACCCGGGTGAAAAATTCATTCGGAGGCATTGGCACGGGCTTCCTGCTCTTCATTGCCGGCACCATCATGCTATGGTGGAACGAAGGCAGCGCCGTGAAGACCGACAAGATGCTCAACGAATCGGAAAAAGTGGCTGTACATGTAGACAATGTGTCGACACTCGACCCTTCGCTCGAAGGCAAACTGATACACGCCTCGGCGCTGGCCACCACCACCGACACCCTGCGCGACGAAGCCTACGGCGTGAAGGAAAACGCCATCGCGTTGGACAGATATGTTGAATACTACCAATGGGTGGAACACAGTTCGAGCGAATCGAAGGACAAACTGGGCGGTGCGGAAGAAACCACCACTACCTATACCTACAGCAAGGAATGGGTGCCTGAGCCCATCGATGCCTCGACGTTCCACGACCCCGAATATAAGAACGTGAAGAACGGGGCCATCGTGAAAGTGGACAATAATCATTTGAATGCAGAAAACGTGACTTTCGGTGCTTACAAATTGCCGCAGTTCATGATAACCAGCATCTCGTCAGGCAACGAATTTGCCAGCGTGAATCCCACCGAGCAGCAGCTGCGCCAATGGGACAAGGACATTGAGCGCATCCAGCGGCAGCTGGGCCGTGCCACGGCAACCACGAAGGCCACCATCGAAGAACCGAAGGAAAGTCCGGCTCCCGTCGTCGTGAACGACTCTGCCAAGGCCGACAGCATCGCTCCTGTGGATACCATCAAGACGGAACCCGCCAAGGTGGGCGGTTATACTGCCACATACGTGCACAGCGGCGAGGGTAAGCTGTACTTCGGACTGAACGAAGGCATGCCCGAAGTGGGCGACGTCAGAATCAACTTCAGAGTCGTCCGCCCCCACGACATTTCGCTGATGGGCGTAGTGCAGGGCAACACCTTCACCACCTATGTGGCCAAGAACGGGAAGAAGTTCTATGACGTGGCCAACGGCGTGAAGAACATGGACGAGATGTTTGCCAGCCGCCACAAGGCCAACACCTTCTGGCTCTGGGTGTTCCGCGTAATCGGACTGATTCTTGTTGTGAGCGGTCTGAAGGGCATCTTCGGCATCCTGACCACCTTGCTCAAGGTTGTTCCCTTCCTGTCGAGCATCATGGGATTCGGCGTCTCGGTGGTTTGCGGTGTTCTCGGATTCATCTGGGCTCTGCTCGTTGCAGCATTGGCTTGGCTGTTCTACCGCCCGCTAGTCAGCATCTGCCTGCTGGCCGTGGTTGCCGCCGTAGTTTTCTTCTTCTGGAAGCGCGGAAAAAATAAAAAACAGGAACTCAACGGACCCACCCTAAATGGAGGGGAGTAGATAATAATATAGCATCCCAATAGCCTCCCCTTTGGGGAGGTTTGGAGGGGCTCAAAGTACAATTTTATGGAAGACAATAAGACAAAGACTATCACGTTTGCAGGCATTCCGCAGAATCTTGGTCAGTTGCAGGCAATGCGGGAATTCAGCCTTCAGGATGAGTTCGAAGTAGCCGCGCTGGTGGTTGCCGTGCTCTGCAACTATGAGCGCGATACCGAAGGAACGCTGGCCATGGTTGATGCGCTGCGAGGTCCTGAACCCCTGAACGCCTACGGAAAACAGTTCCTGCGCGACCGCCTCAGCGGCAAGCAATACAAGACGTTCTCGTTCTTCGAGGGGTCAAGTCCGGCAAACGACTACACACCAACGGTGCCCTACACCATCAGGGTGAGCAGCAATCCTTATTCTTATCAGAATGAGAACTATGCCACGCTCTACCTGAAGTCTTCAGGAGCCGACAGCGCACGACCTATTGCGCTCCGAAAGAAACCGAGCACGGGGCAATGGTTTGTGGTGGATTTCAATTTCCTTGCCGACATCCGCATCCCAACTTCGCAGGATAAGTGGGCATAAAACCCCTCCCCCATCCCCTCCCGAGGGAGGGGAGTACCAAGGCCAAAGAGTAATCGCTCCCTCCCTATAGGGAGGGTTGGGGTGGGTCTAGGTTTGGAGGGGGTTATTTATGCTTCTCTGCCCCGCTGCGCTTATCACGGCGATAAGAGCGATAGTCATCCAATTCTATTTCGATTTCAGGTTCCGCCAGTTCTCCTTCGCGAGGCAGGCGGAACTTTTGGTATTTGATGTTCAGTCCGCGATCCATCCACATCTTTTCATAATAGGTCTGGATGGAAAGTATCGGACCGGCCCCGTCGCGATACAAATTTTCGGTCCTGAAAAGCAGCGGCAGATGATTCATATCGACCATATAGGAAGTATAGGTGAAAAGGAAATTGGAATCGGTCTTCAGGTGAATGATGCCGCCATCGACGAGGAAATGGCGGTAGCGGTTCATGAAATACGTGCTGCTGAGCCGTTTGCGGGGATTCTTCATCTGCGGGTCGCTGAACGTGAGCCATATTTCCTGTACCTCGTCCTTGCCGAAGAAGCGGTCGATAATCTCGATGTTGGTGCGCAGGAAGGCCACATTCTTCAGTCCCTCCTGCAGGGCCTGCGTGGCACCCGTCCACATGCGCGCTCCCTTGATGTCCACCCCGATGAAATTCATATCGGGAAACAGCTTGGCCAGTCCCACGGTATACTCCCCTTTTCCGCAGCCAAGCTCCAGCACGATGGGGTTATCGTTCTTGAAATACATCTCGCGCCAGTGCCCCTGCATGGCGAACGGCACATCTGACATCACCCCATAAGGGTACTGAAACACATTCTCGTAACGCTCCATGTCGGCAAACTTTGCCAGTTTTCCTTTTCCCATAATCGTATAATTTTGCGCAAAGGTACGGATTAATTTTAATACTTCCAAGTTATTTTGTAGAACAATCCTATATTAATCATCATGCCATACAAAGTATTTTGTCAGATTTTTGAAGATTATTGTTTAGAAAAGAAGTTGCCGTGAGCTGTGCTGTTATCAAAAAAATCTCTTATGAGAAATTTCTTCAAAAATAGGTTTTAACTACACTCTGCAATCCAAGCCATTGATATGCAGGTGGTTAACCCATGTAGTTAAACTACACAAAACTACATGCTAACTACATCGTAACTACATGCCCATTCGGCCGACATCGCCCCAAAAGGGCTTTCCGCATGCAAATAACACGCTTATCATTTGGCATTCAAGCAGTTCCGAATTAGTTCCGATATTGGAAACTGCCAGTTCCGATACGAGAAACTGTCAGTTCCAATAGGCGGAACTGTCAGTTCCCAAGTTCGGAACTGACGGGAACTGACGTTAGCGAGAATTCAAATCAGCATGTCGTGGATGCCAAATCTAGCCGTAGTGTAGTTAGTGTGTAGTTAGTATGTAGTTAAATGTAGTTTAACTACACTAGCTAACTTATTGACTACAAACACGTTTAATCGGAGAGTGTAGTTAAAACCTATTTTTCATGAAATTTCTCGTCAGTGTAAAATGTCAACCAAAATCAGTACACCTCGATTATATATGAAGGTCCCCGTTAACACGCCCCCGAACCATTTCGTGTAGTTTTGTTAAGCAGATTATTTGGAGAATTGAATTTAAATGCCTACTTTTGCATCAAACAAAAATGTGAACGGGGGTTTCCCGTTCACATTTTTGTTAAATAATGATTTTGAATTATATGCTTCAATATTTTATTCGAACCAGATGCAAGATTTTGCCTATTCTTTTATTATATATATAGAACAACTGTAGATTAAACATGAAAATGAAATGAAAAAGAATATTAGATTTATAGAATGTCTGATGCTCTTCGTCTGCCTGGCATTAGTGGGATGCTCTGAGAGGGAAGAAGCTCTTGGCACCTTATCGAAACCTAAAAACGATTATTCTGGCTATTGGATTGTTGGAAAAAATGGCACGGATTCAAATAAAGGGCAGGAAGATTCAGATATGGCATCAGGCGTTTATGTCACTCCCAATCGTGTGATTTTCAGGAAGATGCCATGCAGCTTTTTCGTAGAGCAAGTTGTTCCGGCCAGTTTGCAGAAAGAAGCCCGGTACAATGTGCTGGCTTCCGACTGCGCACTGAAGATGACACAGGTAGGCCAATCAGCGGAGAACATTTATCTGCAGCTAGAGCGGAAAGACTACAGTTTCAAAACGACCTATGGCGGAGAGCAACACGAGATACGGCTCGTGATGGGCGACGACGGTTCTGCCGTGGGGTCGCCTGACTATTCCAGAATGTCATTCGTGCTCTCCGTGGAGCGCATATTATTGGATGGGGACGAGGTGGTCAGTTATGCCGACGAACCGCTTAAGCTGACCTTCGTCTATCCCCTTTGAAAACATAAACAGGCGTGAACTTCGACGAAGAATTCCTGAAAGCACTGCAGAAAGACTGCCGCAAGGCCGGACGACGGCTTTACGAATGCTATTCCGGCTATGTGATGGCTATTTGCCTGCGCTATCTTTCCGACAGCGATGCGGCATCCGATGCCATGCAGGACACCTTTGTGAAGATACTCACGCGGATTGACAGTTTTGAATTTCGCAGTGAAGGCTCGCTGAAGGCATGGATAGGAAAGATTGCTGCCAACGAGGCACTGATGCATCTGAAAAGACAGCAACTGGTTTTTACCGACCAACTGCCTGATGTAAGCGAAGAGCCCGAAGAACCTGATGTGGGACAAGTCCCGCTCGAAGTGCTACAGCGGATGATTGGCGAACTGCCACCGGGCTACAGGGCGGTGTTCAACCTCTACGTCTTCGAGCAGCAGAGTCACCACGAGATAGCCCGACAGCTAAACATCAGCGAGGGCACCTCTGCCTCACAGCTACTCAGAGCCAAGCGCCAGCTGGCCCGCAAGATTAAGGAATACATAAAAAGTACAAACGAATGAAACAGGAAGATTGGACCAAGAAACTGCGTGAGCGACTTTCCGACTACGAACAGCCGGCGCCTGCTGATGCGTGGGAGCAGATTGAACGGAGGCTTCCTGCTTCGGTGCCACCGGTGCGCACGGCCCTTCACCGCTGGCTGGCCGCTGCCGCCGCCGTCTTGCTGTTGGGAGGAGCGGGACTGGTCTATTATCAGTCGGCAACGGAAAAACCTTCAGCCATACAGCCAAACCCCGTGGCCGGAATAGTGAAGAAAAAACCTGAAACGATGAATTTGCCGGCACAGCCACCAACAGCCAGTCAGGTGCAACCCACAAGACATCGGCCGGCTGCAGTGGCTAAGCCAGCTAACAGCCTTGCTGAGCCCGGAACAGTTGCGACGGAAACCACCGCAGACTCTGCTTTTGCGGCACCATCGCCCGAAACACCGCCAACCGCCGTGACAATGCAGCCGAGGCATACGGGCGAATCCGCTCAAAGACCTCAGGTAACGATGCCTTCCCCACCAAAGCGGCCTCAACAGAAAGACCACAATCTTGGTTTCGGACTTCTGGCCATGAACACAATGGCTGGCAGCAGTAATGAGACCAATGGGGTGCTTATGAGCAACCAGATGCAGCAAAGTTTCAACGACGCTTACACGGCCTACAAAGGCAACCGGCGTGCCGCACCTGTCTATCTCACCGACTATGAGGAGCGTTCCACACACAAGATGCCTTTGCGGTTCGGCCTGACAGTAAACTACCGTCTTGGCAAGAACTGGCAGATAGAGACGGGGGTGGTTTACACACACACCCAATCAGAATTCGTTAAGCAGATGCGGCGCAACACCGTTACCACAGAGCAGACTCTCCATTATGTGGGTATTCCTCTTCGTGTGGGCTTTACCGTGTGGGAATGGAACCGCCTGCGTGTCTATGCCAGCGGCGGAGGTGAGGTGGACTTCAACGTGAAGGCTCAACGTGAAACCGAAGGCATAAAGCAGGATATGCAGCACGACCGTACGCAGTTTTCGGTGCAGGCCGCCGCGGGTGCACAGCTGAACATCGTCCCGCAGGCGGGCATCTATGTTGAGCCTGGCGTCACATGGTATCCCGACAATGGAAGCCAGGTGGATAACGTGTTCAAGGACCGCCCTCTACAGCCCACCTTACAGTTCGGACTACGTTATACCATTAAGTAAAAAGGTAAAAAAGTAAAAGAGTAAAAAGGTAAAAAAGTAAAAAGGTAAAAAAGTAAAAGATATGGAACAGACAAAATGTTTGATTATCGGCAGCGGACCTGCGGGTTATACGGCTGCCATCTATGCCGGACGTGCGAACCTCAGCCCCATTGAGTACTGCGGTCTGCAGCCTGGCGGACAACTCACCCAGACCACTGAGGTGGAGAATTTTCCCGGCTATCCACAGGGTGTGGATGCCAACCAGATGATGATGGAGATCCGCGAACAGGCCGAGCGCTTCGGTGCTGACATTCGCGACGGTGAGATCGTGAAGGTGGATTTCTCGAAGGCACCCTATGTCTGCACGACAGACAGCGGCCTGGAGATTGCTGCTGACACGGTGATCATCGCAACAGGTTCTTCGGCCAAGTATCTCGGACTCGACGACGAGCGGAAATACAACGGACAAGGTGTGAGTGCCTGTGCCACCTGCGACGGTTTCTTCTATCGTAAGAAGACGGTGGCAGTGGTTGGCGGTGGAGATACCGCCTGTGAGGATGCCCTCTATCTGGCAGGTCTCGCCAAGAAGGTGTATCTGATCGTGAGAAAACCCTACCTGCGTGCCTCACAGGTGATGCAGCAGCGCGTGATGGAACGGGAGAACATCGAGATCCTGTTTGAGCATAACACGCTGGGGCTCTTCGGAGAGAACGGTGTAGAGGGTGCCCATCTGGTGAAACGCAAGGGCGAGCCCGATGAGGAACTGGTGGATATTCAGATCGACGGTTTCTTCCTCGCCATCGGTCATACGCCAAACACCGCCATCTTCAAGGAGTGGCTCGACACCGATGAGGTGGGTTATCTGAAGAACATCAACGGCACACCCGCGACGAAGATCCCCGGTGTGTTTGTAGCCGGCGACTGTGCCGACCCCGTCTTCCGTCAGGCTATCGTGGCAGCCGGCAGTGGTTGTCAGGCCGCCATCTTGGCAGAACGTTATCTGTTAGGTCGTTAACATGAAGAAACTGTATATTGAAACGTATGGCTGCCAGATGAATGTGGCAGACTCTGAGGTGGTGGCCTCCGTCATGCAGATGGCAGGCTATGAGACCACTGAGGAACTGAGTGAGGCAGATGCCGTGTTCCTCAACACCTGTAGTGTGAGAGATAATGCAGAACAGAAAATCTATCATCGTCTGGATGCCCTCGCAGCCGAGCGCAAACGCAAGCAGAAGACTCTGATCATCGGCGTTTTAGGTTGTATGGCAGAACGGGCACAACAGGATTTGTTGGATAACCATCATTGTGACCTCGTGGCAGGTCCTGACGCTTACCTCTCGTTGCCTGACCTCGTGGCACAGGCTGAACTGGGACATAAGGCGATGAACATTGAACTGTCCACCACAGAGACCTATCGCGACGTGGTGCCCCAGCGCATCGGGATCGGGCATAAGATCGGCGGTTTTGTGAGTATCATGCGTGGCTGCAACAACTTCTGCCACTATTGCATCGTGCCCTATACCAGAGGCCGTGAGCGCAGCCGTGACCTGGAGAGCATCCTCCGCGAGGTGAGAGACCTGCGCGACAAGGGCTATAAGGAGGTAACGCTGCTGGGGCAGAATGTGAATAGTTATCGTCTGGAGAACCTAGGAAACCTAGGAAGCCTAGATTTCCCAGCCTTACTGCGAAAGGTGGCAGAGGAGGCGCCCACGATGCGCATCCGCTTTACGACCTCCCATCCGAAGGACATGAGCGACGAGACGCTGCGTGTGATTGCCGAGATGCCGAATGTGTGCAAGCATATCCATCTGCCTGTACAGAGCGGAAGCGATCGTATCCTGAAACTGATGAACCGCAAATACACCCGTGAGTGGTATCTGGATCGTGTGGCAGCCATCCGCCGCATCATCCCCGACTGCGGACTCTCTACCGATATCTTCGTGGGCTACCACTCTGAGACGGAGGAAGACCACCAGCTCAGCCTTAGCCTGATGCGCGAGGTGGGCTACGATTCAGCGTTTATGTTCAAATACTCTGAGCGTCCAGGCACTTACGCCTCAAAACACCTGCCCGACAATGTTCCTGAAGAGGAGAAGATACGCCGACTGAACGAACTTATTGCCCTGCAGACGGAGATTTCTGCCCAGCAAAACAAGAAGGACGAGGGTAAAGAGTTTGATGTGTTGGTGGAAGGCTTTTCCAAGCGCAGCCGCGACCAGCTCTGTGGGCGTACAGAACAAAACAAGATGGTGGTTTTCGATAAGGCCGGTCATCACATTGGTGAGACGGTGCGTGTCAAGATAACTAGTTCAACCAGTGCCACGTTATTAGGAAAAGCATTATGAAAGAATTCATGCAAGTGTTAAGGCGCTTTGTTCCGCCTTACAAGAAATATATCATTCTGTCGATTGTGTTTAACGTGCTTTCGGCACTGCTTAACATCTTCTCTTTTGCCGCACTGATCCCCATCCTCCAGATTCTCTTCAAGACGGACGATGCCGTGCAGGCGACGGAATTAATGAGCTGGAGCGA
>JAEEGK010027073.1_pt1 | contig 11617 bp, 8 predicted proteins | sample 8958771 | NCBI WGS metagenome assembly JAEEGK01 (sample SAMN16246547, study PRJNA631951) | gut metagenome | biome: gut microbiome; feature: rumen; material: SC-attached | host: Bos | place: Iran: Karaj | collected 2018-10 | reverse complement strand
TATTGCGAGGAGGAACGGAACTGATGCGCTTCCTGAGCTTTTCCAGCGGCAGCTGCGGCAACTGCTACCTGCTCCTGCACGAGGAGGAGGGTTGCGCCACGTCGGGCGTCCTCATCGACGCGGGCGTCAGCATCCGCCGGATGAAGAAGGTCCTCGAGAGCCAGTCGCTGGACCTGGACTGCTTCCAGAGCGTCCTGGTCACCCACGACCACGGCGACCACATCCGCAACCTCGGCTCCATCTGCAAGCGGCTTTCCAAGCCGGTCTATACGACGCCGGTCTTGCAGGATGCTCTCCTGCACCATCCGTTCACGCGGCTGGAAATCACCGGCTGTCGGCGCGACCTCGTGACAGACGCCTGGAACCACGTGGCTGAAGGCATTGAAGTCCAATACTTTGAGGTTCCGCACGACGCCACGCAGACAGTCGGCTACGCCATCCGTTGCGATGAACATCTGTTTGTGCTGATGACTGACCTCGGCCGCGTGACAGAAGAGGCCATGTACTGGGCCCGCCAGGCCGATACGGTGGTGGTGGAGTCCAATTTCGACGTGGACATGCTCCTCGGCGGCTCCTACCCGCATTATCTGAAAATGCGTATCTGCCAGGGCGCCGGCCACCTATCCAACGACGCCTGCGGCGACGCTATCCGCAGCTTCATGCATCCGGGACTGCGGAATCTGTTCCTTTGTCATTTGAGCGGCAACAACAATACCCCGCGTTTGGCATATGACAATGCGCGGGCGGTGCTGGATGATATGGGCGTTGCTCCTGGCAGTGTCCATTTAAGGGTGTTGGAGCGGGGGATTCCGTCGCCGTTGCTGACGCTGTAGAATGAAAAAGCAGGCCATAAAGCCTGCTTTTTCATTGGATTCTGATAGCAAAGACTACGGGAACATCCATTCAGTATTACTGGAGTTTGAACTATAGGTGGGGTTCGTTTTAGTTAAGTTTCTTATCTTACCATCCAACCAATTGTACCGTGCAGTGAAACTATCTTTCATCCTAGTGATAGCAGCTGGATACGAAAGACTATAGTCTTTATTATCATTTCGATTCTTTTGAGTCGTATTGTCGTATTGACTATCATAGGGCCACCTTGCTTCATCGAACTCCTGTGAAGGACCGATTTTGGCCACCATTCCATCAATGTAATCAGGCAAATTCGCGAATTCTGTCTTATATAAAGACCATAGGTATTTGATTCTGTCTATGAACTCCTGATCGGCGCTCATGAAATAATAGTAATACTTTTTACTGTCAAAACCCTTCCAGCTAAAACTGCCATAGGTGGGCTTCGGTGTGAAAGTCAAATAGTCAAAGTCCCATACCGGTCCCATGAAGAGAGGACTATTACCTTTGTCTTTATAGAGATAGGTGCTGTGGGGGCCGAACACCTCATCATTGGAGGTTTGGAAGAAATCTCCGTTTCCGACCAATTCGTTCAGTAGCATGAACATGATTGCGGAATCAACATCAAGGTAATTCGCGTATTGTCCGAGCCCGTTACCATCAACAACAGCTGATCTTGTCTTAACGATCTTCTCGAAATTATTGATGTAGTTCTTCATCGTTGAATAAGCCGTCCCGTATCTGGCGTCGGTCCCTTCCGCTTTCGGGTCTTCGTCAGGTTCCTTGAACATATACCTCAAATTGAAGTATTGTGACTTGAACTTATTCACTTCATCCCAATAACTGTCGATTTCCATGAGGAAGCCACCTGACATGTCGTCAAGGTTATCATCCAGCGGAGTGATGTCGACGCGGTTCTCGTCGATTTTAATCTGCTCGCACAGGTAGTAATTACCTCGGTATTCGCCGTTGAATTCCAGTTCTACAAACTGACCTCTTGTGGTATAGGGAATCTCGTCCTTGGCCTTTTTCGCAAGCCAGAATGTCGCGTCGTTACGCAGAAGCGTACGGTCTCTCCAGTTGGCCAGCAATGCCCACCGTTTGTGCACGGGCATTCCAAGGACCTCTGTCTTGCTGTCGAATTTCAAAGCATAGGGCTTCTTTTCCCATTTCCAGGAGTAATTGCCCCGACCTTTAATCTGCGTGTCAGTCTCGTAAACCGGAACGCCGTCTTTCGTCTTCATTCCGGGTGATCCGTCAGGGTTCTCAACGCGGAAAGAAACAAATTTACCGCTTGCTTCCGGAAGCCACTTCCTTTCATCAACCCATTTGGTCGTATCTCTAGGATAGTCATCCTTATACTGAAGCCTGTTCTTGAAACTATCCAGATAATCCACCGAGAAACCGGTAGATCCGTCTGTCAGGACATTTGTCGTAATCCTCACCACCGGAAGCCCGGTATTCTTGGTAGTCAACTTGTAATTCTTACCATATTCTCCGCTGCGCACCACCAAGGAAGCTTCCTCCGAAGCATCAATGGGCGTTTCACCATTGACAAGCGTGATTCCATCCACCATCACCTGATTACCATTTTCAATCGTAAAATTGAACAGAAGATTGGAGAAATCCGTAACGGTGGGCATCGTAACGGTAGCGGTGCGGTTCGTTTGGTCAATGACGGTCTTGTATTTGGTATTATCATTGACGGGCTTGATGCCAGTCAATTTGAAGTTATTGTTAGTGAAAGCCAGATCTACCTCGAGCGGCGCAATCCGCAACACGGTGTTCCTTTCGACGGAGACTTGTGCGGTCGGGGACGTTTCTTTGATGAAAACATTCCCATTCGGGGCTGTCACGGTCAAAGTGAAACCTTGCTCGAAGAAAGTCGGAGGAACCACCATCCAGAAAATCTTGGGTTCCGTTCCCAGCTCTACCGGTGTATCGCAGGTAAGGACGATCGATGTCTTGGCTGTCTGCGACATCTGGATTTCCGGATCCTGACCGACGACAGGCGTCATGGTCGCTTCTCCGGCCAGGCGTTCCCCGTTTTTGCCGGCCAGTCTGATGGATTCCACGAAGCCGGTACCATAGAGCTGGAAACCCAGGTAGCCACCCACATTCTTGAACTTCAGCAGGTTGTCATTCGACGTAGCAACCATCGTGTTCGCCTTGAGACCAAAGGAATCCGTCTCGTATGTCTGTTCTGCCGGGAGTGTCAGGGTCAAGACCCCCGAGTTGCTGATGGTTGTCGATTCCCGGAACGGATAGACGGCGCAGATATAACCCAGGTCATTCCCCGCTCCGAATAAATCATCCTCAACCCAATGGAACTCTCCGGAATCGGCTCCGTCATCTCCAACGAAAGTGAACTGCTGGTTCAGGGTGCTCTTGTTGAAAATGGAGATCCGGTCATCTACGTTCCAGCGAATCTTGATGTCCTCGTCGAGATAGACCTTCGTGTCCGGACCGGAATAGGACTCAAAACTGGCATAAAAGACCTCTTTCTCCGGAGCTATGACGTCCCTGTTGTCTATGATGTCAAGTTCGTTGACGGAACAAGACACCGCAAACAGGCATATAAGTGACTGCAGAAATATTCTTTTCTTCATGGCAGTATAGATTAGTCGTTTTCTACAAAAGATGAAGGAGATTAATTGGAGACAGGCCGGATGGGCATGGCTATATCACAAGGGTAATCTTGCATATAAGGCTGGCAATCTTCTTCGAAATCCAAATGGCGCGCACCATGTTCGACACCTTGAGTAGAAGACCAATAGGCTCCAATGCCTGACATCATTTCTTGGTATTCCGGATTATAGAATCCGGCTGCGGGAAGGAATATGCTTTTACCAGTTGTTTCACTCGTCACATTCATACCTCCCTTTTCTCCGTCCCACGTCCAAGTGCAGTTGTCAATCAACGCCTGCCATTCTTCTTCCGTCGGCATGCGCCAACTTGCGCCCCATTGTGCGGAGGCCACATCGTTGAAAACACCAGGAGTATATTCGTAGTCCGGGTTATCATACGGAACAGTCTGGCCCCAGGCAAAAAGCTTTCCGGGTTGCGTTTTTTTCTCAGCGCCTACGTTCATCGTCGCCCACTTGATACCGGTTCCCAGGTCCACATACGGTTGCCCATTGATCGAACCGACCTCAACGGCCGCTAATCGAAGTACTGTGTTTCTCTCGACAGTCAAGGGCTCGGACGGATTCGTTTTCAGGGTGAATTTGGTATCGTCCTTGTCCGTTATGGTCAACTGGATACCCTCGGTGAATGTCGTTGGAGGAACCACTATCCAGAACTCGGTCGCCTTTTGGGCGGTCTTTCCCAGTTTGACCTTGCTGCACTTGAGCGTAATGGAAGTTCCAGTTGTCGATACCATCTGGATTTCCGGGTCCTGACCGACGACAGGGGTCATGGTCGCTTCTCCGGAGATGATCTCTCCATCTCGCCCCTCGAGTTTGATAGATGAAACTGACAAGTCGGCACTATAGAGCTGGAGGACCAGGAAACCGCATACATTCTTGAACCTTAACAAGTGATTCTCCCCGTCCGTGGTGGAAACCATGGTGTTCGCTTTGAGACCGAAGGACTTTTCTTTGTAGTTCTGTTTCGCAGGAAGGGTCAGTGACAGGACCCCTGATTCCAGGCTCGTGGATTCCTGGTAGGGATAAACGGCGCAAACATAATCCACGGCGGTACCCGTTCCGGAGCCTTCCGTTTTTTTCTCGAAATATCCCGCATTGTCCCCGGTCTTCCCCAAAAACTCATACTGTTTGTTCAGGGTAGTCTTGTTGAAGATGGAAATCTGGTCTTTTTCGTCCCAGAGAATCTTGACATTTTCATCGACATAGACCTTTGTATCGGGCTCGAAGCTTGCATAAAAAACATCGTCCTCGGCAGTAACCGGGTCATTTATGTCAAGCTCGTGGACGGAACATGACAAAGCCAGCAGGCATAATAATGACGGCAGAACAATTCCTCTTTTCATGGTATTCATGAGATGGGTTAGAATTATGATATATTACTCCAATTAATCACAAATATAGTAAATGATTTCCAAAAACAACGAAAGAAGACTTTCGTTTATTCAAGTTTTTTCAGCAGGGCTTCCGCATCAGCCCTGACGTGCTCGGAAGGGACTCCATACTTCTCGGAAATGATCCGGGTGATGGCATCGATGTCATGACCGTCGCGGTGGAGTTGAAGCATCTCTGCAGCAGATGCATTCACGACGAACACTTTGATAAGGTCCCCGGTTTCAGGGTCCTTGAGCGCCACGACAAAGCGACCGGCCAGGGGTTGCATTTCAATCTGATATTCCATCTTCCTTTTTCCGATAGAAATCCAACAGATTCTGGCGGATTAGCCGCAGTTTTTCCTCCCGTTCCTCCGGATGGCAATGGACAGCCTCCTCACAAAGGACCAGCCGGTAACAGTCCGGATAGAAAGGACATTCGGCGCAGGCGTCAATCTCTTCCCGAAGTCGCTTGAAGTCCGCCAACAGCGTTTCGTCCCGTTCCTCGGAATCAAGATGCCCGAACCAGTGACTGTCGGTATAGTGTTCGCACTTTCCCAGATGACCGTCCGGAAGGATGAGGACATCGGTATCCCGGTCGGCCATGCAGTGGTTCAGTTTCAGTTTATCCGGCAGTTTCCCTTTGAGGGCGATCTTCCCGTCCCTGAGTTTTTCCTGCAGACGCATCCGGGCTTCGAATAGTTCCCACCGCTGCGAATCGGAATGCGAGACGGTTTTCGCTCCCGCCTGTAACAGGGAATGACTATATACCCCAAAGTGCTTCTGCCCGCCAAATTCGTTTGTAAGGACATCAGCCAGGTCGAGCAAATCATTGGCGTTGTGCCGGTCGATGTTGATCCGGATGTCCACCCTGATGCCTGCATCGAGAAGGCGGTGGATATTGCCGAGGACGCGACGATAGGGACTGCCTTCCGGACAGATGAAAGCCTTGCTGCGGTTGTACACTTCTTCTGTTCCGTCCAAGGTGATCTGGACCTTCTTGAGGTTCCAGAGGCCGGTGGCTTCGGCAATGACTGATTCGTCGAAGAGGTATCCGTTACTGACCAGGAAGGATTGATACTCGATTCCGGCACGCCGGAGTTCCGCGCAGATCAGGGAAATGACCCCTTTGTTATATAGCGGCTCCCCACCGAACCAACGGAACTTGACTTTCTGGCCCGGATTGTTCCTAATGATGAATTCCGCCACTTTCCGCGCCGTCTCTTCTTTCATGGAGATACGGCTGCGTCCTTTCTCATAACAATAGAAACAACGGGCATTACAGTCCGTTGTAGTAAGAATGGTATAGCCGGTAAAGCCTTTTGGCCTTTTCTCCAGCATCTTGCCTACAGCTCGGACTTCCCGGGCCATCTTGCGGTCATCGTGATCCAGAGGGACCGCGAACCACTTGGCGACCAGTTCGGGGACGGAAGCGGGATTGTCCGTCATTTCCCGAGCTTCTTCCGGGGTGAGCAGCGCCACTGCCCGGGTCATTATATTATAAAGCAGCAATCCTTCATCCACCGGCAGCTGCACTACGAAGTGCATGAGCCGGTAAGATTCTCCTTCCTGGAGGCGCTGGTTCCTCAGCAGTCCGGAAAGGATGGAGGCGTAGTCTCGCAGCAGTTTCATTTGGATCCGGGCTGAGGATGGGCTTCGGCGGGCTTCAGTCGAAAGACAACTCGAGGGGAGCGACCCGGAGCACGGTGTTCCTGACGACGGACAGTTCCTTATCCGATTCTCGCACGAATTCCTTGCCGTCTGCCCCCGTCACCGTCAGTTTAAAGCCTTTTGTAAAGGTCGTCGGAGGGACAACCATCCAGAACTCCGTGGCTTTTTCCTCGCTCGCGTCCAACGCTATGTCGTCGCAGGAAAGCGTAATCGAGGTTCCCGCCGTAGAAGCCATTACGATTTTGGGAATGTCCCCGATGGAGGCTGCCAAGGTCGCTTCCCCGGACAGGAACTCTCCGTTCCTGCCTTCGATCCTGATGGATGAGACGGATACTCCGTCGCCGTAGAAATTGAAGACCATGTATCCGCCTATATTCTTGAAATTCAGCAGGTTGTCATTCTCCTCGGTAACGGAAACCATCATATTTGCACCGCGGCCGAAGGATCCTTCCCGGTAGGTTTGTTTCTCCGGAAGGGTCAGTTTCAGGACATTATTCTTGTTGTCAATCTTCGTGGAACTCTGATAAGGATAGACGGCGCATCGGAAATCAATATCAGCCCCTGTCCCAAATTGACTCGATGCCGACGTAATCTCTCCGGCATCATCCCCGGTATTGCCGGTAAAACGCCACTGCTCATTCAAAGTTGACCGGAAGAGGGAAAACCGGTCGTCCGCCTCCCAGTGGAGCTTGACCTTCTCGTCGACATAAACCCTTGTTCCGGGGTCCGCATAAGACTCCAGGGTGACGTAATACACCATATCTGCTTGAGAAATGTCAGGTTCATGGACGGAACATGACATGACCAACAGGCATATCAACGACTGGAGGACGAGTTCTCTTTTCATAGCGAGTTTTTAATGACTGTCAATGATAAGACTAACTGGTTTCATCATCATCAAATGACCAGGGATTAACAGTATGCGTATCTGGACATGTCGGATTCTCAAAGTTACCCGACAAGATGGTCGACTCGATAGTCAATTCAACTTCTTCCGCTTCCGGACGTTCGTAGACGTCTAAAGATTCTTTTTTCATGTTATAATTCTTTATGGTTTTATTATCGATAGGCTGTCCGCCCCCCCCAGAATGGGGATTTTTAGGTCCTCGTTCATCCGGAGGCCGTTGCTTTCGAGCTGCTTCATGGGCTCACTCTTCCTGTCGACGGTTCCTTCCGGCGTCTGGGCAAAGGACACCAGTGCAAACATCAAGGCGGCGATCAGGATGAAAAGCCTTTTCATGATTATCGCTTTCAAACTAGCTTTGAAGCTACAAATATAGAAAGAATTATTGGTTTTCCAACCATTTTCCCCTTGCCAGCCGGACAAGGAAGATGGTGCCGCGGAAGGTAAGCTCCGCCGCCATCGCCATCCAGAAGCCCACGAGGCCGTAAACTTTCACGAGGAAGATGGCGGGGATGATGCGGACAAGCCACATCGAGGTAAAGTTCATCACGCTCGGCCATTTGGTGTCGCCGGCGCCGACGAAAGCGCCGTAAGCGACGATGGATGCGGCGTAGGCTGTCTCGGCGAACGCTTCGATTCTCAGGACGCGGGCACCCAGGCCGATGACTTCCGTATCCGGCGTGAGCATCTGCATCAGCTGCGGAGCGAAGGCGAACATGAGCCCGCCCAGCACGGTCATGATGGTCATTCCCATCACCGTATTGATCCAGGCGAATCGCTTTGCGAGTTCCCTGCGGCCGGCGCCGACGGACTGGCCCACCAGGGCCGTGGCTGCGTCGGCGATGCCGTAGCCTGGCATGTAGCAGAAACTTTCCGCCGTGACGGCGAAGGAGTTGGCGGCGATGGCGATGGTCCCGAGCGGAGCCACGATGATGGTCGCGGCGATGTAGCCGCCCCGGATGAGGATATGCTGCAGGGCCATAGGACCGCCGATGCCGGCCGCTTTCCGGATCACGATCTCCGTTGGACGGAAGGATCCCTTGTCTTGCAGCAGGTTGAGTTCGGGGGATCGGACTGCGACGAAGTACAGCATCGCCATGGCGGTGATGAATTCCGCGAGGCCCGTGCCGAGGGCCGCTCCCATAACGCCCAGGTCCAGCACATAGATGAACAGGTAGTTGAAACACACATCCATCATGCACATACCGATGTTCAAGTAACTGGGCACCTTCATGTTGCCGCTGACCTGGAGCATGGACGCGCAGATCCAGTCGATCATCATGAACGGAATGCAGGCCGAGACGATGAAGAAGTACTTGACGGCATCCGGGATGATCTCCGGGGTACCACCCAGCCAGCGGGGGAGCGGGACGGCGATGGCCATCCCCAGGAGAGCGACGCATCCGCTGAAAAGGAGCGAAGTCAGCAGTCCCTGCCGGAGCACTACTCGTGCGTTCTTGAAATCATTGGCCCCGATCAGGTGCGCGACCTGCACGGAAAAACCGCTGCCGCAGGCGCCGCAGAAGCCCATCAGCAGCCACATGCAGGTGGAGACCAGACCGATGGACGCGCCCGCCGCCGCCCCGAGATGCCCTACCATCGACGTGTCGATGTACTGCATCAGCACGGACGACAGCTGGGCGATGATGGCCGGGTAGCTGAGCACGAGGCACAGCTTCAGCTGCTGGCCTCCCGTCAGCGTCCCGCCGCCCCGGATCCGGGCGAGCAGTTCGTCCTTGGAATCATGACTCATACGGCGGCACCTCCCCGTTGTCGATCAGTTCTCGGAGGATATCTTCCCAGGCCGAGTCGGCGGTGCCGAAGGCGGCGCGGACGTCGGCGAGGGTGTAAGGGGCTTTGATGAAGGCTTTCAGGCGGGAGGCCAGGTCCTGCGGCTTCTTCGCGCGTTCGCGGCAGATGTCGCAGTGGCCGCAGTCGGCGCTCTCCTCCTGCCCGAAATAGCGCAGGAGATAGCGGGAGCGGCATTCGTCTTCCTCGGCCACGTACGAGAGCATCGTCTCCACGCGCTCGTGGAAGACCGACCGGAGCATCTCGTACCGCTTGGGCATCAGGTCCACATTGCCTTCGTGCAGGCGGTCGTGGAGGAGGAAGATGACGTCGGACTGGTCCGAGGGGATGTACTTGATGATGTGGTTGACGGCGAGGCCGTACAGGAGCTGGCGCAGCTCCGGCACCGTCAGGCCGCTTTTGCGGGCGACGGTTTCCTCGTCGATGGACACCGGGTAGGAGAACAGGCCGGTGTACGAGCGCATCAGGGTCTCCAGCAGCGGCACCATCCGGGCGTCCGGGAGCTCGAGCCCGTACAGGGCGGTCCGGTCCACGGTGACCTGCACGCGCGTCTGGATTTCCAGGTCCTCGGAGAAGATCCAGTGCCCGGCGCGCTCGATGTATTTGATGGCGTAGAAAGCGGGGGAGAGCTGGAGCTTGAAATGCCGGCAGAAGGCGCCGATGTCGAACTTCAGCTGTCGGCCCATCCCCTGGTCGTAGGGGATTCCGTGGAAGATGTGGACCTTGTGGTAGATGTCCTCGACGTACTCCAGCGAGGGGAAGGAGACGCGTTCGATCTGCGCGAGGCGCTTCCGGTCGCCGTCGTTCCACAGGAGGACGGCGTAGGAAGGCTTGCCGTCGCGCCCGGCGCGGCCCGCTTCCTGGAAATAGGCCTCGGGGCTGTCCGGCAGGTCCACATGGACCACGAACCGGACGTCGGGCTTGTCGATGCCCATGCCGAAGGCGTTGGTGCACACCATCACGCGGATCCGGTCCGCCTTCCAGTCCTCCTGCCGGAGGGCGCGGGCGGCGGAGCCGATGCCTGCGTGGTAGAACGAGGCGGAGACGCCGTTTTCCTTGAGCAGCGCGGCCAGTTCCTCGGCTTTCTTCCGGTTGCGGACATACACGATGCCCGAACCGGGAACGCCGCCGCACACGGCCAGGAGCTGCCCGGCCTTGTCCTCGCTCTGCCGGACGATGTACGACAGGTTCGGCCGCTCGAAGCCGCTCTTGAGGAGGTTCTTCTCCTTGAATCCGAGGCGTTCCATGATGTCGTCGGCGACGGCGGGCGTCGCCGTGGCGGTCAGGGCGATGACGGGCGCATCGACACTGCCGCGTAGGGCCCCGATCTCCAGGTACTCCGGCCGGAAGTCATAGCCCCACTGCGAGATGCAGTGCGCCTCGTCTACGACGATGAACGAGATGGGAAGCACGGGCAGGTAGCTCTGGAAGAGCCGGGTCTGGATGCGTTCGGGGGAGACGTACAGGAACTTGCAGTCGCCGTAGGCGGCGTTGTTCAGGGCGAGGTCCACCTCGTGGCGGCTGAGCCCGGCGTGGACGGCGATGGCCTTGATGCCCCGGGCGGCGAGGTTCTGGACCTGGTCCTTCATCAGGGCGATGAGCGGCGTGACCACGAGGGCGAGGCCGTCCTTCATCATCGCCGGCACCTGGAAGCACACCGATTTCCCGCCTCCCGTGGGGAGGATGGCGAGCACGTCGCGGCCCGCGAGCGCCTCGTCGATGATGCGCTCCTGCATGGGCCGGAAGCTTTCGTGCCCCCAATAGGTTTTCAGTGTCTCAAGTGGCGTCATTTTTTGCAAATGTTCGGCGCTTCAATTGCAAATATCTCGTTTTTTTAATAAATTTGCAAAATTGAAGAATTAAACTTTAAACCTGTATAATTATGGCAAAAATCAATCTGGCCAAGTATGGCATCAAGGGCGTGAAGGAGATTCTGTACAACCCCACGTACGAAGTCCTTTACAATGAGGAAACCAAACCCGAACTCGAAGGTTTCGACAAGGGACAGGTGACCGAGCTCGGCGCCATCAACGTGATGACCGGCATCTACACCGGCCGTTCTCCGAAAGACAAGTACATCGTCTATGACAAGACCTCCAAGGTCGGCGCTCCGGGCGAAGTCTGGTGGACCACCCCCGAGTATCCGAACGACAACCACCCGATGACCGAGAAGGTCTGGAAGACGGTCAAGAAGCTCGCCCTCAACCAGCTCAGCGGCAAGCGCCTGTTCGTCGTGGACGGTTTCTGCGGCACGCACAAGGACACCCGCATGAAGGTCCGCTTCATCATGGAGGTCGCCTGGCAGGCCCATTTCGTGACCAACATGTTCATCCGTCCGAAGAACCAGAAGGAGTTCGACCAGG
>JAEEGK010027070.1_pt1 | contig 11618 bp, 12 predicted proteins | sample 8958771 | NCBI WGS metagenome assembly JAEEGK01 (sample SAMN16246547, study PRJNA631951) | gut metagenome | biome: gut microbiome; feature: rumen; material: SC-attached | host: Bos | place: Iran: Karaj | collected 2018-10 | reverse complement strand
AATCAAATTATGAAAAAGTCCATTAGAATTATACTCGTTATCCTTGGATCCATCATCGCTTTGATTCTTGGCCTCTATCTCCTCCTCTTCGGCAACCAGGCAACCACCCCAGACCAAATTGCCAGGAAGGTGGGAATAAGGTTGCCAGCATATCAGATCATCATGGCCGATGACAATATGGATAGGACGGCATCTTCGTGGTCGGATTACTACTACGAGATTCAGTTCGAGGAGTCTCTATCCGAAAAGTATCTTCAGAAAGTCGAAAAACTCAAGAATTGCAGTCGTGAGGGGAACACATATACAATCAAGAAAGAATCTCCTGACGAGTGGGCTGGTTATATTAAGCTTTATCCAGAAGAGAACCGAGCGACCCTGGAATACACATTCCGAGATGCTTTATTCTAATAGTATCCCTTCACTTCTTAGGCCAATCATCATATGAAACAAGTATCTGTTCTCGTTTTATTGTGTTTATGTGCTTTCTCCTGCGGCCAAGTACATAAGAAAAGTGATATAGGTGATAATAACGAGCCCCTTCCAGACGTACGAAAAACCTTTGTTGAGACAGCCGTTGATTCGACATCATCTTGGCAAAGGGTCTATACGGCGGCCCTTCCATTCGTGGATAGTCTTTGTTCGGCATCTGCTGATGAAAATAGTCTACGGAGAAGGCTTTATGGTCAAGAATGGGGATATTTGACCATCGGAGTCCTCTCTGATAAGTATTCTCGGCTACTAAACGCTGGAGAAGAAGTATCGTCTGATGAGTTTGCCAGAACTCTTGAGCAGCTTTCAGATGCAATGTCATTATGGTTTTATTCTGAAGACGATATCCTTCCCTGTATCTGGCGAGATCATTATTATACCTGCAATCAGAATGCGGATAATCCGGTTGATGGGTATTTCCATATTATGATTACACTCCCTACAGAAGAAGATCCAGCACCCTCGCTACAGATTTTCTATCCTATGGCCGCTGAGGGAAACCCCTATATTATGTTTGCAGGCCTCGATAATCAAGACAATAGTAATAAACAAGAAGTGATTCAGTTGAAGGATTGGCAACCGAAAGACTCGATAGCAATGGGTTATCCCATGTATGCAGAAGCTGATGTTGAAATCGTAAATAAGATGCTCAAAAACGATGTCATGTACCTAATGTTTACGAGTGAAGCCACTGCTGACGGCGCCCCTGGAGAAACCGAAATAGCACGGGTGAATTTACAGCCCATGCAAAGAATATGGAAAAGAGTTAATAACAAATAAAAAAAGAACCGCACCCAAATCCTTCATGATGGGTCTTAGCGGTTCTTTGTTCTTATCATATTTCCGGCTACATTAGAGGGTCGGGTTTGGCAATGATACAACTTGAGTGTATTGCCTCTCCTTTCCCGGCTCTTGATGTTGTCCTGTCCTCTTCGGCTCAGGCATCAAGGGCTTTTTCTGGTGTCCGGATGTTCTTTTTCATCTTCTATAGGTAAGGTTTTGACTATGTTTTCAGGCGGTCAAAGTTATTCTCTACACATTTAAACCACCTTTGGAAGAGAAGGGGTTTCTATGTATATTTGTTAATCAAAACACCAGGCCACAGAATGATAACAGAACACTATCATGAATTGTTAATCAGTATCGGGAACAATAATCATCTGCCAGAAAGCAATTTGTTAACAAAAGAGGGCATTTCTCGGCGGGTTTCACTGTCTGGCAACTGGAAATCTTTAAGTGATGATCAATTGCTTCTATTGTTTAAAGGCCTTGTGATTCTTGAAGAGTACTGGTTCAGTAATGGGGATCATATCGGTTCAACTACTGATACTAAATTTGTATATTCTGAAATTCGACGCCGTAGTTTGGATTCAGATTATTCTATTGGTAATTGGGCCTTTCAGTATTCATCAAATCCCTATGTGCCAATTGATACAGGTAATAGACATGGTGCCACTACGCTTTATGAGTTATTTGAGTGGCAGAGAGCTTTTTCGGAAAGAATACAACGAGAGAGTGAGGATTCAGCAAAAAGAAAAGAAGAGAAAAAACGTCTGAAAGCAGAAGCACACGCTGAAAGACTAAGGCAGAAAGAACTTAGGGATATTAGGCTTGGCTACAAAAAAGAGAATTGAAGTGAAAATCGAAGAAGCCATAGTCTTTGTCCTGGCATCCTCTAACCACGGGATGAAGATAGACCAGATTGCGAAGGAGATTAATGAGAAAGGCCTGTTCACGAGATGGGATAAGCAGCCGGTAGATGGAAGGATGATTTATGCCGTCGTTATGTCCCACCCTGAAACCTTTGTGAAATCAGATGGTCTTATACGGCTGATGATCTAAGTTGGATTTCTCGGCTGAATGATGTAACTTTACCGAACAAAACACTTTTTACTAATAACCGACTAAACTTTGAGAAACTTGGCAGGACGGACGATGAAGTGAGTCCTGCTTTTTATTTGCCAGACGGGATTTAGATGCTGGCAAACAGAAGGTGTAATGATGCAAAAAAGGCTCGCAATTGCTTACGAGCCTTCCGTATACCCGCAACCGGAGTAATGCCGAATCAGTTCTTGGAAGATCTCGTAAAAATCTGGAGCCGATGTGATTCCGATCCATACACCTCTCATTCAGAGATTAATCGGCATTATTTTTGAGCAGAATACGGCGCCGTATGAGAGGACGATTACTCATAGTATCTCTATTGCTGTTGGCAGGTTCCTTGAGCCTCCATGCCCAAGACCATCCGGTTTCAGTACTGGATGGTCCGGTGATAAAAACAGATACCGTCAGGAGAAAACCACAACTGCCTTCATTGATGGGGTATCCCATGTTTCCAACTGTCCAAATGCCTTCTTTCCTCTCTCCGGATCCATTTGAGACCAAGGAACAGAGAGCAGCAAGGATTAATGCAATGACATCGGCATCTTTAATGTCCTCTCTCAATTATAACCTATCTTGGTATCGTCCTCCTCACCTTTCGGAGGAAGCGAAATGGGCTTTGTTTATAGGGGCCCTCTTCCTCTCCAATCCCTATAAATATCCCCAAGGAGCCGTTCCCATGATGAATGCATCCAATCCGTTCATCTATGCCTATACTCCAGGATGGGCGCCTTATGAGCATCCCTACTCTCCGGACCTTTTCCCTCAAAGCATCCGGCTAGAATTCGATTTCACTACCGGCACTTACAAACAGGTAATAGTAAAGTGGGATGATCTCCAAAAAAGCATGGCTGACAATTTCGGCGGCTTCGGTCAACAATATGCCCCTATCCCGACTGACCCTCTTAAGCCGGCATATTGGAACGCACCTTAGGAACTGAAAGAAACCATCATCTCGTATGAAGAGCTATCAATTCATATCTGTTGCTGTCGCTCTGCTGTTGAGTTTTGCGTCGCTTTCTGCCCAAACTGAGCTTTCAGTCAAAGGGACTGTTACCGATGAAGAGGGCATGCCGCTGTACGGATGCATTGTTTCCATATCCGAAACCAAAGGTACGGTTACCGATTCGTCAGGGCATTACTCATTGCCCATTCCAAATGACAAAACTCTCGAGATTCATTACGAATGTTTAGGCTATGAAGAAGTCGTCTTGACCTTTTCTCCGGAAAGTGCGCTCCCTTTGAATGCGGATGTGGTATTGAAAATCGATCCGACGTTGTCAGATTACATTATCATAGAGGATCCTTCTCCCACACCCGTCAGACGGGTGGAGCCTTCGGTCGCTACTCAAGAGGCCATTCTTGCCGAGGAAACGAAGCAGTGGCCACTTTTTACTGTTGGTACTGCAGATATTCCTGACGAAGTCGAATACATTACGCTCTATACCCAGATTGGAAAAGGAGGCGTCCTCTATCCCTATGTAATTCGGTTTGGGGATGAGGCGGGGATATCCTTTCAGAAAAAGCAGGCAAAGAAGGTTTTCAAGCGTATCAGGAGAACGCCGGTCGATTCAATCGAGTTCGAAGGATTCGAACTGGTCTCTGTCGGTGACATGGCGGACGATGCCGCTGCACAGCATGCCTCTGCTATTGTCAAGCGCCTTGCCCTGCATGACTACGGAAACAGGAATACGCCTGTATACTACTTCGAGAGAAAAAAGTAAGCTATTCTCAACACTTGTACACAATCAACCTAAGAAGGCAGTGCAAGTGGTCTTGTCCTGAAATGGGTTTACAGAGGTTGGGAACCGTCCATTTTATAGCCACCTGAATAACAACACGTTACAAAAAGCCAGGTCCCCAACCCTTCCACCAGTCTCATACAAGGGCTATTTCGGAGGGCGCAAGCCCGACCATGGGGAGTTTGAGGGGATCCGCCCCCTCAATGAATCGACAGCACAGGGCGCGAAAAAAGGCTGGCGCGTGATGCGTCAGCCTTTTTTCGTACCCGCAACCGGAGTAATATCGAACCAATTCTTGGAAGACTTAGAGAGGATTTGGGCACTTAGAGACGTTATTCCTAATCATTAATCTCCACCCCAGGCAGTAATCTCTTCTAGAAGGGTTTTAGTGACGCTTTGGAATAAAACTCTTTTACTGTCCACAAATGAATGTGAAAGATATTGGTTATCTTTGATGCAGGATAATCGGAACCCGTGGATTTAAAAGGCATGAAAAACGGAATAACTCACATCTGGAGGCAACTTGCTGCGGTCATGCTGGGGATGCTTGGTTTCTCATCCTGTGAAAGAATCGGCTGGGGTGTCTGTATGTATGGCGAACCTCATGCTGACTTCAAGGCCCTGGGAACGGTCAGCGATGAAAATGGCAAACCTATCGAAGGTATCCGGGTAGCCATCCAACAGCATCGGCATTATGAGAATACCTCCGGTGTCATTTATGACCAGAACGACTGGTACGAGAATGACACCCTTTATACCGATGACAAGGGAGCCTACCAGTTAATCCGGTCCGTATTTGAGAGTCCCAATGACGTCAAGATTGTCTTCGAGGACATCGACGGAGAGGAAAACGGCGGAGAATACACATCGGCCGAAGCCACCCCGGAGGTCAAGCGGACCAAGAAGGGCGACAACAGTTGGTACGGCGGTGCCTTCGAGGTCCAGGCCGATGTCAAGTTGAAGAAGAAATAGGCCATGAAAAGAATCCTGCTCCAATAGTCTCATCGATATGGGAAACGAGAAAAATAACTCCAAGAAAAAGATCTTTGCCATTCTTGGTCTCCTGTTTTTAATAGTTAGCATCATTTGGACCTCACTGACAGGATTCGAGAATAACAAAGACCGACTTGTTTTCATTGGTCTCTTTATCCTCTTTTTCGGGCTCATTGCATTAGGGGTATTCCTTAACGAGAAGATGAAGAAAAAAGACAAAGAATAAATCGTATTGACCATGAAATTGGACAGCGAACAAAAAAGGGTGCTCAAGGCGGCATTGCCTGCCTTTCTCACATTCCCGATTGTCAGCCCCTTATTTTACTGGCTATTCGGGAAATTGGACTCCTGGACGGATGCCCTCCTCCTTTTTGCCGGAAACCTTGTCGTGGCATTCCTCCTAATCTTGTTTTACATCCTCGGTTCCAAGATTCCGAAGAAAGACAAATAAAAAAGAACCGCACCCAAATCCTTCATGTTGGGGTCTAAGCGGTTCTTTATTCATATCATATATCCGGCACATCAGAGGGTCGAGTTTGGCAATGATACAACTTGGGCGTCCTGCCTCTCCTTTCCCGGCTCCTGATGTTGTTCCATAGTCCTCTTCGGCATGGCATCAGCAGCTTTTTCGGTGCCAGATAGTGTTCCAATAATCTATCTATCTTATAAGGATTTAGTGGCTTCTGAGACGTAGGGAGTGGATTTTTCCGTATCTTTGTCGGACCATGGGAAAAGCATATCATACCAAGCAGGATGTCCAGAAGAGAGAGGATGATTTTCAGGAGAGGACGGAAGAATTGATGGAGAAGAATCAGATGAGTGAAACAGCCGTGAGTCTCTCCATCATTGATCAAGCCCCTTACCTTTCCAAGAAATATGAATTGTCGAGACATCCAAGTGGAACGAGGGCCAAAGGATTACGAAAGGTTCTTCGAGAAAAAAGGACTGTTCTCTCATGCCGGGATAGATTTGGCTTGGCTGAAGAGAAGAGTTCACGGCTTAAGGGAGGGCGCAGGAATGTCCATAAAGCTGCTCGCCAGGACTCTCAGAAGGAAATAGCGGCAGCTCTTGATGAAGAATAGACAGGCCCCATCGTGAAAGTGAGTCCTGTCTTTTTCTTTTAGTTGCAAGTACACTTTCAGTTCACCCAATGAACAGTGTACCCACAACCGGAGTAATATCGAACCAATTCCCGGAAGATCCGGAAAAGATTTGGGCACTTAGAGACGTTATTCCAGCGATTCAATCCTGGATTGGCTGAATAAGGAGAAGCCTTCCCGTGAAGTCGTTTTGGACAAACTGGGAAATGAAGAATTCGATGAATTATTCCCTTCATCAAACAGTGATAATCTCATATATAGGCTGATGAGCACAGGGTTCATGCGCGTCTACGCCTTGAGAATTGACTTCAATGCCGATGGCTCGTTCCAAGAAGCAACGATTTTGTGTATAGATTAAATCGACTTCCATCTTGTCTCTGGATAGACTGACAGTCGGGTGCCCGGGTGCTTGCGCGGAATTCGGCTTTCAGCGAGCGCAAGTGCCCGGGCCCCCGCTCTTCATCCTCAAAAACGGCCTAAATCAAGGACGAGATGATCAAAATGAGCAGTTCATCCTCAAAAACGGGCGATATCGAGGATGAGATGGGGAAATTGAACGTTTCGTCCTCAAAAAAAGCCGAAAACGAGGACGAGAAGCCGTGCGCAGGGCAAGAAGGGCCCCAAGAACACAAAAAAGGCCCGTAAGAAACTTACGAGCCTTTCGAGTACCCCCGCTCGGAATCGAACCGGGACCGTCAGAACCGGAATCTGAAATTCTATCCTTTAAACTACAGGGGCATCCCGGTTTGGGACTGCAAATTTAGCAAAAATTACGGATTTACAAGCATTCTTTTTCCCATTTTTGAGTCCCAGGGAAAGATCTCAATAGGAGTTCATCGCCAAATAGGTGCACAGGGATGACCGATAAAACAGATCAGAAGGACTGTCGTGGTGCGCCAAGGGCCGATTTCGGAGTGTCGAGCACCGTGACCCTCGTTGTGGTGCGTAGAATGGCTAGCAATGTGCGGCAGTTTGGCGAAACGCGAGAGACGACGCAGTGCCGAGCTCACCTACCTCGCCGCAATGCACTCGATCTCCACCAGGGCGCCCTTCGGGAGGGTCTTGACGGCGACGGCGCTGCGGGCCGGGAAGGGAGCGGTGAAGAACTGGGAGTACACTTCGTTCATGGCGGCGAAGTCGGCCATGTCGGCCAGGAAGACGGTGGTCTTCACCACGTTGGCAAGGCTCAATCCCGCTGCTTCGAGAATGGCGCGCGCATTGGCGAGGCTCTGCCAAGTCTGGACCTTGACGTCTCCTTCCGGGAAAGCGCCGGTGGCAGGGTCGATGGGCAGCTGCCCGGAAACGAAAACGAGGCCGGCGCCGGAGTCGATGGCCTGGCTGTACGGCCCGATGGCCGCCGGGGCTTTTTCAGTGTTGATTGCGTTCATATTCAATATTTTAACATAGATTCACATCCTACCAGGAGATCCTGGAAGGTCTCTTCGAAATCCCCCGTATACCAGGGGTCGGCGACATCGCGGGAAATCCCCGCGTAAGACATCATGAGATGGATCTTCCCCTCCGGATCGTCCGGAATGATGCGGCTGATCAGCCGGAGATTGGAGTAGTCCATGCAGATGATGCGGTCAAAGCGTTCATAATCGGCCCGGGTAACCTGGCGGGCGCGCTTGCCGGGATCGAACCACACACCGTGCTGGTTCAGGCAGCGCTTGGCCGGCGGGTAGATGGGATTGCCGATTTCCTCGCGGGAAACGGCCGCGGATTCGATATAATACTCCCCTTCCAGCCCCTTAGCCTTGACCATGGCCTTCAGGATGAACTCCGCCATCGGGCTGCGGCAGATGTTGCCGTGGCAGACAAAAAGTACACGTATCATACTACTCGGAAACAGAGGTTCTCCAGGCCTGCGCCCGCTCGGCGATGTTCTCCCGGATGCACTCGCTGTACAGCCAGGGTTCGCAGCTGTGGATATCGCCCACATTGATGAAATCGCCATACGGCTTGTACTCCGCCCCTTCGTATCCATCGACAACAAGTACGTGATACTCAGGCGACAAAGTCACCGTAATCGAGTCGTGGAGCACGGCGGGCGTGGCATCGGTACACCAGTTCACGGGGTTGATGGCGATGCTGGTCGATGCGATGATCGGGATCACGTATTTCTCGTCCTTCACCGTATTGTAGCAGATGGTGACGCCGGTGTCGTCGGCCCTTTCCGCGGGCTTGATACGGGGACAAGAAGCCATATCCTCGTCCGTCACCTTGTAGCCCATCACATAGGCGGCCGCCAACTGGCTGTAAGTCTCGTCGGACATGTGCTTGAGCAGTTCCACCACGGCCATGCCGCCCTGGCTGAAACCGGCAATCACCAGCGGCCGGCTCGCGTCGCGAGAAGCCAGGAACCGGTCGAAAGCGTCGCAGACATCCTTCATCGACAGTCTCGTCCGTTCATAAATATAGTTCTCATCCCGCGTCACGAACGCGTCGATGGTCGCGTGCCGATAGAAAGGCGAATAAAAACGGTTGCCGGGGGCCATGTAATCGGCCACGCCGTTGATTTCGATGGCCATCCGGTCGCGGTGTCCGGCATTCCAGACATCGGCATAATGGACAGGGCGGCCCTTGGCGTCCGTCCAGTCCTTTTCCCAGGTCGATACCACATAGAAGACATCGGCGCCGGTCCCCTCGGGATCCCCGTCCCGGGTGATCCACATCGTGGCGTCCCCGTAGTCGGGCGCGGCAGGAACCGTCTCGCGCGGCCCGCAGGCGGCCACGAAAGCCGCACAGGCGATAACAGCAAACAGTTTGTCCATATCTTTGCAAAGATACGGAAAAAACCGCTAATACCCCTCGTTCTGGGACAGCTTCGGATTAAGGGCGAGAATGTCCGCGGGAATCGGGAAAACGTTGGTGAAACCCGTAGCCTCCTCCCCGGGGAGCGGCTCACGGAACGACCACGCCTTCCCGAAGGCGCCGAACCGGATCAGATCCTGCCGGCGGAGGCCTTCCCAGGCGAACTCCCGCATCCGCTCATCGAGCAGGGAGTCGAAGGTCAGTTCCCGGAATTCCGCCGCCCCGGCCCGGTTGCGCACCGCGTTCACCAGCGTCAGGGCGCCGTCCGGATCGCCCTTGTGCAGCAGGGCCTCCGCACGCATCAGGAGCACATCGGCATACCGGAAGACGACCCAGTCGTTGTCCATCAGTTTCCCGCAGTCCATCGCCTTGGGGTCGATCTCGTACTTGTTCATGCGGGCGCCGGCGATCTTCTCGTCGGGCGTGCCCGTCACGTCCAGCGCGACGGAAAGCGGCTTGTACTCCAGGTCGATGTCGTTCCCGTTCAGGTCCGTGGGGACGCCGCCCCAGTAGTTGATCCGGAAGCGCGGATCCTCCCACGCCGTCCCGAAACCATTGACCTTCAGCGCCTCCAGCGTCGCCGACGAACCGTTCTCCCCGACAAAGCCGATGGCGGCGGCATGATCATAATGCCGCGAACGGAACAGATACTGGTTCTCGGCGCTGTACAGGTGCTTGTCCATGGGAATCACGAAAATGTTTTCCACGGAAGCTTCGTTATAGACGGCGAAATTCGCACTGTAATCGTGTTCCAGGTCATACCCCAGCGAGCTCACCAGGTCGCAGTACTTCACGACCTGATCATAGTACTCCTCCCCCGCATAGACAGGCGCGTTCAGATACAGCTTGGCCAGCAGGAACCAAGCCACGGGACGGGTGATCCGCCCGTAGTACATGCCCGGCAAGTTGCTCTTTTCCAGCGCGAGATCCGGGACCACCTCTTCCAGTTCTTGAACTACGAAGCGGAAGACGTCGGCCCGCGGGGACTGGGCGACATCGGCCATGGCGATGTCCGGAGAAGTGACGATGGGCACCCGCCCGAACAGGTCCAGCAGGTAATAGTAGTACATCGCGCGCAGCGCCCGGGCTTCCTGCTTCCAGGCCGGATAGTCCTTCAGGTCCACGATGGCCTGATTGGCCATCACGATCACCTTGTACAGATAGTTCCAGGCATTCTTGACGGGTTCCTCCCCCGTCTCCCAGGTATGCAGGTACAGCCGCTGCCAGAGGCCGCCGTCGTACCAGTCGCCGCTGCGGGTGGGAAGCATGGCCTCGTCGGTCGTAAAGGTGTTCAGGTCATAGACGCCCCGGTAGGTTCCCGCCAGGCCTTCGCCCATCTCGTTGCTGCCGATCATGCCGTACAGATGTCCCAGCGTGTTCAGATAGAGCGTCGCCTCGGACGTGATCACCTCCTCGCGCTGCTTCTGGTCGCGCGGATGCTCGTCCAGGAAAGAACACCCCGCAGCCAGGAAAAGAAGCAAGATAACCGTCTTTTTCATAGGGCGTTAGAATTGGATACTGAAAGCGGCCGTATAGGACCGGTAAATCGGATAGGAGCCCTTGTCGTCCAGACCGAAAGTCTCGTTCACCACCGTGGAGTTGATCATCGGCGTAAGGCCGCTGTATCCGGTAAAGGTGGCGAGGTTGTTCACGGACACGGAGACGCGCAGGTTGCGGACGGCCCCGCGGACGGGAATGTTCCATCCGAGGGTGATATAGTCGATGTTCACGTAGTCGCCGTCCTCCAGCCAGTAGTCGGTGACGGTCTGGTCGGAGATGTTGTACTTCGGCGCTTCGGACATCACGTTGTAGAAGGGCATGGAGCCCATGTTCATGTAAGTGAGCGACGTGCCGTTGAAGATCTTGTGGCCGAAGGCGCCGTTCACCTGCATCGACACGTCGAAAGCCTTGTAGCGGAAGCTGATGTTGGAGCCCAGCATCGCCTTCGGGGAAGCCTGGCCGCAGATCTGGTTCACGCCGTCGGTCTCGTAATAGTAAGTGCCGTTCGCGGCCTGCGCCAGCCCCGTGCAGTGCGGCATGAAGAACACGCCCAGCGGCTGGCCCACGATCCGGGAGACCACGTCATTGTGTCCGCCGTGGAAACCGGCGCCGTCCATCGAGTTGATTCCCTGGATCTCAGGCGCTTCCAGGTACTCGCCCTGCCATTTGCCGGACAGGGATATGAGCCGGTTGCGCTGGAAGGAAAGGTTCATGTTCAGGTTCACCTGCATGTCCTTGTCCTGGTGCAGGGTTCCGCCCAGGCCCAGCTCCAGGCCGCTGTTGGACATCTTGCCCAGATTGGCCATCAGCGAACTGTAGGCGAAAGGCGGGACGCTCACCTGGTACTCGTACAGCATGTCGCGGGTGAGCGAATAGTAGTACTCCGCCGTGAAGACGATGCGGTTGTGCCAGAAGCTCGCCTCCATACCGGCATTGACGGAGGACCGCACCTCCCATTTGAGGTCCGGGTTCGCATTGCGCAGCAGGCCGAAGCTGGTGGCGGCGTTTCCCTCGTAGCTCACGAGGCCGGTGGGCCCCACGAGCTGCAGGGAGTTATACGGGCCCAACGCCCCCTGGTTTCCGGAGAGGCCGGAACCCA
>JAEEGK010027063.1_pt1 | contig 11619 bp, 7 predicted proteins | sample 8958771 | NCBI WGS metagenome assembly JAEEGK01 (sample SAMN16246547, study PRJNA631951) | gut metagenome | biome: gut microbiome; feature: rumen; material: SC-attached | host: Bos | place: Iran: Karaj | collected 2018-10 | reverse complement strand
AAAAATAAATAGATTTCAATATAATATATTATAAAATATTTTATATATAAATAAAATTAAGAAAATGTAGATGTTTTAAAATCATAAAAATAAAATTTTAAAAAAAATAAAATATTATAAAAAGAAATTCAAATTTTTGATTATTTATTATTATTTAAATTATATTATAAATTAAAATATATATTTACATAAAAAATAATATATATTATTTTTTTTTAAATCTTAAAATAGGTATTAATTTAATTTGTTTTGTTTTTGGACTTATATTATGTGAAATATAACTATAATCATTTCCTCTTTTACCTTTATTTAATAAATCTTTACTCATAGAATAATTCAAATTTCCAAAAATATTTTCTTCACTTATATTATATTTCAAACTTTTTGTATCAGAATATATTTTTGGAATATAAGGAGGATAAAGTAACCTTAAATCTTTCATTTTACATAATGATTTTGTTTTAATTGGAGGCTCTTTAAATTTTTTAGGATATTCTTCTTCTTCAATAATCATATCTATACTTTTTCTATAATCAATTAAATTATTTTTTTTCTTTATTTTAAATTTAATAGTTTTATTTTTTTCCATATGATCTTTTACATTATCTATTTCTATTGATTTATTGTTATTAAAATTTATTTTTAAAAGAGGTAATTTTAAATTCGGAAAGCTAATATTATTTATTTTGTCATTATAATTTTCTTTATCTGATTCATAATTTGATTCTGGTAAATGTTTATTTAATAATTTTAATTTCTTTGTCATTTTTATTGTATCTATTACAAAATTTTGTTTATGTTCTTTATCTGCTAAAATACTACTTTTATTACTTCCATATCTTAAATTTCTTATACTATCTTTAGAAATATTAATTTCACTTTGACTTGGAATAGTTCGTAATTCATTATTATTTGTCATCCCTGATTGTATTCTACTTTTCATTTTATTTTTTTTTTTCAACAAATATTTATTTCTTTCTTCAGGAAAAAGATTATATTCTTCAATTTTATTTTTAACCTCAGGAAAATTAAGTATTTCTTGAGTATTAGGTCTATCTTCAGCTTTAACACATAACATACTTTTTATAACAAAACTTAAATCATTTGAATAATTATTACTAATTGGAGGATATTCACATCTCATTATTTTTTTATACAATCCTTCCATAGTATCTGCTCTAAAAGGTGTTTTAAGCATAATCATTTCATAACATACACAACCAAGTGACCAAATATCACTTTTTAAATCATATGGGTTATCTTTCCATACTTCAGGGGAAGCATAATAAGGTGTTCCTGTTTGAGTACATCCTAATCCTCTCGATGTTATTTTTGATACATTTAAATCTCCTAATTTGGCGGAACCATCTCTAAATAAAAAAACATTTGCTGATTTCATATCTCTATGTAAAATATTATAACTATGTAAATCATGTAATCCCTTTGTTATTTGTAAAAATATTTTCCATATATCAATCTCATCAAATCTTGTTTTTAATTTTTTATATAAGGTTATTTTTTGAAATAAATCTCCTTCATCGGCATATTCCATTACAATACAAAGTGTTTGATCTATTTCATCTATAAATGATTCTTTATAACTTATGACATAAGGAGATTTTACAGATGCTAAAATTCTTACTTCATTAAGAGCATTTTGTTTTTCTTTTTCTGATAATTTTTTAAGCATGACTTTTTTTAAAGCATATAATTGATTATCATCTATTCTTCTAACTGTATAAACTGTACTATATGCTCCTTCTCCTATTTTTGCGATAATTTTAAATTGATTCATTTATTTTTAATTTTTTATTTAATAATTTATATTAATTTTATAATAAAATACTATTTATTTATAATATAAATAAGTTTTATTAAATATCAATAATTTATAAATTATATTTTTTTAATTTAAATGAGAAAAAAAAATATGAAAGAAAAACTTCAAGATTTATTCAATAATAGTTTTTCAGAAAATAATTTGAATAAATCGAATTATAATATACAAACAGAAAATAATTATATAAATAAACATATTGTTAAATCTAGTAGTTCTCCAAAATATCAAATATTAAATACAAACTCATCAAATTATGATTTTAATACAATTTCTAATATCCGCCATTCTAAATCTAAAAATAAAATTGTTGATATGTTAAATAAATCTTTTGGTGAATTAGGTATTCAAGTTCCAAAGAAAAAAAGTAACTCAAAGAATAAAAATATATTTGATAATATTAATATGGAAATTAATGTTAATAATAATAAAAAAAATATTTTAAATAATAATAATTTAGATATGCTTTTGAATAAAATAAATAATAATAAATATTCAAATAACTATAAAAATACTAATGCATTAAGTAATTATAATAATAATTATTTAAATAAAAAAGTAAATGAAAATAGTTTAAATAGAACTGCTATAAATAATAATAATTCTCATTTGCAAAGAAAATTAATAAATTTAGCAAATGAATTAAATATTTATAATAATTCAAATGTATCAAATAATTATATGAATAGACCTATAACTAATTTTGATAATAATTATAATAATTCTACTTATAATTCTCCATTTATAAAAGGTAGAATAAATAATCTTACAAAAGGTGAAAATATAACAAAAATTTTTAATGATTTTAAACAAAAACCAAATAATTACAATAATAATAATAATTTATTATATAATTTTTCAAGAAGAAGCAATAATAAAAAAACAAATGAACAAATCATTGATGATTTCATGAAAGGATTTAAAAATAATAAAAGTAAATATAATGAAAAATTTAGAAGCAATTTTATTAAACTTAATAATAACAATAATCAAAATAGATTAAATTTTAATTTTTAAATAATTATAATTATTTTTTAATATAAAAGTATTTAAATTTAAATATTATTTAACACTAAATATTTAAAATGGAATTTAGAAAAAATAATTTTCTTAATTTTAATTTTGATATAGAAATATTTAAAAATAAAATTGATAATGATAAATTAAGTTTAAGGAAAAAAGAAATAAATGAAAATATCAAAAAAAAAAGATTTTTAAATAATAATAAATTTTTAAATTTAGATTATAATTTTTATAATTTAATTAACTTAAAACAATATAATTATATTCTTGAACAAGATTATTATAATAATAATTTAAATAAATTAATAAATGATTTTAGTCAATTATACGAATTATTATGTGATTATAAAAATAATATTGAAATTATAAACACATTATTAACAATTAAAGAACCACATGAAATTAATGCAATAATATTAAATTTTGTATTAGATACAAACGATGAAAAAATATTTAGAATATCAATAAATTTATTATGTTTACTTTCATATGTTTCTTCTGAAATTAATAATTTAATAAATAATTCAAAAATAAATATAATAATAAATAAAACATTTAATCAATTTAAATTAACTAGTTATGATGTTTTACGTTCATTAACAATATTTTTTAATAATATTTTAGTTGATAACATAAATAAAGACGATATTATTTTAAACACAAATTTAATTCAAATGATATATCAATTATTATCTAATTTAAATTTAAATAAAAATGATGATAATGGAAAAATTTATTATTTTAATGATTTAATGGAACTTTATTGTGTTTTAATAGAAAAAATGATAAAAGATAATAATGTATATGAAAAATATTATAAATTTTATTCTGAAAGCATCCCATTATTATTAAAATTTTTAAATTTTTTTTCTTATTATGATAACTGTGAATTATTAGAACCTCTTTTATATAATATTTATTTATTATCTCTAAAAAATGAATTATTATTGATTATAATAACAAATAAAGCAATGATTACATTACCATATTTTTTTGAATATTTATATATAAAAAGTAATTATGATGAACTAACTCCAATAATTTTAAATAATAAATGTATAACAATTATAATTGATATTTTAATTAATTGTTTTTCAATTGAAGATAATGATTTAATTGATAATTATTATAGTATTGAATTAAATGATATTATAAATAAAGTTATTATAAAATATAAAATTTATAATAAAAATTGTTCAGAAATTCAATATAAAATTGTGTTTTTATTATGTAATATGGCATTAATAAAAAAAGAAAAATCTAATAAATTATTTAATAATAAAATTATTATAAATACAATTTTTAAATTTTATACAAATAATAATTTATTAAAAGTTTTAGAATTAATTCAATGTATTTTAAAAATTGAAACAAGTGAAATTTATTATTTATTACTTGAATGTAAATGTATGAATATTATAAAAAAAGGTCTTGAAGAAAAAAACCAAAATGATAAACTTGAAATATATAAACAATGTTTAGAAGATTTAATAGAATTTTTTGAATTATATAATAAAAAATTTTATGATAATGCTCAAAAATTATTAATAAATGAAATAAAAAATAATGATATAGATAGTATGATAAATATTTTAAATAATGAATATGATGATAAAGATTTAACTAATAAAATAGAAACTTTTAATAATGAATTTAAAAAAATATGTAATTAATTATATATATTATATAATTTATAATATTATTTATAATTGATTATAAATTTCTTCAACTTCTTTTTGTAAATTTTTTTTTCTTTCCTGTTTTTTTATTAATTCTTCTTTCAATTTTTCTTTTTCATTATCAATAATTTTTTTTTGATTTTCTATTTTATTATCTTCAATTAAATCTTTAATACATTCTTTATTAAAATTAATTGTATCTTGAAATTCTTTAATTTTTTTATCAAAATTTATTTTTTTCTTTTTACAATCTTTATCAAGTTTATCATTTAATTTTATTTTATATTTTTTTTTATTGATATCATCTTTTAAATTAGTTAATATTTTTTTATTTTCTTGTAAATTATTATTATATTTCATTTCCAATTTTTCACATTGTAATTCATAATATTTTCTTTGTAATTCTAATTGATTACTTAAAACTTCAGAATATTCACTCATAACATTTTCCATTCGTTTTAAAAAAACTTTTGTATTTTCTTCTCTGTCCATTTCGTTATCTACATTCTCATCAAAAATAATATTATTTTCATTATTTTTTATTATTCTATGAACCCAACTATCTGTCATATAATCCCAAATTCTTTGATTATTTAATTCTATTGAATATCTATGATTATATTTTTTAGAATGTATCAATGAATGTTTTTCTTGATATCTATTACAACCAATGTAACCACATATTAAACAACACCATAAATTATTTGTGTTTTCACAATCTACACATTTATAATTATTATTATTTTTTGATGAAAAATTTTTACATATTAAACAATTTTTTTTATAATTTGTCCATCGTTCACAAGGAAAAATATTTAACATAGTTTCTATTCCTAAATTTGAAGATTCAATATTTTCTATACATAATGGACATAATGGAATTTCAGATAATGAATTGTTTGTATTTTCTATATTTGAATTTGAAAATATAATTTTTGATAAAAAAACACAATATAAAAATTCACTTTTATTTCCTGGAAATGCTTTAGTTTTAAAATGATAATAAAAATTATCTGCAGAATCTTGATTGTTAAAATGAATAATACATGAAAAAAAATTATTATCAGAAATAAATAAAATTGATTTAATAGAAGATAAAAAAGTATCAGTATAAGTTAAAAATTGTTCATTTAAACAATTTTCAGGGATTGCTATTATAAAAATTAAATTAGTTCGATTTATAGGTAAAAAACGAAAAGGTTCAAATTTATCAGTAAGAGAAATATAATCATTTGAAATTCTATATAATTTACATTTACCTTGAATTGTATCATAAATATGATTTTGTGATTCAATTGATTCTATTGTTTTTGAAGAATCTGTTATTATTCGTAATTGAAACATAATAAATTATAATTATAATATAAATATAATTTAAATATATAAAATAAAATTTAACTAAATAATTTTATTAATTTATATAATTTATTTGATTTAATTTTTTAGATTATAATATATAAAATTTAAAAGAGATTTAAATTATTTATATATTAAATGTTTATTTTTTAAATTTTATATTATTCTAATTATATTATCTTTATCTATTAATTTATAATAATTAATAACAAAATAAAAAATCTTAAACGATTAGCTAAATTAAAAAATAAAATGTTATATTATTAATAAAAAAAAATAATAAATTTATTATTTTCTACCATAAGCACCATAAACAATAGGTTTTTTATTATTATATCCACCGATTCTATTTAAATTATTATTAGATGTTCCTTTTTTAGAAAATTTATTTTTTAATTGAGCATCTTTATATCTTCTTTCACATCCTGCTAAATGTTTATTATATGCTTCTTCATTATATTTTCTATTACAAAATTTACAAGGAATATAACTATCTGTTATAACACTAGGTGTATACCCTCCTCCTAAATTATTTCCTTTTCCTCCTTTACCTTTATTATTAGAACCAAAATCTCCTCTTGCAATTTTTCTAAATTCTTCACTTTGTAATTTCCATTTAGGAACATTACTTTTATATTTGTTATTTAACATTGGATTTCTTTTTTCTTCTAATTTTCCTTGTTTCATTAAACTAACTTGTTCTATATCTGTCATTCTTTGTTTTTGAGTATTAAATGTTTTTCTTTTATTTTGAAATACTTTTTGACATATTTTTTCATGTTTATCGAATATTCTTTGGACAAAACTTCTACCACAATGAGGACAAGGATATGTTTGTTCTCCTTTTTCAGGATTGTCTCCTTGAATTGCTCCTCCATCATGAATAGGTCGATTGTCTTCATATTCACCTTTTAAATTATATTGAAAGTTTTGATTATTATTATTATTATTTGAATACTTATTATTATAAGCATTATTATTTGAAATAGGATTAAATGATTTTTGGTTTGCATAATTCATTTGAGAATATTGATTATTTGAATAATTGTTATTTGAATGTGTATTTGCATAATTATTATTTCTATTATAATTATAATTATTATTATTATAGTTATTATTATTGTAATTATTATTATTATTGTAATTATTATTATTATTGTAATTATTATTATAATTATTATTATTTTTATAATTATTATTATTTGTATTATAATTATTTTTATAATTATTTGAATTATTGTAATTCATATTTAAATGATCATAATTATTATATTGATTCATATTATTATTCATTCCATAATTTTTTTTATTTGCATATTGATTGGTTGTTGATATTGGATTTCTTATTTGCATTGGTTTAGTTCTAATATTTTCAGTATTAAATTCAGAATAATTATTATTATTGTTATTATATATATCACTTCGATATATATTATTATTATTATTATATCCTTTATATAAATTTGAATTCATATTATTATTTAAATATTGATTATCTATATTAAAATTTTGGTTTAATTTAGGTGTATTATTATTTGTAAGTGCTCTAGGAGTAATATTTTTATTTGGATTATTTTGCGTTTTTCTTTTTAATAAAGCTAAAGCTTTATGAGCTTCATTTAATTCTTCTTGAGATGGTTGAATATACATTTGTTTTGGACGATAAGCATTATTTCCATAACCTAAAAAAAAATATATAAATAAAAATATTACCTCTTTGATTTTGATTTAAATTGTTATTATATCCTGCTTGCATTTTTTATTTTATGAAATAAATAATTTAAATTAAAATTATATATATAAATTTAATTTAATATTATAATAAATTATAATTAATTATTTTAATTATTATTTTTTTTATGAATTTTTATTTATATATTTTTAAATAATATATTAATATAATAAAATTTCATTTTGATTTTTTTTCTAGATTTTCAATATATTTTTCTACATCTTCATCTTCCATTTCATCATTTGTTTTATTTATTTCATTATTATCTTTAATATCTATATTTAAATCAATATCTTCGTTTTTTTTGATATTATTTTTATTTTCTTTGTTGTCATAATTTTTTATATTATTAATTGTTTCTTGTTTGAAATTTTCTATTTTTGTTAAAAAATTATTAATAACACTATTTGATTTTATTTTATCTTTAATTTCAATTATATTTTCAATAATTTTATTTTCTTTTTTATTTTCGATTTTTTCTTCTTTTTTTGTTTCAATATTTTCATTAAATTTATCTAAATATTTTTTTATTTTTATATTTTCATCATTAAATAAATTATTTTCATTAATTTTTTCTAAATCAAAAATAAAATTAATAAAAAAATCATTATCAATTTTAAATTCATTATTATTTAAATTAATATTTTCTTTTTTTATCTTAAAACTATTTTCACTAATAAAAAATATATTAAATTGTATTGTAATATAATTAATATCTTCATAATAAATTTCTATTAAAATATCATTATTAACAAATAGATTTATATCAAATAAATTCGTTTGAATTTTATTATTTTCTTTAATAAAAATTTCTTCATTATTATTTAAAATTTTAATAGAAAAATTCTGATTAATTCCATTGATTATAATATTTTTTAAATAGATACATTTTATATTTTCTAATTTATTAATTTGCATATTTTTAAAATAATCTAAATACCTTTTTATATTTTCATTATTTGAATTATTTTTATTAACTTCTTGATTAAGATTTAAAAAATTATTATATGTTATAATAGTATTATCTAAATCTTTATTAACATATGAAATTATAATACTTAATAATAAAAAAATATTATTATTTTTTAAATTATCATGAATTATTATAAAATTTTCTTTATTTTTTAATAAATATTCATTTATTTCTACTGAAAAATTTAATATAAATTCAAAAGAATAAATACCAAAATAATTATTTATATTTTTTATTGTTATTGAATTATTTTTATTATTTATGTCTCTTGATAAAAAATTATAAATTATAAAGTTATTTTTATATTTTTTTGAAAAAATTTCTAAATAATTTTCATCTTGAAATGTATTATCTTCAATCCATAATATAAAATTATTATTAATTGTTAATATATTTTCTTCAATATCTTTATCATTATTTTTAATATTAACTGTTTTTTCAATATAATTAATTGAATCACTAAATTTTTTAATTGCTTTATTAAAATAATTAAACATGTTTTTATAACTAATAATAAATTATTTATTAATATAATTAAATAATTAAATTAAATTAATTATTGAATAATTATAACTTCATTTTCTTTTAAATTACTATTTTTACTACAATATATTTTAATATTATTTTCAATTAAATTATTTTTATTCTTTTCAATTTCTTTTATTAAATTTTCATTGATTTTATTATTTAATAAATATAGTTTTAAATTTTTTTTATTTATTAAAAAATTTATAAAAAGAATCATTCCATTTTCACCTATTGAACAATTACATAAAGATATTTCTTCAATAGTTAAGCATTTTAAAATAAAATTTCCTAATGTAATTAATCCTGAATCACTTATATTATTATTATCTAAATTTAAATATTTCAATTTTTTTAAACATTCTTTTTTAAAAACTAATTGAATATTTTCTTCATTTAAATTACAATCTGATAAATTTAAACTTAATAAATTTTCATCTTTACTAAAATATACTCCTAAATAACTACATGATAATTGATTTAATTTATTTTTCGATAAATTTAAATAATTAATAGATTGATTATGTAAATATTTACATAAAATTTCAATTTCCTCATTACTAAAATTATTATTAACTAAATATAATTCTTCTAATTTATTTGAAGATAAAAATAATGAATCATTTAATATTGAAATTAAATTAATATTTGGAAGATAAGATAAATTAAGTGATTTTAAATTTGAATTAATTTTAAAATATTGTGATAAACATGTAAAATTTTGTTTATTTAAATATGTATTTATTAAAGATAATTTATTTATTTTAGAATTTTTTAAGGAATTTGTAAAATTTTGAATATTATCATTTAAATTTAAATTTTTTATATCAATTCCTAATAAATTTGGTTTTAATATGAATGATAAAATTTGCTGAAGTACAATATTTTTATTATTTTTATTTTTTGAATCTAGACTTTCAATAATTTCTAAAGAAAAATATTTTAAATTTTCACAATATATTAAAATATTATATAATAAAGGTAAATTAAGTTCTGAAATTTTTATTGATAATTTTTCAATGTTCTTAAATAAATTTTTATATTGAAAATTTATAATATTATTAAATTTATAAATATTAATATCATTTAAATTTATATTAAATTCTTTTATTATTTCTTTTGTTTTTAATATTAATGGAATATCATTTAATTTTATTTTATTAATATTAGAGGAAATAATTTTATTTTTTAATAAATCAAAAGATAAATTAATTGTTTTATAATAAGTTTCTTTTTTTAATTCATATTCATTTTTAATATCAATATTATTACATATTTTTAAATTTGTAATTTTTTTAATTAAATCAATATCATTTGTTGATATATTTTTATATTTAAAAACATTTTGATTTAAAAAATTATTTAGAGTTGATTTTTCTCCAAAAATTAAAATAAAAGATTTAAAATCTAAAAAAAATTTAAATAAATTATCTTCAATTATATTATTATTGTTAAATTTTTCTAAAGAATTAATATCTAATTGAGAAAAAAAATTTAGAATTTCAAATTTATTAATTGATTGATTTATCATTTCAAAAATTGATAGATTAAATTTAGAATTATTTAAGTATAGTAAAAATTCACATAAAAGTTCAGAAAAATGTTTTAATTTTTTTTCATCAATATTATTTAAATTATTATCATTATTTATATTATTTTGAATTTCATCATTATTTTTTTCAGTATTTGACAAAAGTTCTTTTTCATTTTCAGAATCTTTTTTTTCTTTTTCACTTTTTATATAATTAATTAATTCTTTGTTTTTATTTTTTAATTTTTTTATTTCTTCTTCAAAATTTTTAATCTTATTTTCATTTTCTTCTTTTTCTTTTTTTAATAAATCTTCTAATTTTTCAAATTTTGTTTTATATTCTTCTTTTTCATTTTCTTTTTTTTGTTGATAAATTTTAAATTGATTTAAAATCCCATTTTTATCTTCATCTTTTTGTTGTAATTTTTTTTCAAATTCTAAATTTAATTCTTTTTTTTCTTTTATTAATTCTTTATTTTTATTAATTTCAAATTCATTCAAATTTTTTAATTGTTTATTTTTTTCTTTTAAATTTTTTATTTTAATATTTAAATCTTTATTTTCATTTTCTAATTTTTCTTTTTCTTTTTCTAAATTTTTATAATCTTCTTTTTTAATATTTTTATCTGATTTATCTGATATTTGTTTTTTTAATTCATTAATTTCATTTTCATATTTTTTTCTTTCATTCTCTAAATTATTTCGCTCTCTTTCCAATTCTGTTTGAAGTGATTTAATTGTACCAATAAAATAATTTTCAGTTTCTTCTTTAGAACTCATATATATAAATATATTATTATTATTAAATTTAAATATTTAATGAATATTTAAATATTTAATAAATATTTAAATATTAATTAATATTTAATATTTATGTTATTATATAGTTGTTTGTGAATATATGGGGATTGGGGATTGGGGATTGGGGATTGGGGATTGGGCCCAATCCCCAATCCCCAATCC
>JAEEGK010027057.1_pt1 | contig 11621 bp, 2 predicted proteins | sample 8958771 | NCBI WGS metagenome assembly JAEEGK01 (sample SAMN16246547, study PRJNA631951) | gut metagenome | biome: gut microbiome; feature: rumen; material: SC-attached | host: Bos | place: Iran: Karaj | collected 2018-10 | reverse complement strand
GCTAGTAGCGTAGGTGGGCTGGCCGTCGTAGTCGGCAACCGTCAGGACGGGAGCAACCAACTCATCACCGAAGACTCCGCTAACGCTTTCAGCCGAGAGAGCGCCTCAGTTTTTCCGTCTCATATACACTAACACTGGTCATGAAAACCCCGTATACAAACTATGAGCAGGCTATTTTGCCCCATCGTTTTTGATGTCTGGAAACGAAGCATAAGTATGCCTCAGCCAGGCGTAGGAACACATGCAATGTCGATAACCAGAGCGGAAAAAGGGTTGGCTGGGGGCTGTTTATGTCCGCTTTTTGGAAAAATATGGGGGTGGGGAGAGTTTTTTCATGGGAAATGAGGCGTTATGTGAAAAATAATGTGTAACTTTGTAGGCTGTTAACGAATTGATTAAAACAATAAATATTGAGCTATGAAACAATTCATCATTTCAGCGGCTGTGGCCGCATTTCTCCTCTTAGGGGGTGGGGGGCTAACCCTCAGTGAATTAATGGCACAGGAGGTCTGGGAATATCCGGATGAGGGAGCATCGGCTGTGGGCATTACCGACGACAAGTTCCCCGACGAAATCTTCCGCAACTACGTCAAGCGGTTCGATACCAACGACGACGGAATACTCGACGTTGACGAGCTGGAGGATGTGAAGAAAATGAAAGTAATCTTGGGAAAGTCCATCTCTTCGCTGGATGGTATAGAATATTTTTACTATCTGGAGGAACTGGACTGCAGCTACAACAACCTAACTAAGCTCGTCTTAAATAACAATCCCTATCTTAGGAGACTAATTTGTGCCTATAATGAGCTTACCAGGCTGGTTGTCACTGGCTGCCCTAACCTGACGTTTCTGAGCTGTGGGGATAACAAACTGTTAAATCTGAATGTCTCATACAACCCGAAACTTGACTCTTTGTATTGTCATGACAACAAGTTATCGAGCCTTAACCTTGAGAACAATCCCAAGCTGAAGATTCTGAGTTGCTATAACAACCCCATTACTTCGCTGGCTTTCTACAATAATAATGATTTACAAAGTGTGGTCTGCTATCTTTGCCAGATAAGTGAAGCCGCAATGGAAAAGGTAGTTTGCTCATTGCCAGCGAGAAATGTTGGCGCAAGTAGTTGTGTTTTGCGTGTGCGTTGGGATTATAAGTGGTATGATAGTGAAAGTATACATGATAAAAACGTCATCAATACCGATCAGGTGAATCTTGCAAAGCAAAAAGGGTGGGAAGTGACACATGTGGACGAATATGATTATGGGGGGGTGATTGCCACATTAGACATTGACTACGCCGGCACCACCCCCACCGACACCTACATCGACATGAACACCACTACGTTCCCCGATGCGAATTTCCGCCAAGCACTTTTCTATGAGGACTACGGCAAGGACGAGGTGCTGGGACGTAAGGAGATTGCCAAGGTGAAGACGATGGACGTGAAGGGCAATGACATCGCCAGCGTGAAGGGCGTGGAATATTTCACTGAGCTGACCGAGCTGGACGTCTCGATGAACCATATCCGTGAGATTGAGTACCTGTCGCACCTGACGAAGCTGAAGAAGCTCACCTGCTATCAGAACGAGATCGGTGAGGACGAGATGGACGCTCTGATCGCGAGCCTGCCTACGGTGACTGGCGGCCAGCTGATAGCCTTCAACCCTAACAACAGCACAGAGAAGAACATCGTGACGACGGCGCAGGTGGCTGCCGCTGCCCAGAAGGGCTGGACGGTGAAGACCAGCGACGGCTCGAACTATGCCGGCTGCGCTCCCACGGGTGTGGCCATCACTGCCGAGAACTTCCCCGATGCTACGCTGCGGCAGAAGCTGCAGACGATGTACGACGTGAACCAGAACGGTCTGCTCTCGGCCGGCGAGGTGAGCTATATCACCTATCTGGATATGGCCAACAAGAACGCCACTACGCTGAAGGGCATCGAGCACCTGACGTCGCTGACGCGCATCGACTGCTATCAGAATCGCCTGGGCGAGGATGAGATGGAGGAGCTGGTGCAATGCCTGCCTACGGTGAGCGGCGGCAAGCTCTACGCCATCCACACCGGCTATGCGTCGGAGCAGAACGTCATCACCACCGAGCAGGTGGCGAAGGCCCGTGCGAAGGGCTGGACGGTGTACAACCAGAACAACCAGCAGACCTACGCCGGCACTACGCCGACGGGCTATGCCATCAACTCGACGAACTTCCCCGACCCCGTCTTCCGCGAGTGGGTGAAGAGCTACGACAGCAACAGCAACGGGAAGCTGAGCACCGCCGAGGTGGCCGCCGTGACGCAGATGGTGCTGAACAACAATGCCGGCATCAGCGACCTGAAGGGCGTGGAGATGTTTACGAACTTGACGAAGCTCAAGTGCAGCTACAACAATCTGACGAGGCTGGACGTGTCGAAGCTGACGAAGCTGACCGTGCTGCAATGCGATAACAACAGCCTGACGAGCCTCGACGTGACGAAGCTCACGAAGCTGAAGACGCTGGGCTGCAGCGATTGCGGGCTGTACTCGCTCAATCTGTCGAATAACACCCTCCTGGAGTATCTCTACTGCTACGGCAACAAGCTGTCGGCCCTCGACCTGACGGCCAACACGAAGCTGCATGACCTTTACTGCTACGACAACCGCCTGAGCGAGACGGCTATGCAGAACATCGTCGATGCCCTGCCGACGATCACCTCGGGCAGTGCCACGATGCGGGCTGTGACCCTGAACTATACGGGCGAGCAGAACGTGATGAGCAGCGAGCAGGTGGCTGTGGCCACAGGCAAGAACTGGCAGGTGTATGCCCGCAGCGGCGGCACCTCTGCTACGTTCAACACCTATGCCGGCGCCTCGCCGACCATCCTGGTTGAGATCAACAATACGAACTTCCCCGAAAAGCCTTTCCGCGACTACATTCTTCAAAATATAGACAAGAACGGCGACGAGAAGCTGAGCGTGGGCGAGGCAGCGGTCGTCACGGAGTTCAACTTCTGGGGATATAACAATCTCTACTATATGCACGGGCTGAAGTACTTCACCGAGCTGAAGGCATTGTACCTGAACTGGAACAGAATCGAAGAGCTCGACCTGTCGAAGAATACAAAGCTGGAGACGCTTACCTTCGCCGGCAACCGTGTGACGAAGATGGACCTCTCGAAGAATACGAAGCTGAAGCGCGTGGACTGCTACCAGAATCAGATTGACGAGTCGGAGATGGAGGCCCTGATCAACAGCCTGCCTACGACGACGGGGGCTACCATCAGCGCCATCAATCCCAACAGCGAGGATGAGCAGAACGTGGTGAGCACCCGCCAGGTGGCCATTGCCGCCCAGAAGGGCTGGACGGTGACGACGGGCAGCAGCTCGGGCGGCAGCACGGCATACGCCGGCACTAGGCCTACTACGCCCGAGGTGAACGAGTTGAACTTCCCCGACCGGGTGTTCCGCCAGTATGTGAGCGACAACTGCGACACCGACCACGACGGCATCCTGAGCTTCACCGAGCTGAAGGCCGTGATGTCGATCAACGTCGACGCCAAGGGCATCAGCACCCTGGACGGCATCGAGTTCTTCTCGTGGCTGGAGACGCTGAGCTGCAACGTCAACAACCTGAGCTATCTCGACGTGTCGAAGAACACGAAGCTGAAGTACCTCTACATCTATAAAAACCACATCAACGAGGAGGCTATGGGCCGTCTGGTCGAAAGCATGCCGAGTGGCGTCTACGAGGGTGTGTTCTTCCCGCTGCACAGCGGCTGGAGCGATGAGGAGAACTTCATCAATCCTGAGCAGGTGACCCAGGCCAAGGCGAAGGGCTGGAAGGTGTACGACTATTCGCAGTTCCCCACTACGGAGTATGAGGGCGGCGTGCACGAAGGCATCAAGATCGACGAGGAGCACTTCCCCGACAGGAACTTCCGCTATGTCGTAGGCTTCAGAACGATTGACGTGAACGAGGACGGCTACCTTGTGGACGAGGAGCTGAATGGCGTGACGTCGATATTTGCTAGTGACGATGATATAGAGAGCTTGCAGGGTGTGGGGTACTTCCCCAATCTGAGGCTGCTGATGTGTAACGACAACCTACTGACGACGCTTGACCTGACGGGCAACACGAAGCTGGAGGAGCTGAATTGCAGCAACAATCAGCTGACCAGCATCGACATCAGCAACAACAGCCAACTGGAGATTGTGAACTGCGTGGGCAACCAGCTGTCGATGGCCGCTATGTGGACGTTCATCGGCAATCTGCCCGTAAGGCCTGATCACGACGGTAAGATGTACTTCCGTACCGACAAGGTGGAGGACGGCAATGAGATGTCGACCGAGCAGGTAGCTGTCCTCAACGAGAAGGGCTGGTCGGTGTATCAGTATTTGAACGGGTTGGTTGTGCCCTACGTGGGTGTGAAGCCAACCATCTACCTCACCGAGGAATTCTTCCCCGATCAAGCATTGCGCGATGTCCTCATCTCGGTCTATTCGAGACTGAATCTGACCGAGGGCTGCGAGCTGACCGATGAGATTATCCAAAATATCATGTCATTAAACCTCAAGAATAAAGGCGTTACTGACATCACGGGCTATCAGTACCTGACGAACCTGCATGATTTCAACTGTTACGGACTTCAGTTGACGACGCTCGACGTGTCGATGCTGCCAGAGTTGATGTCCTTGGATTGTACAAGCAACAGATATCTGCGGGAGCTTGACCTGTCGAACAACAAGAACCTGCGCCAGTTGAAGTGCGGCGGCAATTCTCTGGAATCGCTCGACGTATCGATGCTGCCTGACCTGGAGGAACTGTATTGCGACCAAAACCAGCTGTGGACGCTGAAGATGGGCACCCATCCGAACCTGTATTTTATGCGCTGCCATGATAACCATCTGGATGCCATCCAGATGGGCAAGGTGGTCGATGCGCTGCCGCAGAGGCCGAACGATCCGGGCATACTGATGGTGAATGCCAAATTTCCCAGCGCCAATAGATTCAATACCATCTATAAGTCGCAGGTGGCTGAGGCCGTGGCGAAGGGCTGGAACGTGCTGAACTCCAGCAGCGAGGCCTATGAGGGCAGCGATCCCGTCTTCGGCTCGGGCGATGCCAACAAGAGCAACACGATAGATAAGTGGGACATTGAGATTGTGGTTGACTACATCCTGGGTCTCGTCCCCGACGAATATCCCGACTTCGACCCAATTGCCGCCGATGTGAACGGCGACGGCAGAATCACCATTGCCGATGTGACGCTCATCATCGAGAAGATTAAGAGTTCGGCGGTGGAGGATTGAAGTTCGCAAGTTTATGAGATACTGGGGGGATGGGTCGCACGACCTGTCCCCCTGATTTTTGGGCTCCAAATACAATAAAATGGGGGGTGTGTGCGTTTATGAAGATGTATATATACAAACTGTAGAAGATATGATAGAATATATCAGGGGCGAGCTGACGGAGCTTACTCCTGCTTTGGCAACGGTCGAGGCGGGGGGCGTGGGCTACGGACTGAATATCTCGCTGAACACGTACACACACGTGCAGGGAAAGAAAGAGGTGAAGCTGTATGTCTACGAGTCGATCCGCGAGGATGCCTACGTGCTCTATGGATTCGGGTCGAAGCGCGAGCGAGAGATGTTCGAGCTGCTCATCACCGTGAGCGGCGTGGGCCCGAACACGGCACGTATGATGCTCTCGTCGATGAGTGTGTCGGAGCTATGCAACGCCATCTCTACGGGTAATGCGCGTCTGATACAGAGCATCAAGGGTATCGGAAAGATGACGGCGCAGCGCATCATCGTGGACCTGCGCGACAAGATCGTGGCGCTGGGCATCGCCGACGAGATTCCTGCCGGTGGCACGATGGCGGCTCCCATCAATAATGCTGTGCGCGATGAGGCTGTGGCCGCCCTGACGATGCTGGGCTTCTCGCCGGCTCCCACACAGAAGGTGGTGGTGGCTATCCTCCAGGAACAGCCGCAGCTGCCCGTGGAACAGGTGGTGAAGCTGGCACTGAAGAGGATTAAATAGAGTTGAGATTTGAGAATTGAGGTTTGAGATTTGAGAATTGAGGTTTGAGAATTGAGGTTTGAGAATTGAGATTTATGAATAGGCATTTGGCATACTTGATGGTGGTGATTGGGCTGGCAGTATCTGTCTGGGCCTTTCCTACTGTGTCTGCTGTCCGGCCTCAGGCTGCGCCTCTCGACCTTCAGTCCTCAGACCTCGATGTGGCGATCGCTCCGCTCGCCCTTCAGGCTGCGCCTCTAGCCCTTCAGTCCTCTCCAAACTCCTCACTCCTCACTCCTAACTCCTCACTCCTAACTCCTCACTCCTCACTCTTAACTCCTAACTCATCTCCCCAACTTCCTCCCGACACCATCCGCATCACGCGCTGGAGGATCCAGCCGACGGTGCCTGTGGAGGTGGCTGATCTTGACTCGTCGGCCCTCGACCTGCGTATGCCTGAGAATGTGAAGCAGGAGGTGGAGTACGACGACTCGCTGAACGTGTACTACATCGGCTCGAAGCTGGGCGAGAGCTATCTCAACGCCCCGGTGATGATGACTCCGGAGGAATACATGAAGTGGAGCGAGCGCAGGGCTCGTCAGCAGTTCTTCCGGGCGAAGGATGCCGAGAACGTGAAGACGAAGGGCGAGGACAAGTTCTCGTTCACCGATATGCACTTCGACCTGGGTCCTGCCGAGAAGATCTTCGGTCCGGGCGGCGTGCGCGTGAAGACTCAGGGAACGGCCGAGCTGAAGGTGGGCTTCACGAAGAAAGACATAGACAACCCGTCGCTGCCCATCCGCAACCGCAAGACGACGAGCTTCGACTTCGACGAGAAAATCAACCTGAACGTCAACGGTAAGGTGGGTGATAAGGTGAACATGAACCTGAACTACAACACCGAGACGACGATGGACTTCGACACGAAGAACCTGAAGCTGAAGTACGATGGTAAGGAGGACGAGATCATCAAGCTGGTGGAGGCCGGCAATGTGTCGTTCCCCTCGAACAACTCGCTGGTGCACGGTGCCGCATCGCTCTTCGGCATTCACACCGACATGCAGTTCGGCAAGCTGAAGCTGCAGACGGTGGTGTCGCAGAAGAAGTCGACGTCGAGCAGCGTGTCGTCGAAGGGTGGCACGTCGACGACGCCCTTCGAGATAGATGTGGCCGACTATGAGGAGAACAAGCACTTCTTCCTCTCACACTTCTTCCGCCAGAATTACGACCGCGCTATGTCGACGCTGCCCAACCTCACTACGGGCGTGAAGATCAACCGTGTGGAGGTGTGGGTGACGAACAAGACGGGCACGACGAGCAACACGCGCAACATCGTGGCCTTCACCGACCTGGGCGAGAATGCCGTGATCAGAAACCCGCTGTGGAGCCCTACGGGCATGAACGTGCCCAGCAACCTGGCCAACGACGAGTACTCGACGCTGGTGGCCAACATTGACTCGGCTTCGCGCGGCATCGACCTGGTGTCGACACAGCTTGAGGCCATCAGCGGTCTGACGGGCGGTGTGGACTATGAGAAGCTGGCAGCAGCACGCCTGCTGAGCAGCAGTGAGTACACCGTGAACGACGCCCTGGGATTCATCTCGCTGAACACGGGCCTGCAGACCGACCAGGTGGTGGCTGTGGCCTTCGAGTACACGTATGGCGGCCAGACGTTCCAGGTGGGTGAGTTCTCGACCGACGTGACTCAGACCACGCGCTGCCTCTTCGTGAAGTCGCTGAAGAACACGTCGAACAATCCCTCGCAGGGCAACTGGAACCTGATGATGAAGAACGTCTACTACCTCGCCTCCAGCGTGGAGAAAGAGAAGTTCCGCATGGACATCAAGTACCAGAGCGACACCACTGGAACTTACCTGACCTACCTGCCTGAGGAGTCGCTGAAGGCCACGACGCTGCTGAAGCTGATGGGCCTCGACCGCCTGGATGCGAACATGAAGCCGCATGCCAACGGTCAGTTCGACTTCGTCAACGGCTACACCGTCAGCAAGGGACGCATCTTCCTGCCTGCCGCCGAGCCCTTCGGCGACTATCTGCGCAACTACCTCAAACAGAAGGGGCTGGACCATCTGGCCGACAAATACTGCTTCGACCAGCTCTATGACTCGACGAAGACGGTGGCGAAGCAGAATGCCGAGAAGGATAAGTACATCCTTACGGGACAGTTCAAGGGCCGCAGCGCCAACGTCATCGAGCTGGGCGCACAGAACGTGCCGCAGGGGTCGGTGGTGGTGACTGCCGGCGGCGTGATCCTCACTGAGAATGTGGACTACACCGTCGACTACTCGGCAGGCGAGGTGACCATCATCAACCAGAGCATCATCGATGCCGGCACGAACGTCAACGTCTCGCTGGAGTCGAACACCGATGCCTGGCTACACCGAAAAACCATGTTCGGCGTGAACTGGGAGTACGACTTCAACAAGAACTTCTCGCTGGGCGGCACCCTGCTGCACCTGGGCGAGCAGGCACTGACTACGAAGGTGGGTATGGGCGAGGAACCGCTCAACAACACCCTCTGGGGCCTGAACCTCAACTGGAAGCAGGAGTCGCAGTGGCTGACGAAGATGCTCGACCGCCTGCCGCTGCTGCACTGCACGCAGCCCTCGCACATCACCCTCACGGGCGAGTTTGCACAGCTCATAGCAGGTAAGGCTCACGGCACGCAGGACAATGCCTCGTATATCGACGACTTCGAGAACACGAAGAACCTCTTCGACGTCAGCGACCCCAAGGAGTGGGTGCTCAGCAGCGTGCCTACGATGTTCCCGGAATATGCCGACAAGGAGACGGTGCGCAGCGGCTACAACCGCGCCCTGCTCAACTGGTACAACGTCGACCCCATCTTCACGCGCCGCTCGTCGAGCCTGACGCCCGCTCACATCAAGAGCGACCTCGAGCAGCTGTCGAACCACTATGTGCGCGAGGTGTACGTCAGGGAGCTCTATCCCAACCGCGACCAGTCGAGCTACAACGGAGCCACGTCGACGCTGGCAGTGCTCAACCTCAGCTACTACCCCCAGGAGCGAGGCCCCTACAACCTCACGCTGGACTATAACGGCGACGGCACGCTGCGCAATCCTGCAGGCAAGTGGGGAGGCATGATGCGCCGCTTGCGCACCACCGACTTCGAGGAGTCGAACATCGAGTACATCGAGTTCTGGATGCTCGATCCCTTCATCTACACCCGTCAGGAAGGCACCGCCTCGAAGCACAGCGGCGAGCTCTACATCAACCTGGGCGAGGTGTCGGAGGATGTGCTGCGCGACGGCAAGAAGTTCTATGAGAGCGGAATGCCCGTCGACGGCACTTCGGCCTTCGAGTCGACACAGTGGGGCAAGATTCCCGTGCAGGCCACCCAGACCTATGCCTTCGCCACCACCAGCGGCAGCCGCGACCGTCAGGACGTGGGTCTCAACGGACTCACCGACGACGAGGAGCGCACCTACGGAGCCTATGCCGACTGGCTGGGACAGATCACCAGCGTGGTGCACAGCGACTCGCTGCTCAGCGCCTGGCAGCAGGACCCTGCCGGCGACGACTACCACTACTTCCGCGGCTCTGACTACGACCGCGAGCGCCGCAGCATCATCGACCGCTACCGCCTCATCAATAACCCGCAGGGTAACTCACCCTCGACCGACAACCAGACCGAGTCGTACGACTCCTCTTATAAGACCGGTCCTGACGTCGAGGACATCAACCAGGACTACACCCTCAACGAGTATGAGCGCTACTATCAGTACCGCATACCCATCAGCGACGACGAGCTGCAGGCCTACAACAACGGGCAGAAGAGCGACGACTCCTACATCGTGGACCACCGCGACTACAGCGCCAAGCTGCGCAACGGCCAGACCGAGACCGTGCGCTGGTATCAGTATCGCATACCGCTGACGGAGTGGGAGAGGAAGGTGGGCAGCATCAGCGACTTCACCTCCATCCGCTTCATGCGTATGTTCCTGACGGGCTTCGAGCAGCCCATCACCCTCCGCTTCGGCAGTCTCGACCTGGTGCAGGGTCAGTGGCGACAGTACAAGCAGAACCTGCAGACCAGTGCGGGTGCTGAGACAGGAACGATGGAGATGAGTGCCGTCAACGTGGAGGAGAACACCGAGCGCCAGCCTGTGGCCTACGTCCTGCCGCCGGGCATCAGCCGCGTGCAGGATCCCAACCAGCAGCAGCTCACCGAGGAGAACGAGCAGGCCCTCTGCCTCACCGTGAAGAACCTCTCGCAGAACGAGTCGAAGGCCGTCTACAAGAACACCAACCTCGACCTGCGGCAGTACAAGCACCTGCAGATGTTCGTGCACGCTAACTATCTCGTGCCCAACAGCACCCAGCTCGAAGACAACCAGCTGGCCGTGTTTGTGCGCCTGGGATCCGACTACAAGAGCAACTACTACGAGTATCTCATCCCCCTGAAGCTCACGCCTGCCGGCCACTACAACTGGAACGTGCCCGGCGACCGCATCCTCGTATGGCCTGCCGAGAATATGCTCGACATCAACCTCGAGGTGCTCACCGCCCTGAAGAAAGCCCGCAACAAGGCCCGCGCTGAGGGTGCTGCCAGCTACACGCAGCTCTTCAGCGACTACGACCCCGACAAGCCCAACAACCGCATCTCCATCCTGGGCAATCCCTCGCTGGGTGAGGTCAAGACGCTCATCATCGGTGTGCGCAACCTCAGCTCCACGCTCAAGTCGGGCGAGGTGTGGGTCAACGAGCTCCGTCTGCGCGAGGCCAACAACGAGGGCGGATGGGCAGCCAGCGGAGCTATGAACGTGCAGCTGAGCGACGTGGGCAGCATCAACATGACGGGCCGCTACATCACCGACGGCTTCGGCGGACTCGAGCAGACCGTCATGCAGCGCTCCACCGATACCGAGCAGACCTACAGCGTCACTGCCACCCTCGAGCTGGGTAAGTTCTTCCCCGATAAGGCTCAGGTGACGGCGCCCCTCTACTATTCCTACACGAAGGAGACCATCAGTCCACGCTACAATCCCCTCGACACGGATATGGAGCTCGACGACGCCCTCGAGTCGGCCGGCAGCAAGCGCGAGCGCGACAGCATCGAGTCGATAGCCGTCACCAAGCACATCACGCGCAACTTCTCGCTCTCCAACGCCCGCGTGGGCATCAAGAACAAGCGTCACCCGATGCCTTACGACCCCGCCAACTTCTCGTTCGGCTACAGCCATTCGCATCGCAACACTTCGGGCGAGACCACCATCTATGAGAACGAAGACCAGTGGCGAGGCACGCTCAACTATTCCTACTCGCCCGTCTACAAGCCCTGGGAGCCCTTCAAGAACTCGAAGAGCAAGTCGAAGTGGATGGCGCTGCCCAAAGTGCTCGGACTCAACTACCTGCCGCAGAGCATCTCGTTCAACTCCGACATCACGCGCACCTACCACGAGCTGCAGGAGCGCGACCTCGAGAATACCGAGGATCCCAACCTGCCGCTGACCTTCAGCGAGCAGTTCATCTGGAACCGCGACTTCTCGCTCAGATGGGACCTCACCAAGAATCTCCACATGAACTTCCAGAGGGCCACTCATGCTGAGATAGAGGAGCCCTACACGCCCATCAACAAAGA
>JAEEGK010027056.1_pt1 | contig 11621 bp, 9 predicted proteins | sample 8958771 | NCBI WGS metagenome assembly JAEEGK01 (sample SAMN16246547, study PRJNA631951) | gut metagenome | biome: gut microbiome; feature: rumen; material: SC-attached | host: Bos | place: Iran: Karaj | collected 2018-10 | reverse complement strand
GTCTCTTCAGTATCCACATTGTCGCCCTTTACAGTGTAGTAATTGCAGATAAAATCGATTGTATCTCCCGGCTTAAGCTCGGTAAGGTTCTTTGCAACTACATCAACATCGCTGCTGTCATAATTGTATGAGGCACCGGCAACATAGCCATCCTCATTATCAGATGAAAATACAATAATCAAGTCAGCTCTCTCATCATTTAACATTACAGGCACTCTACCTGTTATAGTGTAGTTGTCTTGGTCACCAGTGGTATCAAGGTGATAGTAGGCTACAAACTGGTCGTCAATTGCAAGCCAGCTACGGTCTGCTGGCGCAACAAGATTTCCGGACTCGTCAAAGTCAAATACATTGTCTTTTCCTAAATCTATGTATCCATCGCCGTCCTTTACAAGCATTGTAAGCTCTAGGTTTTGAACATTATCCCACTGCTCCTCTGAAAGACTGATTACGGATTCTCCTGACCCGTTTTTAGTCCACTTCAGGTCGCTTATATCAAGGTTGTTTTTAGCGATAGTATCTGCTGCTGTCTCCACATCCACACCATTTTCCAAAAATCTAGGTGATGAAGATTGTGAAAGCACCATATTTAACAACTGAGATACTGTGTCTGAACTGCTAAGGTCTGAGCCACCGCCTTGCGAACCAAGCAACATTCCCATTGGGTTGGTATTGTTGTTGGTTGCCTGCTGTCCATAGTATTCCATTGAGGCAAATTTCTGAATACACTGGCTATAGCTTTCGTCCATTCCAATCTGGTCGTAGGTGTTTACCATATTGTCAACCTTGCTGGTCTGACGGTATGGGAAATAGATTGAAAGACCGTAGGCATTTATCATATTTGAAGATGTATTATTGTATTTTACAGCGCCCTTAAGTGACTCAACTAGCTTATTTCCGGAGTCATTATTCATCTTTACTGCAAAGTCAATCAAATCAATCTGGTCGATTCGAGAGGACTGGGCAAACTCTCTTGTAGATGAACGAGCATTAGATACTGTTTTGTATTCCTTCTTATCAATAAGGTTGGTTGTGTTTGTGGCAAAGTTCTTTAAATCCTCTGGAACTGTTGTAGAAAGCTCTGACAAGTCCACAAGGGCAAGTGTGGTCTTTTGACCTGGACACTGCTTGCCGCACTGAGCCACAAAGTCATCTACGATTCTCTTTCCTATTTGAAGAGTTGAAAGAGATGTATCGTTGTTCAAATCGTTAAGCCAGTTAGTGTAATACCAACCAATACCTGGCTCTGTCTCCTCAGATGCAATCATGTAATCACTATGTGCATCAAGCATAAGACCTGTTTCAACAGTAGACATAAGGCAAGCGTCAAATCCTACAAAATCGTACTTGAGGCCACCATCAGTAAGCGCCTTGTTAATCTCACCAAGCTCCATTGATCCAGCGTTTCTATGCTTTTCATCATATCCATATCCAGTTACTGAGCCACCGCCATGGTCCCAGAAAATCAAAGCATATCTATTTGCCGGGAAATTCTTTCCACCCCACTTAATAAAGCTTGAAAGTGTATTAGGATCTGTCATTGTCAAATCCCCAACATTATCGTTTAAGCAAATAAATTTGCCATCTTTAACCTGATATATCTGGTTGGTTCTGCTACTAACTGTGGAATTGTTCCATTTAGCACAACCTCCAGTGTATACAAGTAAATTAATCTTGTCGGAAACCTTGGCATTAAGCATCTCCTGCAAATCCTTAGACGCCATTGCTCCCCTAGATTCCAAATCAGTACCGCACATATAGACCATGATGGTAACTACATCTTGGCCATTACCTTTTATTGTGGTGTACTTAGTTCTTGCAGATGGAGCCACAGTTTCATCCAAAACTCCAGTGTTGGACTTGCTGCTCCACTGAGCATTTCCGCCTCCTATGCTTGAACCCGAATTGCCAAGGACTCCTCCAAGAAGCATGGATGCCAAGTCGCCATAGGATGAGCTCTCTAAGCCTGAACCGCTTTGGCTTCCTGAAGGTGTGCTACCGCCTCCTCCAAAAAGAGAACCTCCACCACCAAGAAGCATTACTACTATAATAATTATCAGGCCAATTCCTCCGCCTATTCCGCCGCCTCGAAGGCCGCCTCCACTTCTACGTCCACCGCCGCCAATGCCTCCTCCGAGACCTCCTCCGGCAGATTCTCTACGGTTAACTGAACCTGACCCTGTGATGTTTCGTTTTCTAGATACTGGTCTGTTTGCCATATTTGCCTCCCTAACATTTCATATAACTCCCGCCGTAATTTCTCCGGGACACAGCCTTCAAGTATGTTTATATTTACTTACCTCGTATGTTAAAAGAAGGTGTAGCTTTTGCTACACCTTCCGCTACTTTTCTATTATACACTTTTTTTAATTTCGTGCCATTTCTTCCATTTGCTTTGAGATTTTGCTAATTACCTCTAATGTTTCATTCATATCTGTCAAAGCATCCATGGCATCATCACTTACGGCACCAACTGTATCTGCAGCTGCAGCAACCTCTTCTGATGTTGCGGAAAGGTTAGTTATATTATCCATAATCTGAGAGTTGGCTGTAATAACCTCCTCTACAGATGTCTTAACCTGAACTACGCCACCTCTAAGGTTGTCTGTACCTTCTTTGATAGCATCAAGCTTGGTTCCTGTCTCGGCAATGAGCTCATTTTGCTTATTGGCATACTCTGCAGATCTTGACATAGCATCTGCTGCAGAACGTGCATCTGAAGTAAGTCTTTCAATGATTTTTGAAATCTCTTCTGTCGCCTCTCTAGTACTCTCTGAAAGAGCTCTGATTTCATCAGCAACAACGGCGAAGCCTTTTCCTGCCTCACCGGCACGAGCTGCCTCGATAGAAGCATTAAGTGCAAGAAGGTTTGTCTGGCTTGAAATACCAAGGATTGTCTCGGTGATAGCCTGCACATCTTGGATACTATCATTAAGCGCCTGAGTAGTTTGACTTGTCTCAAGGTTGATGTTGGCAACCTTTTCTGCCTGGCTCTTAAGCTGATTAATCAAGTCAACGCCCTCGTTAACTGATGCCTCAACCTGACTAGAAACATCATCGATAGTATTAGCCTCTTCACCAACAATCCTGATACTTTCTTGAATAACAGACGTCTTGCTGGTCTGATTCTCAATAGCTTCAGCTGTATTCTTGGTTCCCTCAACGATTTCACTAACAGAAATATGAGTAGAGTCCATGGCCTCATTTAATCTTGTAGAAACAGCATTTGCATTAATAAACTTTTCATTAAGCTGTTCTGCCATCTCAACGATAGTCTCAGAAGTATTTTCAATTTCTGAAGCCTTGTCCTTAATTGTGCCAAGAACCTCAGTTGTCTGCTTACGCTGGTACTTGCAAACAAAAACTGCCATAGTACATGCCAATGCTGAAAATGCTAGCTGGGTAATCAAATCATGGGTAGTGATGCTTCCTCCTCTAACCTGGAATATGCCTGATAAAACGAGACCGACATTTGCTACTATACAACCAATTGTAACCGTACTAGCCTCGCCATAAATAAGCACAATCATTATGATAGCAAACATAAATATGTAAACATGCGTATTTATTGGATTAAAAATATTCATACAATACAGCACAACCATTGATAATGTAATGGCGTATTTGTACTTGTATTCCATTCCAAATAAAATGTAGCAAACCTGGAACAAAATCATGCAAATTATTGCTACAACCAATCTAGCAATATTTAAAACATTTGCATTCCCCGCAATAAACGCATTTATACTGAGAACAATAAGCACAAGTAATGTTATGGAACCACAATATCTAGCAAGACGATTCCTCTCCATCATCTGCTTTTTCTCAATGCTCATGTTATTTTCACTACCACCCATCTGCATGCCCTCCATATTTATGATATGATGTATGGGACTAATGTAAAATTAGCCACACGCTTGTAGCTTAAGTATAGCAATTTTTCTGAAAAAGTGGGGAAATTGCGATAAATTTCAAAAAAAATTCATTTTATCTTTACAAAGAGGTTATTATGGCTAAAAAAGATGATAAAACTAACGCAATGAGACTGTTAGATCAAAAGAAAATCCCATACCAGCATCTGTCACTGGAAAATGCGGAAGGGCTCTCCGGTGAGGAAATTGCCTTTAAGCTTTCTGAGAATCCCGACCAGGCTTTCAAAACCCTTGTGACCACAGGAAAAACTGGCGCTCACTATGTATTTGTAGTTCCCGTTGCAGCGGAGCTTCATCTTAAAAAAGCTGCCGCAGCTGTTGGGGAGAAATCTATAGAAATGCTAAAACAAAAGGACTTGCTTCCCCTTACAGGCTACGTTCACGGTGGGTGCTCTCCTATTGGCATGAAAAAATTCTTTGCCACCATCATCGACGAATCGGCAAAGAATTTTGATGAAATCTATTTTTCTGCTGGTAAAGTCGGCCACCAAGTCAAGGTTGCGGTAGGCGACATCAGCAAGATTATTAAAGTTGATTTTGCAGATATTAAGATGTAATTTGGCCAAGAAAGCTTCTTGGGCTTTCCTAATAATAAGTAATATTTTCTTACAAGTTCAACATTCCCTGGGGATTATATGTGCTAGAACTCATAGCAAGAGCCTTGTTTACTATTGTATCTATGGATTCTAGGCTTCCCCGTACAGTGTTGACGTAGTCAGAGTTCTTTCCAAGAATAGCTTTAATATCCTCTGGTGAGGCTGCGTTTAGTTTTTCCTGATCCACTGCCAGCTTGCCATCAACAAGGTTAATTCCCACCTTTTCAATACTGCTTTTATTTTTCTGATATGCGGTTGTCAATTCCTTATAAAAGGTTTCATTTAAAGAACCACCGCATTTTGCCAGCTCTGTAATTGTAGAATTGTATGCTGTCACAAAGTTTGAAACGCCCTTTAAAAGATTACTCTTGTCATATTCCTTGCCGCTTTCCGCCACATATAGTTTTTCATCACTTAGATTTTCCAGCGCATCCAAAAGGTTAGTTGCAGATTTATCCACACTCTTATACTTAGTGTTTGAGGTCTTTTTTGAGATTCCCAAGGATTCCATTTTCTGCTGGTATTTCATCTCATTATTTGAAACCAGCTGGTTAATAAGAGCATTGCCACCCTTATCTTTATTGAGCATTCTAAGTAATCCCTGGCTGCTCTGATAATATTCTAATGAATTATGAATCTGACTCATTTCTCTCCTCCCTGTTTTCACCCAATATCATCCTGGTTGCATTAAACATCTTGATATATGCCTCGTTTGCTTCATCAGATGTCCCCTGTCGATAAGTTAATCCTTGAATTTTATTCTCTTCTTCCTGCCTTAGAAGCTCTTTGCGGGACTCTCTTTCTGCATTAATTGCCTTATCAAATCTTCCAAGGAATCGTTCCCACTCAGATTTGGTAAACTCTCCTGCACCAATAGGAACCGAAACTTCATTGCGATGATTCTTTAGCTTATCTATAATTGCTGCGTTTACTTCACCATATTTTCCTGCGGTATTGATTGTAAATGATAAGTTCATGTGCACCTCCAGGCTTTTATCCTTCATTATAGAAAAAGGATGACCGCCTATATAGCTGCCATCCTTAGCAATAATCCTCTATTTATATATCGGGTAAAAAACTTAAATGTTTACATTTCCTCAGACTATTTTTTCACCATATATCTTATCCACTTATACAAAATATAAATACCATTCAAGAATAAGAATATTATCTCCTCCAAAAGAAAATATTTAACGATAACATTGCTTCTAAATGGTAGTAAAAATAATGATGCTAAAAGAACCTTGCAAAGTATTCTTGCTCTTACATAGTCAGCTTCACTTAAAAATTTCATAATTGCATCCCTTTAAAATTTATCTGCATCTAACAAATGATTTTTATATATTATTTATTATCTGTGTAATATTATACAGAATTTAAAATTTAATTCAAATCATGTGCACTGGATACCTGTTTTTTATTAATAACTGCAATATTTTAATCTGCAATATTGAGAAATAATAATTTTTCTGTAAAATAGATATGGTTAATGAGTTTTTTAAAGGAGTAAAAAATGGATATTACTGAGAATATTGTATTAGATGACTGCCCAATTTGTGGCGGCGCTGGACTTATAGAAGCAGAAGCTCAAGGTTACTATGTGGCCTGCCTTGACTGCGGTAGCTACACAGGAACTGTAAGCTTCAAAAGTGAAGAAGGTCGTCTTCATGCAGCTGAAAAGGCCGCTATGCTCTGGAATACAGGCAAAGTTATTAACAGCGCACCAGGTGAATAATAAGAATAAAAAAAGAAGTATGTCATCATCATACTTCTTTTTAGTCTTTATGTAGCCTTCTTTATTCGCTTAAGGATGTCCTGCTCCCATTCTATTCTAACTCTTAGGACCTCCATTTGCTGATTCATGATATTATCGATGGTTTCCTGCTTGTCGGTGTACTCAAGCATTGTGTACAAATCTTCCATCATTCCATTGTACTGGTCCGTTTTCAGCCTGAACTCATTTTTTAAAGGACCGGTAATGTTGTTTTTATCAATTATAGCGGCTGTTTTCTTGTTTACTTCAGCCACCTTTGAAGATAGAACTTCAATTTTCCTTCTCATATTAGACCCCAACTTTCATCTCTCAATCAAATCCCCTGCGCCCCGAGCGCATTTCTATTATAGCACGGTTACATCTCTCCATGCTATTGGACTAATAATATATTTTTACAAATCTTATTTGTTGAAATTTTTCTATGAAAAAAGGCCAGCATACGCTGACCTTAACTTTGCAATATCTCTATTAATTTAATTTATGAAACTACCTTTAACTTAAACTTCTGAAGCTCGTGCTCAGATTCAATCTCAGCAAATGTTGCTCCAAGCTTGTTGAACTTGCCTACGATATCCTCGTATCCACGCTGGATGTACTTGATATCGTCAATGACTGTGAAGCCATCTGCTGCAAGACCTGCGATGATGAGGGCTGCACCTGCACGAAGGTCTGGTGCACATACCTGAGCACCTGTATAACGCTCAACGCCATTTACAATAGCAACTGTGCTTTCAACCTTGATGTTGGCACCCATGCGAGCCAACTCGTCTACATATTTGAAACGATTCTCAAAAATCGACTCAGTAACTGTACTTGTACCCTCAGCGATACCAAGCACTGCTGTAATCTCTGGCTGCATATCTGTTGGGAAGCCAGGATAAGGCAATGTAGTAACGTGAGTGTGGGTAAGCTTGCGCCCCTTGGCAATTACTCTAACTGCGTCATCGTACTCCTCGATGATACATCCTGCCTCGATAAGCTTGGCTGATGTAGCCTCTAAGTGCTTAGGAATAACATTCTTGACCATAACATCGCCGTGAGTTGCTGCTGCTGCACACATATATGTACCAGCCTCAATCTGATCTGGAATAACTGCATAAGTAGTACCATGTAGCTCTGGAACACCAACGATGCGAATAACATCTGTACCAGCTCCACGAATATTGGCACCCATACTGTTAAGGAAGGATGCAACATCTACTACGTGTGGCTCCTTGGCCGCGTTCTCAATAGTTGTCTTGCCCTCTGCAAGAACTGCTGCAAGCATAATGTTGATTGTTGCTCCAACAGATACCTTATCAAGATAAATCTCGCTACCGCGAAGTCTGTCTGCTCTAGCTGACCAAAGTCCATAGCTAACATCTACATTGGCACCAAGTGCCTTGAGGCCTTTAACATGCAAATCTATAGGACGGGAACCAATAAGGCATCCACCTGGAAGTGCGACCTCTGCATTTTTATATTTTCCAAGAAGTGCTCCCATTAAATAATAAGAAGCGCGGATTTTCTTAATATACTCGTAATCTACTGAAAGTCTAGATATACTTGAACCATTAATCTTTACAGTGTGTTCATCTACGCGAGTTATTGAAGCTCCGATATCTTCTAAAGCTCCGATTAGTACATTTATATCTTTAACATTTGGCAGATTTTCTATTGTAACAGTCTCATCAGTCATTATGGCACCGGCCAAAATACCTAAAGCTGCATTCTTAGCACCACTAATCTCTACCTCTCCATAGAGTGGAGTGCCTCCTTTAATAACATACTGCTCCATTGTTGTCTCCTAAATCTCTATCTCTTACACAGAAATGAGCCATCAAAAAGCATCAACTAACTGACTCCTCTTTGAACTGACTCTGATATAATTTAGCATAAAAGCCATTTTTCTGCAACAATTCACCATGGGTACCTTGCTCTACAATCTGTCCATCTTTAACAAATATTATCAAATCCGCGCCTTTTATCGTTGAAAGTCGATGGGCTACAACGAAGGTAGTACGCCCTTTCATCATCTTATTAAATGCTGATTGTATTTTTTGCTCGGTCCTGGTGTCGATTGATGAGGTTGCTTCGTCCAAAATTAACATCGGCGGAATGTTTAACATGACTCTTGTGATACACAACAGCTGAATCTGACCCTGAGATAACATTCCTCCATCTGACGAAAGCATGGTGTCATAACCATATTCCATCCTTTTAATAAATCCATGAGCATGGGTGGCCTTGGCTGCTTCTATTATCTCCTCATCACTAGCATCTGGATTAGCCAACTTAAGATTCTCTTTGATAGAAGCATTCTTAACCCATGTCTCCTGAAGCACCATTCCAAAGTTGCCTCTGAGATTATCTAACTCTATATCTCTAATATCTGTGCCATCTATCAATATCTGACCTGAATCAATATCATAGAAGCGCATGAGCAAATTGATGATAGTACTCTTTCCCGCTCCGGTAGGTCCTACGATGGCAACTCTCTGTCCAGGTTCTACGCTGATGTTTAGATGCTCTATAAGCTTTTTACTCTTATCATACGAGAAGCTTACATCCTTAAACTCAATACGCCCCTTGGCATCAGTTATTACTTTGTTTCCATCATTTACTTCTACTTGGGCATCAATCATTTCAAAAAGTCGACCTGCACAAGCCAAAGCATTCTGAAACTCAGTAATAACTCCCGAAATCTCATTAAATGGCTTTGCGTAGGTGCTGGCATATGAAAGAAAACTTGTAAGCCCGCCTACTGTTATTCCACCAGATATTGCCATCACTGCGCCAAACACGCCAACCATGGCATAGATAATATTGTTTATCAATCTAGTGCTAGGATTAACTGTGGATGAATAAAAGGTGGCCTTCATAGATGCATCTGCCAACTCGTCATTCATAATTGAAAACTTTTCTAATGCATCATCCTCGTAATCCATATTTCTAACTATGTTTTTATTTACGATTATCTCTTCGATAAATGAAGTCTGGGCTCCCCTTAACTTCGCTTGCGTTCCAAAAAATTTATAGGTTCTCTCAGAAATAAACTTTGCCAAAAGCAAAGAAACAGGTGTAGCAATTATAACCACCAAAGCTATCTTCCAAGAAATGATAACCATAAAATAAATTGTCCCAAGAATAGTAAGCACTCCAGTAAAAAACTGGGTAAATCCCATCAAAAGTCCATCAGCAAATGTATCTGCATCAGTAACTATCCTGCTGACAAAATCTCCATGTGGATGTGCATCTATTGTGGCAAGCTTAATCTGTTGTAGCCTTGCAAATGCTCTATCTCTCAAGCTCTTGGTGACATTAAACGTAATGCTGTTGTTGAGCCTGTTCATTATCCATTGACTGAAAAATGTAGCAACTATGGTTGCAACCATTTCCTTAAGAATTGCTATCAACCTAGTGTAGTCAATCTGTCCCTTTCCTACAATGCAGTCTACCGCTCGGCCTGTAAGAATTGGAATCCTAAGTGTCAAATAAACTGTTGCAAGCGCACATAATATAGAAAGAACTATTCTTAAGCTATAGCCCTTCAACTCTATTAAAATCCTTTTCATTATCCCGGATTGAGACTTGTTATTCACCTATAGCCTCCTCTCTAGGATACTGGCAGTAGTATATTTCCTCGTATTCTTCACAGCTTGATAGCAGCTGTTCATGTGTGCCTAACCCTACACACTTGCCATCCTCTAAAACTATTATTTGATCTGCCTCCAAGACAGAAGATGCCCTTTGAGAAACAATTATAACTGTAGGCTTCCATGGCAAATGGGCTATAGCCTTCTTTAATCTTCCTTCAGTTCCTAAATCTAATGCACTAGCAGAATCATCAAGCACTAAAATCTTAGGCTTTGGCACAAGAGCCCTTGCTATGGTAAGGCGCTGCCTCTGACCACCTGAGAAATTAGCTCCCTTTGCCATTACTTCTGCCTCTAGTCCGCCCTTTTCCTCTATAAAATCACTAGCTTGCGCAATATTTAAAGCAGATTTAATAACCTCATCACTTGCTGAAACATCCTTCATTCTCATATTTGAAGCAACAGTTCCGCTAAATAAAGATGCCTTTTGTGGTACTATTCCAAACAAATCTGAAAGCTGCCTGTCACTATAGTTTTGAACATTAATTCCATCTATAGTTATGGCACCCTCAGTGCAGTCATAGGTGTGATTCAACAGTTTGATAAGCGTACTTTTGCCCGCACCTGTTCCACCAATTATTCCAAGAACCGACCCAGCTGGAATATCAAGAGAAATATCCTCCAAATCATATTCACTGCTTCCGTTGTAGCTAAAAGATACATTTGAAAGCTTAATGTCACCGACTAAATCAGAGCCTTTTCCTACTAGCGAGCAGGCGCCATGAACTCTTTCATCCGACTTCATTTCCATTATCTCGCAAACTCTATCAGCAGACGGAAATGCCTTCATCAGCAGTACTATTAAATTGGCAAGCTTAATCAACTCAACCAAAATCTGTCCCATGTAATTTACAAGGGCAACTACATCCCCCTGTAATATATGGCCAGAATTAACTCTATTAGCTGAAATATAAATCAAAAATACGATACCTAGATTAACTACCACATAGGTAACTGGATTTAAAAGCGCAGAGATTTTGCCAGTATGCAGCTGCATCTGCACTAAGGAATCAGTCTTAATATTAAATGACTCCCGCTCCTCATCCACCTGACAAAAAGCTCTTAAAACCCTAACGCCCTCAAGGTTTTCTGAGGTGGCGCTTAGCACTTTTTCTAATCTAGCAGCAATGGCTTTGTACCTTGGTAATGTATATTTCATTATGAAATACACTATTAATGAAAGCACTGTCACCAACAACAAGAAAATTAATGCAGATTTAATATCTACTATAAATGCCATTATTGTTGCACCAGCCACTATAAAAGGCGAACGCAAAAATAATCTAAGCACCATATTAATGCCATTTTGAATCTGATTAATATCGTTGGTAATTCTGGTAGTTAATACTTCCTCGCCAATCTTTTCCTTGGTGCCCTGAGACAATCCAAGTATCTTTGCAAACAAATCCTTTCGGATAGCAGCAGAAGAATGCACAGCTACAAAAGCACTAAAATATTGGGCTGTGATTGAAAAAACTAGTCCTACAACTGCAAGCAAAAGTAAAACCCCACTCATCCTAATGATATAGTGGGTATCTGAGCTTCCTATACCCTTGTTGATGATTGATGCCATAACAAGTGGTACCAAAAGCTCAAATATCGCCTCTAGCATTTTGAAAAGTGGGGCTAATAAAGCTCGTATTTTATATTTTTTAACGTAGTTTATTATGAAACTCATATTATT
>JAEEGK010027054.1_pt1 | contig 11622 bp, 10 predicted proteins | sample 8958771 | NCBI WGS metagenome assembly JAEEGK01 (sample SAMN16246547, study PRJNA631951) | gut metagenome | biome: gut microbiome; feature: rumen; material: SC-attached | host: Bos | place: Iran: Karaj | collected 2018-10 | reverse complement strand
ACACTCTCGAAAACCTTTCTGTTTCGTTTTCGGATGTCAAAGAGCTATTATCAATGTTTACTTTTCAAGCAATTCACAACGCCTTTTCTACTGCCTTTATATAAAAATATGATGTCAAAGAGCTATTATCAATGTTTACTTTTCAAGCAATTCACAACCAGCGAGGTGAAGATACTGAGTGCGGAGCAGATGTCAAAGAGCTATTATCAATGCTATTTCTCTGTTTTTATTCTGTTTTAGTTGTTGTTTGTAATTCCGTTTTCGAGGTGCAAAGATATGAATAATTTGGGGATTACACAAAAAAAATTGTGTAGAAACACAGATGGAGGTGCTATGGAACACCTTAGGTTCTTCGGAGGTACCCTGTTGTATCCTTAGGGAAACGTAAAGTTGCCATAGAGTTAGTATAGAGATGCCATAGGGTTAGAAGTCAGTATATCTTGTTGAATTATTTATTATTCGAAAATAATACAAACAGAGAACGGGAAGGCAACGGAAATAAGAAGCGGGGCCGCTGTGCTTTTGCCAGCGGCCCCGCTTATGTGCAGAGGTTTCAAATCAGTAGCTGCGGGCGAAGACTACGCGGCGGTGGCTGGGCTTGCCGCTGTAGATGCACTTGCCTTCCTCTTCGGGGGCGCCTTAGGAGACACCACACTGGCGACAGTAGCCACCGGCACCCGCACCCCAATGCCCACCGGTGCCTATATAGTCAAGGTCGGCACCCTGCCCGCCAAGAAGGTTGTGGTGGTGAGATAGAGACCACTAATGACAACATAAAAAACGCAGCAGGGCCCGCGCCATACGGTGCGGGCCCTGCTGCGTTGCATAACTAAAACTCTACTGCCATTTCTGCCCGATGTCCCAATGGTTGGCGGTCTTCACCTCGTAGGTGGTATTTCCCAGGTTGAACTCTTCAACTATCAGCTCAACTGCCTGCGGATATTGCGCAATCCACGAACCTACGGCGATGGTGAAAACCTCGGTGTCGGGGTTATAAAAGATGCGGCCACGCGGAGTCATCTCATAAGCTCCGTTATACGGGCCTATGCCATTGTTCTTGTACTTCTGCCTGTGGTACTCTTTTTTCCATACGTCCTCATGCATCTCGGAGCAGGACACACTACCAAACTCTGAACGAGCGTTAGATCTTGTGTAATCGCTCACACGGTGCGAGCGTACACCGAACAGCTCATTGAGTTGCGGGCTGTACCAGAAGATACCCACCATTGGCTCGTCGCCTTTGCCCCTGTTGGAGGCCATAAGGTTCATGGCGTCGTTAAGTTCTTCTTCGCCGAAAGATTTGACTTCGACAGGCTTCGCGACAGGTTGGTCGGGCGACGGTGTCTCTTTTCCACCGTCACCGACTATCTCACCCAACGCCACTTTGACGGCACGGGCAACAATACGTTGGAGTTCTTCTTCTGTTACAGTCATTATTTTCTGTTTGTTTAAATCAATAGCTGCGGGCGAAGACGACGCGGCGGTGGCTGGGCTTGCCGCTGTAGATGCAACGGCCTTCCTCTTCGGGGGCATCGTAGGGGATGCAGCGGATGGTGGCTTTGGTCTCTTCCTTGATGCGCTCCTCGGTCTCGGGAGTGCCGTCCCAATGGCAGAGCAGGAAGCCGTTCTTCTCAATCTCGACTTTGAAGTCGTCCCAGGTGTCGACCTTGCGGGTCATGCTGGCGCGGAAGTCGGCAGCCTTCTTGAAGAGGTTGGCCTGGATGGTTTCCATGAGCTCGTAGACATGGTCGGCGATGCCTTCAATGGGCATGGTGATCTTCTCGAGGGTGTCGCGACGGCAGACTTCACAAGTGCCGTTTTCGAGGTCGCGGGGACCGATGGCGAGGCGCACCGGGACACCCTTGAACTCGTATTCGTTGAACTTCCAGCCGGGCTTGTACTCGGGGCGGTTGTCGTATTTGACCACAAGGCCTTTGGCTTCGAGAGCCTTGACGATGGGGGCGATATGCTCGTCGAGTTGGCGCTGCTGGTCGTCGCTCTTGCAGATGGGGACGATGGCGACATGGATGGGGGCCAGACGCGGCGGCAGAACAAGGCCGTTGTCGTCGGAATGGGTCATGATGAGGGCGCCCATGAGACGGGTGCTGACACCCCACGAGGTGGCCCAGACGTACTCAAGCTGGTTCTGCTTGTTGAGGAACTGCACCTCGAAGGCTTTGGCGAAATTCTGGCCGAGGAAATGGGAGGTACCAGCCTGCAGGGCTTTGCCGTCCTGCATCATGGCTTCGATGCAGAGGGTGTCGAGGGCACCGGCGAAGCGCTCGTTGGGGCTCTTGTGGCCTTTGAGGACGGGCATGGCCATGTACTTCTCTGCGAACTCGGCATAGACCTCGAGCATGCGGCGGGTCTCAGCCTCAGCCTCTTCGCGGGTGGCATGGGCGGTGTGGCCTTCCTGCCAGAGGAACTCGGCGGTGCGGAGGAACATGCGGGTGCGCATCTCCCAGCGCACGACGTTGGCCCACTGGTTGCAGAGGATGGGCAGGTCGCGGTAGGACTTGATCCAGTTTTTATAGGTGCTCCAGATGATGGTCTCGGAGGTGGGGCGCACGATGAGCTCTTCCTCGAGCTTGGCGGCGGGGTCGACGACGACGCCGTTGCCGTTGGGGTCGTTCATGAGGCGGTGGTGGGTAACCACGGCACACTCCTTGGCAAAGCCTTCGACATGCTCGGCCTCACGGGAAAGGAAGGATTTGGGGATGAAGAGAGGGAAGTAGGCGTTGACGTGGCCGGTGGCTTTGAACATAGCGTCGAGCTGGTGCTGCATCTTTTCCCAGATGGCATAGCCATAGGGTTTGATGACCATGCAGCCGCGGACGGCGCTCTGCTCGGCAAGGTCGGCGCGGACGACGAGCTCATTGTACCATTCGGAATAGTTTTCGCTGCGTTTGGAAAAATCTTTTGCCATTGAATATCTATTTTAATAATTAATCTACAATAAGTTAAAGCATTCCAAAAGAGGAATGAACGAGATGCAAAGATACGATTTTTTTTGGAAGCGGAGAAAAAGAGTAGGAACGGGCTGGTATTTTTTTTCGTGATATATAATAAAAAAGGGTGAGGTGCGTTATAGTAAACAAATATAAAAACAAGAACTGAGTAATGAGAAAGAAGATTGTCCTGCTGGCAGGATTGATGATAGTGATGGCGGCAGGTGCGAAGGGGCAAGAGAAACACGGGGTGGACACACTGGAGTGCCATGCGGTGGGTTTCTCGTTTGGGGCGTTGACGCCGATGTATGGAGCCCACAGCGGGGGCGCCGACGGAGGCAACATGAGGGACCTCTACGACGGGCCTTATCTGAATTTTGCGTTGGACTGGGAATATAAGACGAAGAGCAATTGGATGTTTTCGGTAGACGGAGACCTGTGGTTCGGCTACAACAGCGACAACCTGCGTTTGAGGGCGGAGCGCATGGGCGACATCTACACGAGTCAAGGCTACGTGATGAGCATGGGAGGTAGCGACGGAGTGGTGACGCTCTACAACCGCGGGTTCGCGGTGCGTCCCGGTGTGGCGAAAATCATCCCCATTTTCAAGAAAAATCCAGACTCAGGGGTGTTGCTGAAGTTGAGCGGTGGATGGATGATGCAAAAGACGGTAATCACCCAGGACATGAATGAGGGACAGGTGCCGCAGCTTGGAGAGAAGATGATGCCGCTCTACGACCACCTGAGGAACGGTGTGATAGTCACCCAAAGTGTGGGATTCATCTATATGAGCAACCGGTCGACGTATGTGAATTTCAAGGTGACCTTTGACTTGAGCGAGTGCATCAGCTGGTCGTCGCGGCCCTACACGATTGACAAGGTGATGGGGTTGAATGGGAAAGACGAGAACCGCTATTTTGACCTGATGGGGGGAATCAAAGTCTCGTGGATGTTCCCGTTCACAGGGAAAACATCGTATGACTACTACTATTATTAAGTCTAAAAGGCTATAAACTATGCGTCTGATTTACACTATTGGAATTTGGTTCTATACGCTGGGAGTGCGCCTTGCAGCGCTTTTCGGCCACGAGAAGGCGCGCCAGATGGTTGAAGGATGGAAGCGCTGGCCGCAAGAGGTGGCCAAGCTGAGCCACGACCGCCCCACCGTGTGGTTCCACGCCGCCAGCCTCGGCGAGTTTGAACAAGCACGGCCCGTGCTGGAGGAATACCGCAGGCGGCATCCCGACCACCAGGTGCTGGTCACCTTCTTCTCCCCTTCGGGTTACGAGATAAGGAAGAACTACGCTTTGGCCGACGCCATCTGCTACCTGCCGATGGACACGCCGCGCAACGTGCGCCGTTTTGTTTCCGCCGCCAACCCCATGACTGTCTTTTTCGTCAAATACGAATTCTGGTACAACTACCTCAAGGTATTGCGCAACCGCGGTGTCAAGACCTATATCTTCTCCACCATCTTCCGTCCCGACCAGTACTTTTTCAAATGGTACGGCAAATGGTTTCTACACCAGCTCAAGCTTTCTTTTATCCACCTTTTCGTGCAGAACGACGAGAGCCTACGCCTGCTGCAAGACCACGGAATCAGCCGCTGCTCTAAAGCCGGCGACACACGGTTCGACCGTGTGCACCAGATAGCACAGGCCGCAGAGAGCAACGCAGTGGCAGAGTCATTTCTCGAAGGCTACGAAGGCAAGGTTCTTGTGGCGGGAAGCACATGGCCGCCCGACGAGCAAGTGCTTGCCCATGTGCGCGAGACCAATGGCGACTGGTTCCCCGGACGCATCATCCTTGCGCCACACATGATCAACGAAGAACACCTGAAAGGGATTGAAGAACTGTTCCCCGACAGTGTGAGGTATTCAGTGTTAAGTAAGGGCGGCAGCCAACCTGACACTCAACAATCAACTCAAAACACCCAAAAGGTGCTGATTATTGACAACATAGGGCTGCTGTCGAAGTTGTACCGCTACGCCGATGTAGCTTATATCGGCGGCGGTTTCGGGGTGGGAATCCACAACATCCTGGAAGCAGTCACCTTTGGCAAGCCAGTGTTCTTTGGTCCAAACTATGAGAAATTCCAGGAAGCGCACGACATCATTGCCCGCGGCGGCGGATGGAGCATCCATGGCGAATACGACATGGAGGAGGGTGATTTCATGCGCTTAATGACCCATCCCGAGGCGATGGAAAAAGCCTCGCAAGAGTGCCTCGACTATATGCAAGAGAACCTTGGCAGTACGGAAAAAATATTGGCAGTAATTGAAAATTAAAAAAACCATAACGAGGATTGTCCTGCTGGTGGGATCGGCGTTGCTGTTCACCGGCTGCTACACCAACCGCTATATTCCCGAGGGAAGCTATCGGCTGGACGAAGTGGAGCAGACGGTGACAATGGCCGACAGCAGCGCGGTGGGCCCCGAGATAAAGGATGCATTGAAAAAATCGAGCAACTACTATGTGCAGCGAAACAACTCGAAGGTATTCGGTGTGAGATGGCTGCCTGTGGGGATGTGGCTCTACAGCGTTGCAACGCCGACAGACAGTAGCTTTTGGGGCAACTATTGGCGGCGGCTGGGCCAAGCTCCGGTGATATATGACGAGGAAAAAGCCCGACGCACAACACGCCAGTTGAAAGGACTGCTGGAGAGCAAAGGGTGTTTCAATTCCAAGGTCACCTTTGACACCATTGAAACCACAGGACGTAAAATCGCCATCGGCTACCGCATCACGGCAACACAGCGCTACATGATCGACGAGGTAAGCTATCGCACCGGCAACGACACCATACGGCACCTGCTGGACCGATGGAAGAACGACTCGCCACTGAAAGCAGGCATCTACTACGATCAGGAGATACTCTCGACAGAACGCTCCCGGTTGCTGAACCTCCTGCGCGAACGCGGATACTACAAAGCCACGCTTGACAACATCACTTTTGTGGTCGACACGACTTACGACGCGCAACGGTTGTCGGTAGATGTCGTCGTCGACAGCCGCAATCTGAGAGTGTTCCGCATCAACAACATCTATATCTACCCCAACAGCACGGCAGGATTGCGAAGCAACGAGTCGGCTTTCGACACAACCATAGCGCCCTTCTATGACACTCGTGGGCGAAGCATCGACTTCCAGTTTGTCAAGGAAAAGGGGAAAAAGATGACCATCGACTCCACCACCATCTGTCGCGCCATGATGATGTTCCCCGGCATGCTCTACCGTCCCTCTCACATCACCAACACCTACAATTCACTGCTCAACCTGCGTAATTTCAAGTACATCAATATCGAATTCAACGAATCGTCCTTCTCGACCGATTCTGTGCCTCTGGTTGACGCACATGTGCGTCTAATCAACGCCACACAGCAAAAACTCTCCCTCTCGCTCGAGCTCACCAATGCCTCGCCCATCGGAGCCACAGACTCGTCGTCCAACTTCTTCACATCAGGCAACCTGGGCATCGAGACTGCCCTTGAATACCAACACAAGAATCTCTTTGGCGGAGCCGAAATCCTCAAGGTGAAGAGTTCATTGCTCTTAGAGCTGCCCAAATTCATTTTGAAAGGTGGCAACAGAAGTTTCTATGACAACTTTTCCACCTTTGAGGTGAACCTCGACGCCTCGCTCGACATACCGGAGGCCTATCCCTTTTCATCGTTCTTCCGTCTGCAGGAGACACGACCCCATACCCTGTTGAACCTCGGAGGGTCCTACCAATACCGTTACTGGTTTGAGCGCATCTTGGCCAACACCTCGTTTGGCTACACTTGGACATACCGCTACAACGACCTGGTCACAGGCCGCCCGTCGCACCGCATCGCACAGCACCAGCTTCTCCCCATCGAGTTCACCTTCGTCCGCATTCTCAACATCGACTACGACTTCATGCTCCGTCTCTTTGCCGTCAACGACCTGCGAATCATCTACCAATATAACTCGCACTTCATCATGGATGCCCGCTACGACTTCTCCTACTCCAACCAACGGTTCGGCAGTCGCAACAATTTCTCTCTCTTCCACTTCTCCGTGGAGAGCGCGGGTAACCTGCTCAATGCCTACTCCCACCTCGTCGACGGTAACGCCGACAGCAACTCGGTACGTGAAATACTGGGGGTTCCGTTCTCGCAATATGTACGCGGTCGCGCAGAATACACACACTATTTCTATCACGGACGACGTTCCACATTCGTCTCCCGAATTCTCCTCGGCGTGGGCATCCCCTATGGCAACTCGTTCGACATGCCCTACGAAAAGAGTTTCTTCGGTGGGGGCCCGACAACGCTCCGTGCCTGGCAATTGCGACGCATGGGCCCCGGCTCCTACGACGGCAGCACTGACATGATTGAACGCGTGGGCGACATCCAACTGGTGGTAAACCTCGAAGAGCGATTCCCCATTGCAGGCATCTTCGAAGGGGCACTCTTCGCCGACATGGGCAACGTGTGGCTTCTCAACCCCTCTGTCCTCTACCCGGGAGGAGAGCTCAAATGGGGCAACATCCTGAATGAAATAGCCGTCGGAGTGGGACTCGGACTCCGTCTCAACGTCTCCATCGCCACACTCCGCCTCGACTTTGCCATTCCTCTCTACGACCCTGGCTATGAGACCTCTCTCCGCTGGCGCCCCCCTCATTGGACCCTGTCCCACATCGTCACCAATTTCGGCATCAACTATCCTTTCTAAACCGATTCCACCAAAATGAAAAAGAGAACCAAGATACTGACATACACCCTCATTACCGCCTCCGTAGTATTCTGGGGTATCAGCTTCATCCTCACCAAAGAGCTCTTCCTCACGGAGGAGCACATGACCGTCACCTCGCTCATCGCATTGCGGCTGGCCATTGCATCGGCCGTCATGCTGCCTGCCCTCGCCCTCACCCATCGCCTTCAGCGCATCCGCAAGGAAGACATCAAATGGTTTCTCCTCCTTGCTTTCTGCGAACCCTTCATCTACCACCTTTGCGAAACCAACGGCGTACGCCTTGTGAGCGGTTCGCTGGCATCCGTCGTCATCGCCACCATACCCCTCTTCGTGCCTTTCGGCATGTGGCTGGGCTACAGGCAACGCATCAAACCCTCGCTCATTCTCGGCGTAGCACTCTCGCTGGCAGGTGTGATTCTTATGCTTAACGGCGAAATCGGACTACAGGGGTCTGCTTTCCAAGGAATACTCTTCCTCTGTGGTGCTGTAGCCATTGCCGTCGTTTACACCCTGCTGCTTGTCAAAGTAGTGGACCACTACCACCCCCTCGTTGTCACCACATGGCAGAACGTCATCGGGTTGGTCTACTTCCTGCCGCTCGTACTGGCATTCGACGCAGGAACCCTGCCGCTACTTTCATGGAGTCCCAAGATGTTGCTTCTCATCTTAGTGCTTGGCATTTTGTGTTCCACCCTCGCCTATGCCGGCTACAACTACGGTGTACGCAACCTAGGCGCCTCCGAGGCCTGCATCTTCAACAACGCCATCCCCGTCTTTTCGCTCATTGCAGCTGTGGCCATCGGGCAGGAAGTGTTCAGTTGGAGCAAAGTCATCGGCATGGCCATCGTCATCGCTGGCGTCATCATCGCCCAAAACCCCTTGAGGGGAAATAGGACACCTTGAAAAAAAGCAGTAAGGATTCAATTCAAAACTTGGAAAAATCCAGCACTTCCAGCTCCGCCGGCTGAGGATTGAGCACAAACCTCACCAGCGTGGCCTTCTGGTGAAATCCTTGCCGTCCTGCGGCACCGGGGTTGATATGCAAAAAGTTGTAATCCTTGTCGTACATCACCCGAAGAATATGGCTATGACCACAAACGAAAATGTCAGGCTTGGCCAACTCCAGCGTCCGGCGCAGCTCATAGGGATAATGGCCCGGCCATCCGCCAATGTGCGTCATCAGCACCCGCTGGCCTTCCACCTCGAAGAAGGCACGTTCCTCGAGCTCGTAGTGCAGCGAAAAGCTGTCGCAGTTTCCCCACACCGCCCGTACAGGTTTCCATGCCCGCAATTCCTCCAACACCCCGGGACCGATGTCACCAGCATGCCACAACTCGTCGCAGTCCTTGAAAAACTCAAACACCTGCTCGCGCACCACGCCGTGCGTGTCACTCAAAACCCCAATTCTGCGCATAACTCAAAACTTGACACCTAACACTCAAACTACTCATTAGCCCCTATCTCTTTCAGGTTCTCCTCAACCATCTCCTTGAGATAGTTGATGATATGGATGTCGTTCATCGACATGCCGTCCAGAGCCTCCTTCAGTTCGTCAGTGTCCAGCACAAACTCGTCCTTGTCGGTCTTGTAGGTAATCACAAAATGGATGTCCTCATGAGCCGACAGCAACATCACCAACGTCCCCGAGAGGTCGCCCATCGGCGGGCGGTCCCAGTTGTTGTGTTCGAACCAGAACTCCAGCTTTGTCCCCACACCCACCTCGCTCTCAATCTTCATCCCGCCGCCGCAGCGCTCAGTGTTCATCTTGATGAGCGGCAGGCCGAGACCCACCTTGCGTGTGGTACGCGAGGTTGTATAGGGGTCGGTTACCTTGGCCAGAAACTCCTTAGACATCCCCTTCCCGTTGTCCTCTATGGTGAAATGGAAAACATTATCCTTAAGGCTGTCCTTGATAGTCAGTTTCACATCCTTGGCCCCGGCAGCCGTCGAATTCTCCATCAGATCATACACATGCATCGCCAACTCTTTCATATCTTGACTTTTTTGCTTTTAGACACTTTGACTTTTAGACTTTACAAATTGCAAAATTACACATAAAAAATCATTCCCGCAACAATAAAATATCAACAACCTCGTTTTTATATATAATTCATATATTTTAAGTAGAGACGTGGGCCTGCCCCGTCTCCAAATATTAAGTAATTAAAAGAGCGACATGAAACCTCTCAACATATTCCACCCGGAGTGCCGACACCTCGCCGGCATCTGCCTGGCGGCCATTGCCATCCTGCTGTCCGCCTGCACCCGCGACGACGACTTTGTCGCCCCGGCTTTCCTCCACATCGAAGCCATCGACCTCGTACCCCCGGCATCCAACCCCATTACTCTCGAAAGCGGATTCTACACCTCCGACATCGTCGCCTGCTATGTCGCCGCCCACTATCCCGGAGCCCCAAGCCTCGACACCCTGGGTCTCTTCCAGCTCCCCTTCACTGTACCCATCCTCCACGACGGTCCCATCGAATACCTGCAGGTATACCCCGCCGTCCGCCAGTCGGGTTCCTCCTCCCAACTCCCCTTCTACACCTTCTACAACCCCATCACCATCACCAAGCACACCTTCACCCTCGGCGGCACCACCTACACCGACACCCTCTTCACCCGCTCCCACGACACCCTCCGTTTCGACACCCTCCACACCACCTACAACATCAACCTCTCCAACGTCCACATGTTCGAACTCTTCGAGCCCACCTCCTCCTCCCTCTTCTTCGACTCCGTCATCTGGCACAAACATGCCCCCGACGAGGCCTGTTCCGGCCAGGGCTACGCCTCCGTCCATGTCCCCGACACCCTCGACCGCGTCCCATTCTCCATCGACTACGACTTCTACGTCAACGATCCCACACGTGCCGTCTACCTCGAACTCGACTCCCGCTCCGACATCCCCTTCGAAATCTATATGGAAGACTCCTACGTCTCGGGCTCCGCCACCGACATCCAGCGCGTCATGGTCATCAACCCCTCCTCCAAATGGCAGCACATCTATGTCAACCTTGGACGCACATGGAGTTGGTTCAACCACAATATCCCCTTCCGCCTCTCCTTCGCCGCCCTCAACGTCGAACGACAGACTGGCGACATCCGCATCGACAACGTCCGCGTCCTCTCCACCGCCATCACCAACTAAACCCACTTATCCGGCATTTCGACCCTTTCGACCTTTTAGACCTTAGCCCCCCCTTATGAAAAAAAAGCAAACCCTCAAATACATTCTCTGCGACACCCTCGCAGCCCTCCTCTCGTGGACCGCGCTCTTCGCCTTCCGCAAACTCGTCCTCGACCCCGTTCCCTCGCAGCTCCTTTTCGACGATGCCAACTACTACCTCGGGCTTGTCGTCATCCCCGCCGGCTGGCTGGCGCTCTACACCATCCTCGGCACCTACCGCAACGTGCTCCGCAAGGCTCGTCTCAAGGAACTCCTCGACACCCTTCTCGCCTCTCTCCTCGGCTCCGTCGTCATCTTTTTCATCCTCCTCCTCGACGACAGCGTGGTCTCCTACCGCCAACACTACCTCGCATTCCTCTTCCTCCTCCTCGTCCACTTCACACTCACCTACCTCCTGCGTCTCATCATCACCTCGCAGACCGTCCGCCGCGTCCACACCCGCCAGATAGGCTTCCCCACCCTCCTCATTGGCTCCGGCAGCAAAGCTCTCCACACCTACCTCGACATCGAGAACCAGGAGACCTACTCCGGCAACCTCTTCATCGGTTACGTCCAAATTGAAAACTCAAAATCGGAAACCGAGAAAAGCGACGGCACAGACAATAAATCTCAACAATCATCTCTCAACCCCCAACTAACCAACGTGATGCCCCTCCTCGGCACCACCGACGACCTGCACCGCCTTATCGACGAACACCACATCGAGGAAGTCATCATAGCCCTCGAGGCCACCCATAACCACCTCATCAACAGCACCCCACAGCA
>JAEEGK010027053.1_pt1 | contig 11622 bp, 7 predicted proteins | sample 8958771 | NCBI WGS metagenome assembly JAEEGK01 (sample SAMN16246547, study PRJNA631951) | gut metagenome | biome: gut microbiome; feature: rumen; material: SC-attached | host: Bos | place: Iran: Karaj | collected 2018-10 | reverse complement strand
TTAGTGTTTGCTAAACCTGATTTTGCTCTATAAAATAAGAATTAAGAAAACGATTTCCTATACTCGAAAGTAGGTAGGATTTTTACACGATTATTTTTCGTGGAGGTTCAAATTTTATGAAAAAAAGACATTTAATCATTCCGATGGTTGGGCTCTTTCTTTTAGGTGCAGCTGGAGCAGCTATTTTTAGCAATACTAATTATGCTCAAGTTCGTGCGGATGATGCAGCAACCGTAATGGATCCAGGCGTCACCAGTGTTGAAATTTATAATGATTTTTACGCTCATGTGAATTATACAACCGATCCTTTTTCTGTTGATGGATTTACATTTGCTTATTTGAAGATTAACGGAACACAAACTTGGTCCGAAAACTTACCTGCAATCAAGCAATTCAATCTTCACTTACAAAATGCAACTTCTCCATATACATTCGAATGGTTTGCAAATACAGGACTTTGCTATGCTAGAGCAATATATCCACAAGGCGATGTTGTTACTATCGATACCAAACTTACAGTTAATGAAGGTGAATCAAAAGCATTAACAGTCACCGCTAGTGGTGAGGTCACATTCGGCACATCTAACGCAAACGTTGCAACAGTTGATTCTAATGGTGTTGTTACAGGCGTTTCTGCTGGTACAACCACAATCACAGCAACATGTGGTTCCGCTACAGCTACTTGTGTGGTAACAGTTAAAGCAGCCGGAACAGTTGAAACATACGAAATTGCAAGCTTCATTGATTGGTATGGGGATAATTACTGCAAAGTTAATTGGTCCAATTCCTCACTAAAACTTTCTGATGAAATCGACTACACAAAATACGATTCTACAGATGGTACATACACATATACCGGTGCAACCTTTAAAGATAACTGGGTTGGTGGTAGTGCATTATTTGTTGGCAATGACATTTATTCTCATCATTCCTCATTAACTTACTTATTAGTTACTTTCTATAATGCATCCGACGAAATCGTTGGTTATGCTCAATATGGTACAGCTCCAAGTGCTGACACAATTGCTTTACAAGCAACAGCTGAAGTTAAGGTTACAAAAACCATTGAATTAACAGCCACAACAAATGCCGAAGAAGTTACATGGTCTTCTTCCGATACTTCAATTGCTACAGTTTCCGGAACAGGTAAAACTGCAACAATTACTGGTGTTGCTTTAGGTGAAGCGGTTATTACAGCTGAATTACAAAATGGTAATAGTGCTTCTTGTACAGTTACAGTTGTTGCTGATGAAGCAGTTAAATTAGATGCTCCTGTCGGTTTAGTTATGAACCTTATTGGTGATGGCGGCTATATCGTCGCTTTTGCACCAGTAACTAATGCTTCTTCTTATAAAGCAGAATTCTATGATGCTGGAACAACTGTTTTAGTTGGTTCTCATACAATTGCTAATGGTGGCGCACTTAATCCAGCAGCTGCTAACTTAGTTCCAGGTAACGCTTATAATGTGAGAATTGTTTCTGTTGGTGATGGAACAAATTATGTTGATTCCGATCCATCTGCTATCGTTAACGTTAATAATGGTAAGAGAGCCGGAGAAAGCACATACATTTATCACACTGGTGAATCATATGCTAACTATTTCAACAACTTAGATATGTGCGATTCTACTGGCGCAACAATGAGAGTTACTGAAGCTCTTTGGAACGACGCAACAGCTATGTATGATAACTTATTCTATGCAGAAAGAATGAATCTCAAGAATAAGACCACACAAGCTGCTACAAACGCAATCGAAAGATATGAATATATCTTAGGCAAATATAGTGAAAGTGATTATTCCTACTTAAAAGACTTCTTACAACTCAATGTTACACGTCCAAGTGGCGCAAACTATGCATTTGGTATTTTTGAAAATAACACTGCAATTATTGTTATTTCTTGCATCGCATTAGTTTCATTCGCTGGTGTTGCGGTTGCCCTTAATCTTAAAAAGAGAAAACACAACGCATAAAGTTGATATAATTTAATAGCACGGGGGCTAATTTGCTCCCGTGTTTTAAAAAAAAGAAAGAAACAATATGATCACAATTAAAGAAATAGCGAAAAGATGTGGAGTTTCGCCTTCTACAGTCTCTAAAGTAATCAAAGATTACCCAACTATTCCAGAAGAGACCAAAAAGAAAGTGAGACAAGTTATTGAAGAGACAGGTTATGTCCCTAATTTCGCTGCGTCTAGCTTATCTAGTGGTGATTATAGAAATATTGGTATTTTAGGATTCTTGAACGATAAAGAATCCCCATTATCAAATCACTTGTTCATGTCCATCTTAGCGAGTTTCCAAAAAGAAATTACTAAACATGGTTATGACTTAGTATTCATTGATACACAAAACAATCAAACACCAAAATCATTCCTTATGGACTGCGAAAGAAAAATGGTGGGTGGAGTTCTTCTCTTTGGCAACTTGTATGACGCAAAGATGCAAGAAGTCATGAATAGTAAAATTCCTTGTATCGGTTTTGACTACGAAGGTGAAAATATTAACTCAGTCTACACTAAAGGTGGAAGAGCGTTATATCAATTAACTTCTTACATCATTGATTCAGGACATAAGAATATTATCTTCGTTACTGGTGATATGAACTCTATGACTGAAAAACGTATTAGAGGTTTCACCAATGCGATGAAGGATCATGGTTTAGAATTAAACGACCATTCTATCCTTCATATCTCATATGGAAACATCGAACAAACCGAAGCGATTACTGAAAAGATAATCATAGATTATCCTGATACAACCGCAATCATTTATCCTGATGATGTTACAGCGATGGTGGGTATGCATAAGTTAAGAGAATTAGGCAAGAAAGTTCCTAAAGATATCTCTGTCGCAGGATTCGATGGTGCAATCTTCTCTAAGTATCTAACACATCCATTATGTACGATGAAACAAGACACAAATAAGATTGGTACAGCCTTAGCTAAAACACTCATCGAAACGATTAAAGATCCTAATGGTGGAAGAAGAATCGTCGAATTCGATGCTGAGCTATTCAAAGGTAAAACAGTAGCCAAAATATAGCAAAAGGGGAAAGCGGTGAAAACCGTTTTTTCTTTTCTTTAGAAAACTTTTATCAATTTAGTAAACAATAGGTGTTGCATAACTATGTTAATCATTGTAATATATAATCAAGGAAAACGATTTCCTAAAACTTCTATAATATAGGGAATCAACCAAAATACATAACGAGGTAATTTTATGAACAAGAAATTTTTCATCCTCCCACTTGTTGCGGCATCTGCTTTTTTGGCGTTGACTGCATGTGATCCTTCAAATAAAAGAGGAGAAAATGAACTTTATATCACCGTTTATGATGGTGGATACGGCACAGAATGGATTGACAAAGTCGCTTCTGACTATCAAGAAAAGACAGGTGTTCAAGTTCACTGGACCGCTGACCAAAGCATTTTAGATAGAATGGACTCCGAACTTGAAAATCCAGAAAGCGATATCTACATGTCCCATGATATTAGATGGCAAGAATATGCTGAAGCTGGCGAACTCGAATGTTTAGATGATTTATATGAAAGCGAAGTCGAAGGTACTGGCAAAACATTTAAACAAAGACTCTGCCAAGGCGCTGAAGAAGTCTCCAAATTAGAAGACGGCCATTATTACAAAGTGTGTTATACACAAGGTGCTGGTGGTTTTGTTTATAACAAGACAATGTTTGAAGAAAACGGTTGGACAGTTCCAACAACTTATGATGAACTCAAAACATTATGCCAAACAATTGTTGATGCACATTTAATGACTGAAGATTTAGAAACCATCGTTCCAATCGCTTGGAGTGGTGCTGATAGAGAATACTATTGGGACTACATCGTCTTTGAGTGGTGGGCACAATTAGGTGGTTCAGAAGCCATTAATAAATACAAAGCCTATATGGGTGATGATGGTAAATACAATTCTGGTTACCAAGTTTATAATCCTGCAACAAATCATAAAGAATTCGTCCAAGCTTATAAGCTTTGGCATGAACTCATTGCACAAAACCAAACATTTAGTAATGAAAATCCACAATCCACAAAATTAGTGGAAGTTAATAGTAAATTCGCTACTGGACAAGCAGCGATGATTCCATATGCTCAATGGGCAAAATATGAAATCCAAAAGAACTCTGGCATTCAATTAAACTTTGATATTGCCATGATGAAAACACCAAAAGTCGCTGGCGCAAAAGGTGACTTCAACTTCAACGTTGGTTTTGGTGATTCCATTATTATTCCAAGCGCTGTTCCAGAGGCTTCTAAAGAAATCGCAAAAGACTTCTTAAGATATTTAGCAGGCAAAGAAGCTTGTAAGACATTTGTCGATAAAGCTCGTGGCGCTTTCTTAGCGTTTGATTATTCCATCGTCGATTTAGGCGACTTATTAAACGATACTTACATCAAATCAGTTTATGAAAAGTTAACACAATGTACACAAGTTAACATTTGTTCTACAAACCCTGTTGCTTATATCAATAGTTCTTCAATCATGCCATGGATCGGTAATGAATATTACTACTCCAAAGCATTTGCCGCTCCAACAAACACTTCTTATCAATCCACAGCGGTTGGTAACACCATTTATTCCAAGGCACAAGCCGGTTGGAGTTCTTGGGTTAGATTAGCGGGCTACGGACCAAACGACTAATAAATTAGAAAGGACCATATGACACGTATTGTTGAAGAACAACAAAATACGACAAGACGTCCAAGAAGAAAAAGACGTTTCTTAAAGGCGAGTACGATATTTGTTATCGTCATGCTCGCTTATAGCGTCCTTCACTTCTTACTTATGTGGGTGGGTGTTAATTTCAACTCCATCCTTTTGTCCTTTAAATCTTATAACCGTAATGGCACATACTCCTGGCTAACAGGAAGCAGATTATTTGAAAACTTTGAAATGATCTTTATTAACATCGGTAAAGACGTTGATAACTATCGTTCAATGTTATTCTCATCACTCGCTTTCTTCGTGGTCTCTTGTTTTGTGACATTACCAATTTCCTTATTCTTCTCATACTTCATTTTTAAGAAGATTTTAGCGAATGGATTCTTCAAAGTTATCTTCTTCTTACCAAGTATTATTCCGTTAATTATTCTGACGACAATTTATTCTATTTCCGTAGGAAGTAATGGACCAGTTGGTCAATTATTGAACGCTATCGGAATAAATTCCGCAAACCTATTCCTGACGCACGAGAGTTCATCTTGGATGATATGGATATTCTGTGTCTGGGCGGGTATTGGTTATGATGTCATCTTATTAACCGCAGGTATGTCCCGTATTCCAAGAGATATCCTTGAATCTTGTAAGATGGATGGCGTTCCATCATTCTGGGAATTCATTAGAATTGTCATTCCATTAACTTGGTCTACAGTTACTACATTATTCATCTTCGGTATGATGTCAGTCTTCACTGTTTTCTTACAACCTTGGTACTTAGCACCAAAAGTGAATACAACTTGGACAATTGGCACAAATATCTACTTTGCCTCTAAAGGTGGTCGTGCCCTTAACGCACCTGCCGCTTTAGGCTTGTTCTATTCCATTATTGGTGCACCAATCATCGTTGGTGTTCGTGCCTTACTTAACAAATTCTTTGGGGAGGTTAGCTACTAATGGCGTCATTTGGTTATACCTTCCGTAAATATTGGCGAAAGAAAAGAGACGATCTCCGCCAAGCAAAATATACTCGTGAACATGATGTTCTCTTTAAGAGAAAAGGTGCCACAAAAGCCTTATTTATCTTCATGTTTGTCATTTTAACAATCTTTGTTATCTCATTTATCTTCCCATTCGCTTGGATTTTAATGAACGCATTTAAACCAACAAGTGAATTCGGCCTTAATATGATGGGATGGCCAAAGACATTTACATTTGAAAACTTCGTCGATGCTTTCACCTTTAGAGATGCCACAACAAGAAATAAATCTATTTTAGAAATGTTAGGCATGACAATAGTGATCGCGGGATTAGGTACTTTAGTAACAGTGTTTACTTCTACTTCCGCAGCATATGTCGTTGCTAAATATAAGTTCTTTGGTAGAAACGTTATCTTCGCAGTGGTTATTTTCTCACTTATCGTTCCTATCGTTGGTTCACTTCCATCTCAAATGCAGATGATGAAAAATGTCCTTCATTTAGATAATACAGTGATAGGTTGTATCTTCATCTATTCCGGTGGATTTGGTGCGAACTTCTTATTACTTTATTCATTCTTTAAAAACTTATCTTGGACATATGTGGAAGCCGCGAAGGTTGATGGTGCGAATGACTTTGTCATTTTCTTCAGAATCATCATTCCAATGGCTAAAGGTCCAATTATCGCAATTTCTATTATTCAATTAATCGGTTTATGGAACGATTATCAAACTCCTTCCATTTACTTACCAGAACATCCAACTCTCGCAGTTGGTTTACAGTTCTTGTTCGATAAGATGCAAACATTCTCTTATCCAATGATGTTTGCGACGATCATTATCGCTATATTACCAATTCTTATTCTCTTTACTGCCTTCTCTAAGACAATTATGGAGAATACTTCCGTTGGTGGATTAAAAGGGTAGTTAGATTCTTAAGAATCTTCTATATAAAATTACATTTCATATCTCGGATATATAAGGAGGAAAAAATATGAAATCAAAATTATTAGTATTAAGCGCAGCGCTAATGCTAGTACTCTGTGGATGTCAACACAAGAATGAAGAATTCGTTCCTGATGACAATCCTGGTGGAGATGTCACTCCTGATGTCGTTCATGTCACAAGCGTTTCTCTCAATCAAACAAGCGCGACATTAAACATTGGTGATACTCTCACTCTTCAAGAAACCGTGTTGCCAGAAAACGCATCAAACAAAGGTGTTAGTTGGTCTGCTTCTAATGGCAACGTATCAGTTGATGATGGTTTAGTCACCGCCTTACAAGCAGGCACATCAACAGTTACAGTCACAACATTAGACGGAAGCATTACTGCATCATGTGACATTACAATTCCTCAACCACAAGCCATGGATATTGGCTATGCCGATCCAACATTTGAATTCAATGGCACAGAACAAAGAGGACAATTCGTCTATTGGGCTGGCGACGGTGGCGCAGTTAGCAGCGCAACCTATAACGCTTCCACAAAAAAATATTCTTTGAATTACACAACCGGTTGGGCTTGGTATGGTGTTCAAATCTTCTACTTAGCTCCATATATGGAAGGCGAAGATAAAGTTGATCTTTCTTGGACAGTAAATTCTCCAGTTGCTGGTTCAATCACTGTTAATGGTGCAGTCAAAAACTTAGTGGCTGGCGAAAATGTCATTGAATTAAGTAATTCCGGTTTAAACGCAAATAGAACATTAAACGTTCAATTAGGTGTTGATGGTGGTGCACAATTCGGTAATGGTACATTCACATTCTCCACACCAGTTCTCCATGATAGATCTGGCAATACATACCACAAAATTAGCTTTGCTAATGGTAGTAATATTTTAAAAGAAATCCCAGTTAAGAATGGTAAATTAGTTTCCGCTCCAGCAGATCCAACAGCTCCTGCCGGACAAGTATTCGCTGGATGGTATGATGGCACAGTTAAATTTGATGCTACACAAGGTGTCACTGCCGCTCATGCATATACAGCAAAATTCATCAACGAATCTGAAGCAACAAAATACACAGTTACCGTTTATGATGGCTCAAACGTTTTAGGAACAGTTCAAGTTTTAGAAGGCTCTAAAGTTGACTTATCCGGTGTTGAAATGCCATTTGCATACGAAGCTGCTGGTTATTATAGAGACAGCGCTTTCAACACAGCCTTTAATCCAGCAACAGAAGTTATCAATAGTAATACTGATATTTATGTGAAGAAACAAGTTATGGTGAGTGCTTCATCATACAATATGTATGCTGACTATGTTACACACTTAGCTAATGGTGCATTACAAATTCAATTAACTGGTTGGGCACAAGAAGCTTGGAAAGTTCAATTGAACTACCTCTTACCAGTTGGTACACACAATTACACAATTAACTTCAATTACTCAATCGATAAAGCCGGTGCTGATGTCCAAATCTATGACAACGCAACAAAAGCTGGTCCATTAGCATTAGCAGTTGGAAATAATCAAAACTTATCTCTCAACTACAATGGTGCTTTATCCGCTCAAAACAAATTAACATTTGAATTAGGCGCTTTACCAGCAGAGACATGCACATTTGTTCTCAATAGCATTACGTTAACAATCGCTTAATATCATTTACACACGAGGCTATACACATATGAAACGATTAAAATCTTTAACTATATTTCCATTTTTGCTTCTAGCCTCTTTGACTGGCTGCGGTTCTAAAGGTGGCCTTTCATGGAAAAGTGGTGACAAAGTATATTACGAACGTATTATCTTTGATACCTCTGATGAACAAGCTGATAATCCACACATCTATTTAGGTGTCAAAGAATCAGTTAAAACAGTCAAATTAGGCAGAGATGAAATTAAATTCGGATATTCCGGAAAAGTTTTAACTCTCCCTGCAGAAGCATTAAGAAAAGTTGGTCCAGGTGAAAAGACCGCGAATGTCACATTCAAAAGTGGCAAAAAGATGTCCGTTGATATCTTTAACGCAACAAAGTTCATCAAAACCGCGGAAGACTTCCAAGGTATCGGTGCTTCTAAGAAAGCGTGTGAAGGATATTATATCCTCGCAAATGATATCGATTGCTCATCCATTTCTAACTTTGAACCAATTGGCCAATACTTCTCTGAAGAAGATCCAACAAACTTCTATTTCCACGGCATTTTAGATGGTGATGGCTTTGCCATTAGAAACGTCAATTGTTCCTATTCCGATAGTCCAAGAGGCACATCTGATCAAAACTATCCATCTAACTATGATGTCTGGTCAGGAAATCCAAAGTTTGAAAATGAAGCTCACCAAGCAGGTGACAACATTGGTATTTTCCAAGTCATCGGTAGTTCCGGTGTTGTGAAAAACATCGCTTTCGATAATTGTAAAGTTCACGGAAGGACAATCGTTGGTGTCGTTGCTGGTAACAACATGGGCAAAGTTTCAAATGTTCTCATCAATAGCAACTGTTCCGTTTTAATGGATACACACTTCTATGATGATGACTGCAATACCGGTGCCGCATTTGGTATCGTCGCTGGTTCTGGTAGTGTCAAAAACGTTATTAGTTTGACTTCTAATATTCGTATCCAAGACATCTATGAAGACTATGGCCCAGACTACTCTGGTAAAGACGGCAATGGTTGGGATCACCCAGCCGGTGAAGGAAACAATGTGAATTGGTGGAGATTTGCTGGTGTCACCAAGCCAATGCCAGATAGTGAAACCAAGATTACCGATAACAATGGTAAAGAGTCAAATGGTGTTTATTCTGTCGTCGGTAAATGCTGGGGTCAAGTTCAAGATTCCATTGGTACATTATTCAAAGTTGCTCCTAAAGATGGAACTGAATATGATGTCGCATTTGGACATACACACACCGCAGTTAACAAACCAACATCTGGTGATTCTGACTTAGGTTCAATTGAAAATTGCCAAGTGTATTCAAGTTCTAATTTGAAAAAAGCTGCTACTTATGAAGGATATAACTTCAGCGCAGATGTCTGGAACATTGCGGATGGAGCATTCCCAACTCTTAAACACAACATTAATCGTTACGATATAGCTAAATAACTACAAAAGAATAGGGTGGGGCTAACCACGCCTCACCCTTTGAGGATATTTTTATGGTCAAGTATTATTTTGAAGGTTCAACCTTTGTTATAGAAGATTATCAACACGCAAAGAAGTTTTCCTCCTTTTTACCTGCGATGGCAGGACAAGATGGAAAGCCCCTTTGGGCATTCTATGCGAACGTTGGTCAATGTATGGGTGGATTCGGTGTTAATAATAAAGAAACACCAATTACTCCTTTTGACTCAGCCACACTTGCTTACCAAAATATCCCTGTTAAATCATTTAGAACATTTTTAAAGATCAATGGTGTGAACCATGCTTTATTTGAAGATAAATCATCAGCTTTAAGAACATTAAAAATCAATAAATCCAATTTCTCCATTATTGAAGAAAATGATGACTACGAAGTAGAAATTACATATTCCACAGTCAGCCATAGAAATTATGCTGGTTTAATTAGAAACTTCAAAATCACTAATAAAACCGATAAAGAAGTGAAATATGAATTATGTGATGGTTTACCAGTATTCTTCCCATTAGGTTTATCCAATTTCTGCTACAAAGAAATGGTGTCCCTTATGGGTGCGTACTGCGAAATCGATTTAAATAACAAAGCACCTTTCGTGAAATTCAAAACCAGTACAGGTGATAACTCTGTTGTTGAACTCGCACACAATGGTAATGGCTTTGTTTCTATCGATCAAAATGGTAACCGCTTAGACAACATTGTGGAGTTATATCAATTATTCGAAGATGACTCCGCTTTAATCAAACCAAATGGTTGGTTAAATAAAGGTATCGAATTATTAAAAGAAGAACAACAACTTGAAAACCACTTACCATGTGCGTTCTCTGTTAGTTCCTTCTCATTAAAAACAGGCGCCTCTTACGAGTTTTCTACATTATATGGTTCATTTAATAATGTTGACGAGTTTAACGCCGCAGCGCGCTCCTTTAGTGTGATTTCCGCCAAAGAAATGGTCTTAGAAACCGAACAACTCGTGAAATCTTATTTACCAAAAGGTATTAAGACAAGTAATCCATTATTTGATGAATACATTGCCCAATCTCTTTTAGATAACAACTTAAGAGGTGGTTTCCCAATTATCTTAGACGATAAGAATGGTGGACAACCTTATTACATCTTCTCCCGTAAACACGGAGATATGGAAAGAGACTATAACGCCTTTAATATTCCAAGTACTTACTTCTCTTCTGGTCCAGGTAACTTTAGAGATGTGAACCAAAATAGAAGAAGTGACTTATATTTCATCAACCAAATCAAAGATTACAACATCAAAATCTTCTTCTCTTTAATCCAAATGGATGGTCAAAACCCATTAACCGTTAAACCATTAGTGTTCAAGAAGAACGAAAACTTTAAAGAATCAATCCTCAATGGTTTAGAAGTTAAAGACAAAGTCTTAGAGTTAGTCACAAAAGGTAGCCAACCAGGTAATATCTATACATTACTCAAAGACAACAATGTGAAGAACGCAGATGATGTATTTGCGAATATCTTAAATAACTGCCATCAAGAAATATCCGCGAGCTTCTCTGAAGGATATTGGATTGATCACTGGACATATAATGTCGACTTATTAGAAAACTATTTAAGTGTTTATCCAGATAAGATGGAAGAACTCTTATTTAACAATGACTACAAATACTTCCATTCACTTGTTTATGTGAATCCAAGAAGTGAAAAATACTGCTACGTGTCTAAAGACAAGATTAGACAATATGGCACAATCGACTTAGCCGCCTTAAAAGCGGAAAACGAAAAGAATGGTCTTAAAGGTGATGAAACCTTATGGAAGAAAGACCAAAACGGCAATGAAATTAAAGTTTCTTTAGCCAGCAAAATCTTTAATTTATGCTTAATTAAATTCTCTACATTAGATGCTCACCAAATGGGT
>JAEEGK010027052.1_pt1 | contig 11622 bp, 8 predicted proteins | sample 8958771 | NCBI WGS metagenome assembly JAEEGK01 (sample SAMN16246547, study PRJNA631951) | gut metagenome | biome: gut microbiome; feature: rumen; material: SC-attached | host: Bos | place: Iran: Karaj | collected 2018-10 | reverse complement strand
TCCGGCGTGGAAGTTTCCGTCACAGGATCGCCTGTGATAGCCGTGGGCAATGCCGGTCAGATTAAGAAAGACAGTTGGCTGGCCATCTCTATTGCCGTGACGCTGATTTTGCTGTTGCTGGTGTTCTCGTTCAGGAGGAAGAGAAGCCTGCTGCTCATTGTTGCGTCTATTGGTTTCGGGTGGCTTTTTGCCATGGGCTTTATCTCTGTCATGCGGAGCGACGTCTCGCTGATTGTGCTGGGAATAGGTTCAATCATCATCGGAATAGCCGTCAACTACCCGTTGCATTTCATTGCCCATACCGATTACGGCGGAACAACCCGCGAGGTGCTTAAGGAGATGGTGGCCCCGCTGCTGATAGGAAATATCACCACGGTGGGCGCCTTCGCCAGTTTGATGCCGCTGGATGCTCCCGCATTGCGCGACCTGGGCTTTTTTGCTGCCTTCATGCTGGTTGGAACGATCCTTTTTGTTCTTGTATTCCTTCCACACCTGGTCAAGGAAAGGGTTCATGCAGGAAAACAGCGTCTTTCGTTCGACAGGATTTCATCGATATCGCCCGACAGGCACCGCTGGCTGTTGTGGGTTTTCCTCGTCTTGACGCTCGTCTTCGGTTATTTCAGCCTGGGCACATCGTTCGATACGAACATGCACAATATCAACTACATGACCGACGAACAGGAAAAAGTTCTGTCTGACTTGCAGACGCTGGCCGGCATCAGCGATTCAACGAATGTGTATGTGGTAACCGAGGGAAAGACTTGGGACGAGGCCTTGCGGAAGAGAGAGCAGCTGGGGCAGATGATCGACAGCTTGCATCGTGGAGGTGCAATCTCCAGTTATACCGACGCGACCTCGTTTGTATGCTCCGCTGAAGAGCAGGCCCGCCGTATTAGGAAATGGGACGAGTTCTGGGACAAGCATCGCGATGAAGTGGTGGCCATGCTGGAAAAGACAGCCCCCAAGTATGGGTTTAGCAATGATGCTTTCAGTGATTTCATAGAAATCATCAACAAGAAATACACTCCTCAGCCGTTTGAATACTTCGAGCCCGTCAACTCGGTTCTCCTGAGCAACTCCTTAAGTACCAGCACAGGCTGTTGTTCGGTGGTCGACGTCGTCCATGCAGGAAATGCCAGTGTGAAGGATTTGGAGAACGCCCTGAACAAGGGAATAGGGTCTAGAGGCTACGCTTTTGATTTTGCGGGGATGAACAGTTCGATTGCCGAGTCACTCTCAGGCGATTTCAACTATATCGGTTTTGCCTGCGGTTTCATTGTGTTCCTTTTCCTCTGGCTTTCCTTTGGCAGACTGGAACTTAGCCTGCTCGCGTTCCTGCCCATGGCCATGGGTTGGCTGTGGATATTGGGCATCATGTTCCTGTTCGGCATGCAGTTCAATATCGTCAATGTGATTCTGGCCACCTTTATCTTCGGTCAGGGCGACGACTATACAATATTTATTACCGACGGTCTTATCTCGGAATATGCCTATCGGAAAAAACTGCTGACCTCGTTTAAGAGCAGTATCATCATCTCGGCGCTGATTATGTTTATCGGCATAGGTTCGCTGATTGTCGCCAAGCATCCTGCCCTGCACTCACTTGCCGAAGTGACCATCGTTGGAATGTTCACGGTTGTTCTTATGGCATGGGTTGTGCCCCCGCTCATCTTCGGGTGGTTGGTGAAGACCGGCAACAGGATAAGAAGGACACCGATAACCATCGAGCAGCTTGTCCGCACAGGCTATTGCCGGGTGGTATGGTGGGTGGAATTGTTCTTTGGCTGCATCATCGGATGGATAATCCGGCTGTTGCCTGGCGATAAGGACCGCATGACGGCTTGGTTCCATCGTCTGATAAGTAAGACAATGCGTGCAAATGTCAACCATATTTGGGGAGTCAGCCATCATGTATGGAACGAAAATGGTGAAGACTTCGGTCGTGGCAGCATAGCCGTCTGCAATCATCTGTCAAGGCTTGACGTGCTGTATCTGTTGGCGTTAGACTCGAGGGTAGTCATCATGACCGGTGGAAAACGGTGGAACCATCCCATCTTCAGTCCGATACTCAAGTCGGGGCGTTTCATTAATGGTAACCACGCTGTTGATGAAGAGGTGGCCAAGGCTGTGAAAGAAGGTTACAGTGTTGTTGTTTCTGATGATGCTTTTAATCTGGCAAGGAAATTTGATGCCGACATACTCCCCTTGTATATTCACGGCACCGATGATGTGATGCCCGATGAGAGCGGCGTTTTGGCACGCGGACAGGTGGATGTTGCGATTGGTAAACGGATTCCGGCAACAGAACTTCAGAAGGAAGGAGTGCTTGACTATCAGCAGCATCTCGCAGAATGGAGTCGCACCATCGAGAACACCCATTACTTACATCACTATATCATCTATAAATATATATATAAAGGTATAGGACTGGAAAAAGAGACAAGACGCCTGCTGAAACGCCATGATGATTTCAGTAAATGGATTGACGTCAGCGATGCGCCCGCTGAGGTGAACATCATAGATGCCGGTCACGGTCAGTTCTCCTTGCTTTATGCACTTGTACATCCCGAAACGAAAGTCAATTCGTATGCCTATGATGAGGACGATGTGGCTTTGGCCTCGAGTTGTGATCCTATGCCCCGGAACCTGCATGTCCATTATTGTAAAGACCATGCGGCGGCTGTCGAAGAAGCTGGCAGTGGCAGCGTCATCAGCCTTTCCACTATTTTAGTGTAACTCGTTTTAAAAAACATATAATGAATACAGATTTTGACGATATCCGTCCATACACCGATCAGGAAATTCCAGCTGCCATGCAACGCATCGCTGATAGTTCCATGTTGCCCATCTTGGTTTCCTATGTCTTCCCTGACATGTCGACTGATGAGATTAAGCAGATGCTTTGTAGTTTTAAGACCATCAAGGATTTCCAGATGGGTGTCATGTATCATGTCAACAGGCAAGTCATCAATCAAAGTATATCTGAGTTTACTTTTGGGGGATTGGAACAGCTCGAGAAAGACAAGTCTTATCTGTTTGTAAGCAATCACCGCGACATCATGCTCGATGCCTCGCTTCTCCAGAACGTGCTGGTGGGTAAGGGTTTAGAGACATCACAGATAACGTTTGGTGCAAACCTGATGATGAATCCCCTGGTCATCGATATCGGCAAGTCGAACAAAATGTTCAAGGTGGAGCGCCCCGGGGGCAATGCCAAGGATTTCTATAAGGGCTCTCTCCATCTGTCGCAGTATATCCGCAGCGTCATAGTGGATGAAAAGGAGTCAGTATGGATTGCACAGCGCAACGGCAGGACAAAAGACGGCAACGACCAGACCGACCAGGGTATCATAAAGATGTTCTGCATGAGCAAGTCGGAAAACAAAATCGAGGCTCTGAACGAGTTGAATATCGTGCCCATATCAGTGTCGTACGAGTGGGAGTCGTGTGATATCCTGAAGGCTATCGAACTGTATGAGAGTAAGAACGTTAAGTATATCAAGAAACCGGGCGAGGACCTGAACAGCATCCTGACGGGCATCCTTCAGTATAAGGGCCGTGTGCATTTCCAGGTCTGTCCGATGATAACCAAGGAGGAATTGCTGCAGTTCGACGACTGCACGAACAACGAGTATCACAGGAATGTGGCCCGGCTGATAGACAATCGGATACTGAGTTCCTATAAACTATGGCCCAACAATTATATCGCCTATGACATGAACTATGGTCAGCAGCGGTTTGTTGGTAGGTATACGCCTGAAGAGAAGAAGGCTTTCGAAAAGCATCTTGACAAACTGGAAAAATACGATGGCGATGCTAATATCCTGAAAGATATTCTGCTCGCTATTTATTCTAACCCTGTAAAAAACAAATTAACGATAGAGAAACAAAATGAGAGAAACGATTAAGGCATTGCTTGAAGATGCCCTCCCCATGGTGGATTTCGATTCCGATTTCCTTTTCAGCGAACTCGATTCGCTGGGTGTCACCACCATACTGATGACGCTCTCCGACTATTACGATATCTCGTTGGAAGCTATTGACGCCACGCCGAAGAACCTGAAGACGCTCGACAGCATCGTGGCGCTTGTAGAGCAGAAACTTGCTGAGAAATAGGTTATGACGCTGGAAGACTATCTTGAGCGCAATGCGCAGCTGTATCCGGAAAAGACTGCCGTTGTGTGTGGCGATGAACGCTGCACATACCGCGAACTGCACGAAAGAGTAGAGGCCAGGACGGCCGAATACAAAGACCTTCGTCGCGGACAGATTGTCTGTCTGCGGGCTCCGTCCAACATCGGCTATCTGGTGGATTATTTCGCCCTGCATCGCCGGGGCTGCGTGGCCGTTCCTTTGGAGCAAAGCATGCCCGAAGATTCATTTCGTGCCATTTCTGCCGAGTTGTGCCGCCACACCGTTCCCGAAGGCTCTGCCGACATACTCTATACTACCGGCACCACTGGCCGTTCCAAGGGAACCATCGTCAGCCACCGCACCATCATAGCCGATGCCGAGAACCTTATCGACGGACAGGGCTTCAGCCATGAACAGGCCTTTGTGGTCAGCGGTCCGCTCAACCATATCGGCAGTCTGTCGAAGATATGGCCCGTCGTGCTGGTTGGTGCCACGCTCATCATTGTCGACGGACTGAAGGACATCGACAGGTTCTACCGCGCCTTCGACTATCCGTCGCCCCGAATGGCCACCTTCCTCGTTCCTGCCAGTATCCGCATCCTCCTGCAGTTTAGTCCTGACCGCATGGCAGCGCTGGCCGATAAAATGGAATTCATGGAAACGGGTGCCGCCGCCATTTCCCAGTCCGACATGGAAATGCTCTGCCGCCTGTTGCCCCGTACGCGTCTTTACAACACTTACGCTTCCACCGAGACAGGTATCATCAGCACCTATAATTTCAATGATGGCCATCCGCAGGCCGGCTGTCTCGGTCGCCCGATGAAGCATTCCCGACTGTTCATCACCGAAGAAGGCACGATAGCCTGTCAGGGACCCACGCTGATGACCGGTTACGTGGGCGACCCCGAACTGACTGCCACCGTGCTGCGTGATTCAGATATAGGTAATCACCAACACCCAACATCCAACACCCAGCAACCGACCCTCTTCACTTCCGACTGCGGCATCATCGACGAAGAAGGCAGACTGCACCTTTCCGGACGTGCCGACGATGTCATCAATGTGGGCGGTTTCAAGGTGGCCCCTGCCGAAGTGGAGGATGCTGCCATGTCGATGCCCTGCATAGCCGACTGCATCTGCATTTCCGCCGCCCATCCCATTGTGGGACGTGCCCTGAAGTTGCTTGTCGTCATGGCCCCTGGTGAAGAATTCGACAAGCGCGTCATCGCCCGCTATCTGAAGACGCGCCTGGAACCCTACAAGATTCCTTTGCTCTACGAGCAAGTAGATAAAGTAAACCGTACTTATAACGGTAAGCTCAATCGCAAGGCTTACCGCTGATAACAGGAAGCCCATCCCCAACCCCTCCCAAGGGGAGGGGAGAAGGGAACAGTTCTCAGTAGGTCTTCCCTTTGGGGAGACAGGAAAAGAGAACAGGCGAGGGACTGATAATTGAATTTTTATCCATTCGTGAATGTTTTTGCATGAATTCTTGGAGATTTATGCAAAAACATTTTGTTTTATCAATAATTATTACGAACTTTGCAGCCGTTTAATCAACTATGGAAACGCAAGGCCGCAAAATGGAACTTTGCGCTTTGCTGTTTTGTGTTGGACAAAGAACTTATTTAACAGAACAAGACGATATGGCAGAAAAATTGGACATTCAGGAACTGGACCAGGTGGTGGTCCGCTTCTCGGGTGATTCCGGCGACGGTATGCAGTTGGCCGGAAACATCTTTTCTACGGTCTCTGCTACCGTAGGTAACGGTATCTCAACATTCCCAGACTATCCCGCCGACATCCGCGCCCCGCAGGGCTCGCTGACGGGTGTCTCCGGCTTCCAGGTGCACATCGGTGCCGGAAAGGTTTATACGCCGGGCGACAAGGCTGACGTGCTGGTGGCAATGAACGCTGCTGCGCTGAAGACGCAGCTGAAGTATGCCAAGCCACAGGCCACCATTATCATCGACACCGATTCTTTCGGTCCCAACGACCTGAAGAAGGCTGCCTTCCAGACGGAAGACTATCTCGGTGAGATGGGCGTTGACCCCGACCGCGTCATCCAGTGCCCCATCACACAGATGGTGAAAGACGCCCTGGCAGACTCGGGAATGGATAACAAGGCCATCCTGAAATGCCGCAATATGTTTGCACTGGGACTGGTTTGCTGGCTCTTCGACCGCGACCTGAACCTGGTGTTCAACTTCCTCAAGGAAAAATTTGCCAAGAAGCCCGCCATCGCTGAGGCTAACATCAAGGTGATTCAGGCTGGCTACGACTACGGTCACAACACCCACTCTTCGGCTATGAACGTGTATCGCATTGAGTCGAAGGAGAAGGAGCCTGGCCGTTATATGGATATCACGGGTAACAAGGCCACGGCCTACGGTTTCATTGCCGCTGCCGAGAAGGCCGGTCTGAAACTTTATCTGGGTTCTTACCCCATCACTCCTGCCACCGACGTGCTCCACGAACTGTCGAAGCACAAGTCGCTGGGCGTGACAACGGTGCAGTGTGAAGATGAAATCTCGGGTTGTGCTTCTGCCCTTGGTGCTGCTTTCGCCGGTGCTTTAGGCGTGACATCCACCTCTGGTCCCGGCATTTGTCTGAAGAGTGAGGCCATGAACTTGGCCGTAATTATGGAGTTGCCGTTGGTGGTGCTCGATGTACAGCGTGGCGGTCCTGCTACAGGTCTTCCTACAAAGTCGGAACAGACCGACCTCCTGCAGGCACTCTTCGGCCGTAACGGTGAGAGTCCTATGCCGGTGATGGCTGCCACCAGTCCTACCGATTGCTTTGATGCAGCCTATATGGCCTGTAAGATAGCTTTGGAGCACATGACTCCTGTTATTCTGCTCACCGATGCCTACTGTGCAAACGGTTCGGGCGCTTTCAAACTCCCCGACCTTGCCAAGATGCCGGCCATCAATCCTCCGTATGTTCCCGAGGAACTGAAGGGCAAGTGGACACCTTATATGCGTGCTGAGAACGGCACCCGCTACTGGGCAGTGCCTGGTCGCGAGGGCTTCGAGCATATCCTCGGCGGACTGGAGAAGGATTCCGACACCGGTGCCATCTCTACCAATCCTGAGAACCACGACCTGATGACTCGTCTGCGTCAGCAGAAGATTGCCAACATTGAGGTGCCCAATCTGGAGGTTGACGGTGATGTGGAGGATGCCGACCTGCTCATTGTGGGCTTCGGTTCCACCTATGGTCATCTGCGTTCTGCTATGGATGAACTCCGTGCCAAGGGCTACAAGGTGGCTCAGACTCACTTCAAGTACATCAACCCGCTGCCCAAGAACACCGCCGAGGTGCTCTCTAAATATAATAAGGTGGTGGTTGCCGAGCAGAACATGGGCCAGCTTGCTGCCTATCTGCGCATGAAGGTCGACAACTTCGTTCCTGCCCAGTTCAATCAGGTAAAGGGACAGCCTTTCGTAGTAGAAGAGTTAGTCAACGCATTCGAAGAAATAATTAATAAATGAACACAAAGACACAAAGGCACAAAGGAAAAGTATTGAATAGAATAAAATAAAAACTTTGTGTCTTCGTGTCTTTGTGTTCCATAAAATAAACAATTATGGCATATACAGCACAAGATTATAAGAAAGGACAGCCTCGCTGGTGTCCGGGTTGCGGTGACCATTTCTTCCTGGCATCGCTCCATAAGGCTATGGCCGAGATTGGCGTAGCCCCCAAAGATGTTGCAGTGATTTCGGGTATCGGCTGTTCCAGCCGTCTGCCTCACTATATGGCTACCTACGGCATGAACACCATCCACGGACGTGCAGCCGCGATTGCTACCGGTGCCAAGGTGGCTAACCCCAACCTCACCGTATGGCAGGTTTCCGGCGACGGCGATGGTCTGGCCATCGGTGGTAATCATTTCATCCATGCCAACCGCCGTAACATCAACCTCAATATGATTCTGCTCAATAACCGCATCTATGGTCTGACCAAGGGACAGTATAGTCCTACTTCTCCCCGTGGATTCGTGAGCAAATCGTCACCTTACGGAACGGTGGAAGATCCCTTCCGTCCCGCCGAACTCTGCTTCGGAGCCCGTGGTCATTTCTTTGCCCGTGCCGTGGCCACTGATGCCAAGGGAACGGTCGAGATTCTGAAAGGAGCCTACAACCACAAGGGCGCTGCCGTATGCGAGATTCTGCAGAACTGTGTCATCTTCAACGACCACTGTCACGATGCTGTCTATAAGCCCGATGCCCGTAAGGAGAACGCCATCTACGTAGAGCATGGCAAGCCCCTTATCTTCGGTCCTAACAACGAGTTCGGTCTTGTTCAGGAAGGTTTCGGTCTGAAAATTGTGAAGATTGGTGAGAACGGCATCACCGAGAAGGATATCCTGGTTCATGATGCCCATTGCGAGGACAACACCCTGCAGCTGAAGCTTGCCCTGATGGGAAACAACGACGGCTTCCCCATCGCCCTCGGCATCATCCGCGATGTGGATGCTCCCACCTACGACGACAGCGTAACGGCTCAGATAGAAGAAGTGAAGGCTCAAAAGAAGTATCATAACTTCGCCGAGCTTCTGGAAACCAATGATATTTGGGAGGTAAAATAGGACCCACCCCCACCCTCCCTATAGGGAGGGAGTAATATGCTTCAGGGAGTTAAATCCTATCATTATAAAAGCCACCTTTTCGGGTGGCTTTTTTATTTCTCCGTAATTACTAATAACTCCCTCCCTCATAGGGAGGGCAGGGGTGGGTCTTCTTTTTTATATTTATAATTTCTCCCCATAGCACAAATCGCCTGCATCGCCAAAGCCTGGCACGATATACTTATGCTCGTTCATGCCGGGGTCGATGGCGGCAGTCCATAGCGTGGTGTTCTCGGGGTTCACAGCCTGTTTCACTACATCGATGCCTTCCGGTGTGGCTATCACCGAAGCAATGTGTACGGTTTTCGGAATGCCGTGTTTCAGCAGCGCCTCGTAGGCAGCAGCCATGCTTCCGCCTGTGGCCAGCATCGGATCCACGATGATCAGCGTCTTTCCTTCCACCGACGGTGCTGCCATGTATTCCGTGTGGATGCCCACTTCCGTATGTTCGCGGTTGGTGTACATGCGGTAGGCACTGACGAAACCGTTCTCGGCATGGTCGAACACATGCAGGAATCCCTCGTGGAAAGGCAGTCCGGCCCTGAGCACGGTGGCCACCACCACTTTATCTTTAGGCAGCGCCAGATTGGCCGTTCCCAGTGGAGTCTCCACAAACGAGGGCTCGAAGGTGAATGCCTTTGAAATCTCAAAGGCCATCATCTCGCCGATGCGCTGGATGTTGTTGCGGAAGAGCATGCGGTTCTTCTGATAGTCGATGTCCCTGATTTCAGCCATATATTGGCTCAGCACGGAGTTCTGCTCCGAAAGGTTGATTGTTTTCATTTTTCCGTTATGTCGTTATGACGTTATACCGTTATATCGTTATGCCGTTAAAAATCAGAACGATATGGTGAACGATCCGCCGAGGATAAACGTGTGGCGGTTCTTTTTCACTTGTTGTGTTTCGGCGAGATCCTCAAAGGAGTCACCCCAGCCGATGGATTCCATGAGGAAGCCTGTGGGATTGTAGGTCATGGTGTAGGTCTTGCGCGAGAAGTCGTAATCGAGGAACACGCGCCAGGCATAGTTCTCCTTGTAGGCATAGGTCAGCGAAAGACCCGTGCCGAACTTCATGCTGCTGTTACCACCCACGGTGAAGTAGTCCCATTCCTTGGTGTACGTGTCGGGCAGCAGGACGGCATTTATAAATGGATTTTCTTCCGATATATCCACATCGCGCTTTCCGCCGGTGGCCGTGGCGTTCAGGTCAATCTCCTGCATGCTGCTGTGGCCCACGAGCAGTTTCGAACCCACGGCGAAGCGCTTCGAGAGCGGCATGTTGAAATACACACCCAGGTCGGCGGTGAATTCCGTCAGGTGGTCACTCTTGATGGTTAGGTTGGCACTCTCCATGAGAGGGGGGCTGTAGTTGGGATCCCCGGGGTCTCCCTGGCCGTTAACGAAGCGCTGTATATATTCATCGCTTTCATAGTCTTCTCCATACACATTGTTGAAGATGTCGTTCCAGGCATAGTCTGTGATACCGTCCCATCCCTTGATAGGCGAACTGTTCACGCGCAGGCGTCCGCCCACACCGATATACTTGTTGAAGAAGTAGGCACCTTCCACGCCCACGGCCGTTGAGGCACCGAATTTTAGGTTGAAGGTTTTGCCGTCTTCGTCAAAATTACCAAGTTCAAACTTCTGCAAGTCGAAGTTCATGTCTCTTGATCCCATGCCGATACCCATCGATACCGAGAAGAACGAGGGGTTCTCGATGATGCTCTTATCGCCGGAAATGTCGCCGCGCAGCAGGCCCTTGCCCTTGAAGAGCAGGTCGCTGAAGGCGTAGGCCAGCTCGGTCGACATGATACCGATACCCGCACCAGAGAGCACGTCGCTCACCCAGTGGCGGTTGTTCAGCACGCGCATCACGCCCGTGGCCGTGGCCACCGTGTAGCCTGCCACCGAATACCAGGGCGAGCGCGTCAGTCCATACTCCTTGTGCAGCAGCGTGGCACCCACGAAGGCCGTGGCCGTGTGGCCCGAGGGCCAGGAGTTGGCAGTGGATCCGTCGGGGCGCATCTCCTTGGCCGTATATTTAATGCCGTTCACGAAGGCGGCCATGATGCCATACGACATGGCCGTGGAGGCCAGATAGCGCCCCCAGTCGGAGCGTCCTTCCACGCCCGCAATCTTCAGTCCGGTGGTCACCACGGGGCCGAAGAACTGCGAATAGTCGTCGATACCGGTCTTAAAGTCGGTCAGCAGCGTGTGCTTGTTGTCCGGCGTGTTCTGGCGGAACGATTTCTTTTCGCTCTTGGCGATGATGCCCGCCACGAAGAGCGGCACGCCCACAAACGTCAGGTCGTCCATGAACTTATAGGGTTTCACGCCCGGATTGGTGCGCATCCACGTCAGCTGGTACTTCTGCACCTCGGGCGAGAAGTTCGTATTGGCTGCGAAGTTCGGACTTGTTTCGGTCGAGAAGAGGGGAGTTGCCGCCGGCTCTTCACCGAAATCGTAGTCTAAGTCTGTAAACACCGGTTCTGGTTTCAATTCGGCCGTGGTCAGCGTCAGCGGCTTGATTTCGAAATCGCCGATTGCCGATGCGATGTCTGTTCCCCAGACAAGCAACGCCATGATGAACGGAATAGTTCTTTTCATCTTATGTCAGTTTGATTATTATAAAGAGGCGGCAAATGGTTTTGCCAAGCTCATAATTTTGCTGCAAAGTTAGTACAAATGAGTGGAAAAACAAAATTTATTTTGATTTTTCCCGAATGTAGTCTAACTTCATGGCTCGAAGAAACATAAATTCCCCCTCCTTAGAAAGGAGGGGCCAGGGGTGGTTGATAGTCCTGCGAATCTCAGTACAGTCGAATTTGCAATGCGACTGCTGTGAATATAAGCAT
>JAEEGK010027050.1_pt1 | contig 11623 bp, 5 predicted proteins | sample 8958771 | NCBI WGS metagenome assembly JAEEGK01 (sample SAMN16246547, study PRJNA631951) | gut metagenome | biome: gut microbiome; feature: rumen; material: SC-attached | host: Bos | place: Iran: Karaj | collected 2018-10 | reverse complement strand
TGGGGATTGGGGATTGGGGATTGGGGATTGGGCCCAATCCCCAATCCCCAATCCCCAATCCCCAATCCCCAATCTATTCAATATAAAATATATTTAATTTTAAATTAAATTTTATTATTAAATATATAATTAATTAATATTTAAAAATAAATAATTATTTTTAACCAATCAAGATTTTTTATAATTTTTAAAATAATATTAAAATATAAAACGAAATTAAGAATAATTTATTTATTAGTTTTATCAGACATATCAACTACTTTTTCAATTTTCATTGATTCTAAAACAGTAACAGTGATTTCCTTTCCATCATCTAAACATTGTTTAATTCTTTCACTAAGTTTATTATCTTCTTCAGTATTATCAGGTAATTTTAAATCTTGTCTAGTATTTCCTTGTAAATCCATAAGAGTTAAATATCCTTCAGCATCATAAGTAATAGCAGTCCATTCAGTTCTTTTAATATTAGGAACTTCAACATTATGAGAAGTTGGAAGAGAATCTTCATATTTTTTTCCATTGAAAATATCAATACCAACAATATTTGCTTTTGCATGTCCATGTTTTCCAGTTTTTGATGTACTATAATCGACTACTTTACATGGTCTTCCTTGAAATACCATATATGAATTTTTTTTAACCGATCCACATGCTAAAGGATAACTAAGAGCTGCTCCGGCATCTGCTCCTTCAAAAGTTTCATGATCACTATGATGTTCATGGTCACTCATTTTTATATTTTAATCAAAAATTTTTAGGCTATATAATTTATTTAATTAATTTTATTTATTAATTTAATTTTATTTATCAATATTAAATTAAATTATTTTATATAAATAATTTTTTATTTAGTTTTTCTATATTTAATTCTTTATTATGAAATTTGTTGTTTCTCATGCAATTAAAGAAAATACTCGTAGAAAACTTTATTATTTTATTTGTTTATTTGCATGTTTTTTAGTAACATTAGTTTGTTTTATTTCGAAAAGCATTGTAACTCAAGGTTCAATAATTTTTTTAATGTTAGCTGAAAGAGACATGGGCGAGATGGATATTATTTTAAAACCAAAAGTTAAAATTAGAGGAAGATATAATAAAACAAATCCAGAAGATTTTTTTATGGATTATGCGTTTATTAATTATTCAAATTTTGAAGAAGTTTTAAATAAAGAAAATAATAATATAAAAATTATTGAAAATGAATATGAAGATCCTTTAAATTTAAATAAAAATCCTTTAGAAACTTCAACAATAAGAGTTTCATATAATGGAACAATAACAAATTCGAATAATAAAATGATTGAAGTAATTGCAATTAATACAACAAAAGAAAAAGAAATTGAATTAGGAAGAAATTATCCTTTTTCTAAAATGAAAAAAGGTGAATGTATTCCACATAAAAGATTAGCATTTTATGCAAAAAATAATATTTTATCTTTAAATATTAATTTTGATACCTTAATATATAATACATTATTAATGAGATATTATAAAGGAAAAGGAAATTATGATAAAAATTTAGATTTTTTAAATAAAACTTCGACTTGGATAAAATTTGAATGTAAAATTGTAAATACTTTTGATGATAATTATGGAAAATATGTCGGAGATGATGAAAATTTAATTTTTATGGAATTGGAATATTTTTATGAAACAATAGCTGAAAATTTAAATGAAGATTTAAATAAATTTGGTTTAGATTATCAAAATTTTTTAAAAAATATAAATCCAAAAAATTATGGTACAAGATTAATAGTGAATTTTCCAAAAAATAGAATAAATTATTATTTAGAGAGTGATTATAATGTACTGTTAGAAAATGGTGTAAAATTTGGAAATAAATTAGTGCGTCAAATGAATAGTTTTGAACATATTTTAGTTGATATGCCAATAATAAATTCTTTATATTATTATAACTATGGTTTAGTTCTTTTAAATTTAATTTTGAATATTATAATAATATCATTATTTATATTAAGTTTGATATTAATTTATTCTTTATTATTAATAACAACTGAAACAAATAGTTTTGAATTTGGAATTTTGAGATTGATTGGAACAACAAAAATGGAAATTATTTTAATTGTTGTTTTACAATGTATAAGTTTTTCATTACCTGCTTTTTTTTTAGCTTATTTTGCTCAATTTGGAATAATAAATATTATTAATATAGAAATTAGAAATTATATTAAAACAGATTTAAATTTATCTTATAGTAAAAATAGTCTTGTTTTAGCAATTATTGTTAATTTTTTAAGTCCGATTTGTGCTGCAATTTTTCCGATTAAAAATATTTTAAGTAAAAATATTGCTTTAAGTGTTAATTCAAAATTTACTTCAATGACTGGAATGAAAATTGAAGTTTTGTCACTTGAAGAAAAAGAAAAAAAAAATTTAATAATTTTTGGATTAATTTCGTTTTTATATGGAGCAATGATTTATTATTTTCTCCCTTTGTCAATGATTAGTTTAAATTATGGAATGTTAGGTGGAATTTTTTTATGGATTTTATTTGGTATTTTATTAGGATTTGTTATATTATCAATGAATGTCGAAGCATTAATTCAACGATTAGTAACATATATATTATTTTTACCTGTTAAATCATATACAAAAAATGCCATTGTTAGTAATTTAACTGCTCATAGAATAAAAAATAGAAAAACTAGTTTGATGTTTAGTTTATCTGTTGGAATTTTTATTATGATTAGTGTTGGTTTGGATTTGATTGTTCAATCTACAACAAAATCATCTATTTTATTAATGGGAAGTGAAGTGTTAATTAATCCTTATCCAGCTACTAATTATTTTACTCCAAAGCAAGTTAAAAATACATTAAAAGTTCTTTTTGAAGAAAATGTAATTGAAAGTTTTTCTTTTAAATCCCCAAGTTTAGATAAATTTACTAATGATTTAAATGTTACTACTGTGAATCCTGGAAAAAATTTATATTATGAAGTTCTTTTAATTGCAGTTACACCTTCTTATTTTAATTCAACAGATAGTGAAAATTTAAAAGTTTCTAGTCAAAATAAATCAAATTCTATGTTCAATCCAAGTGAACAAATTTATTTATTAGAAAATGTAGGTAAAAGTGGAATTAGTGGTTATTTTTCATGGTATTTTAAAGCTAATTTAAATGATTATTTTTATTTGGTTTTTACAAAAAAAAATAATCAATTTTCTTTAATGACTAAACCTTCAGTTATTTTTGATAATGCAGGTGGGATTCAAATGAATAGTCAACCTTCTTATTGGGTAATTCGTAATAATTTAATGTCTATTCCAACTTATATTGATCTTTTAAATAAATGTAATAGATATTTTACTGAATCAGTTGATGATTTAAAAACTTTTTCTATTGATGATTTTCCTATCGAAGCAATAAATTTAAAAATTAATCCGAAAATGAATATAAAAAATGCAATTAATATTATTTCTTCTGTTATTTCAAAAGATAATAATTATTCAGCTGAATTGTGGTTATTTAATAATAGAAAAGAAAGATTAAATACGATTTCAAATATTGTTTATAATATTTTTTATACTGTTAGTACTATTGTTTTATTCTTTTGTTTCTTTAATTTAACTGCGTCTATGACTATTAATATTTTTGATCAAAAGAAAGAAATTGCAATATTAAGAGCATTAGGAATGCCAAAAGAAAAAATATTATTTATTTTTGTTGCCGAAGCAATTGTTTTAATTTTAACTAGTAGTTTAATTGGAACAATAATTGGAAGTTTAATTTCTTATACTATGAATTTACAATGGCAAGTTTTTAATAATATTAATATTGGATTTTCTATAAAATTTAGTAGTTTGTTATTAATAATAATATTTAGTATTATTGGAGGATTGTTAAGTACTGTGATTCCAGCAAAAAAAATGTTAAATGAAAGTATTTCAGAATTAATAAGAAATTCTTATTAAGAAATTATAACTTAATTAATATATAAAATTAAATAATTTATATATATTAAGATATTATTTTGAATATATATTTATATATAATTTTTCAATATATAAATAATTAACGAATATATATTATTCATAAAAATTAATTTATTAAAAATATATTAAATATATTCACATATTTATATATTTATTTTTATGTGATTTTTAATGATATTTAACTAATGTTTCTATTATATTTATTATATCATTAATATCTTTTTTCCAAGGATAATTCAATTCTTTTATAATTTCTCTTCTATATTCATCATCATAATTTAAAAAATCTTCTATAATATTTCCTTCAATAAAACCTTTTTTTTCTTTTATTCTAAAACCATCTTTATACGATCTCCATTTTTTATAATCAAAATTTCCATTACTAATAGTTTTTGTCAAAATTAGATTTTCTAATTTATTTAAAAAATCAAAAATTTCTTTATTTAATTGAATAATTATTCCAATACTACCTTCTAATGTTCCAAAATAGATAATTTCAATTTCATCATTATCAACATTATTATTATCATTATTACTATTATTATTATTACTACTATTATTATTATTAATATTAACATTACTATTATTATTATTATCTAAATTATTAAAACAAATTTCTTTTAAATAATTCGCTTTAATTTTGGTAGTAATCATTTTATTAATTCTTTCTCCATAATTAAAATAAGCTTTTCTTCCGAATTTATATTTTTCTTCATCATTAGTAGGATTTTTTGTTTTGAATAAAGTGATAATATTTCCATCAATATCAGTTACATATTGAATATTTGATCCACACTGTGTATTACCATATATCCACGATAAATCATAATCTCTACAAATTTCATTTAATTTATTTTCTTCTTGATTAAAATTAAATAAAGTTATGCTTCTATTTATATCACAAATTACTAATTCATTTTCATTAAAAATAGAAAGATCATTAATTAAAATGAAATCATTAATTTTTTTTAATAAAATAAATTCATAAACATTTTTTTCCACATTTTCAATTAAATTATAAATTAATAAATTATTAGCAATTGAAACAAATATTAAATTATTTTTATTAATTACTTTATAAATTCCACCGATTGTTTTTATTTCAGATAATTTTTTAATATTATAATTATTATCACCATTTATATTTAATAAATACAAATGACCAGAAATTGGTTCTTGACTTTCATTTTCAATTAAAGCTGATCCAATAATAATAAATTTTTGATTTGAAGTTTTGTGTAAATTTAATAATTGTGAAAAAGATAATGAAATTTCATTTTCATATTCTAATTTAAAACTCGATAATTCTTTTAAATTAATGTCGCAAAATAAAAATTTTGATTTTTTTTTATTATTAAATTCTTTTTCTTCTATTAACATTCCAATGAAATTTATATTTTTATTTGAATCAAAATTTATTATTTGAATATTATGAATAATTTTTTCGATTTTTTTTGTTTGAACATTTTGACTTTGCGTGTTTGATAAAGAACCAAAACTAATTGAATTATTAAAAATAAAAAGATATTTATTTTCTTCTATTTCAATTAAATCATTACAATTTTTAATATTAAAATTTGATATTTTTAAATTTTCATTTGTAATATAAATAAACGATGGTGTTGGTGTATTTAAAAATAAATTACTTTCACCATTCAATAATTTTAATTTTTTAATTGAAAATGATTCATTAATAATGTTGTATTTTCTTTTTATTACAAAATCTTCTTTTTTAAAAATATAATTTGGAACGTTTCTAAATTGTTGTTTTAGTTTATAATATAACATTTTTCCATTTGAAAGTGAAACAAAAAAAAATTTTATTCCATCTTTTTTAAAAATTTGAATATTTGAAATTTGAATATAATTTACGTTTTCATCTATTGAACATAAAAGATTATTTTTTTCTTTTTTTTCTAAATTTTCGTTGTATAATGTGTAAATAAATAAATTATTATTATTCCATAATGAATAAATTAAAAAATATTGACTAACATCAAAAGATGAAATAAAAATATTTTCAAAAATAATTTCTTTTAATTCTATTTTATTTTTATCTTCAATTAAAGAATATTTTATTAATTTATTTTTGTTATCGAAAATAAATAAATTTGATGTTTTTTGATGAAATTTTATTATTAAAGGAATTGATTGTAATTCTAATGTAAAAATTTTAATTAAAGATGAATTATATAAATAAATATTTTTATTTGTTATGAATAAAATATTATTACAATTTAATAAATTCGTAGTAAATAAATTAATTTCATTTTCATCGAATTTTATTTTATTATTTATCGAAATTTTATTTTTTTTATAATTCAAAACAAAACTATTTTTTATAGTAGAAATAACTAAACATTCATTAAAAAAATTATTAAAAATATTTTTATCTATTTTTTCAATATCCATTTTATTATTATCTTTATAATAAAATTTAAACACATTTTTAATTCCTTTTATTTCAACTCCACCTTCAAAATTAACTGAAGTTCCTTTTTTAATAAATTTAATAGAACAACTTTTTTCCATTCCACTCACAGTTAAAATTTCTATAGAATTTTCTTCTTTACTATTATTAACTACAACAAAATCACTTATTGGAGCTAATGATTCATATTCATCTTCAATTACTAAAAAAGGTTCTTTATTTATTATTTTAACTAATTGACTATTTGCTTTAATACTACCTACAAATAAATAACCATTGTCTAAATATGTTAATGTCGATGAATAATTTACTGTTCCTAAATATTGAAGAATTAAATTTGTGTTGTGATTAAATTGGTTTATATTATAATTTAATAATGTTAAAAGAAATAAATTTCCTTTTTCATCTGTTATGAAATATTTTATGTTTTCTTCGGAAATTATTGTGTAATTTATGAATTTTCTATCATCATATGGTTTTATTTTATGGGAATTTTTAAATGAAGAAGAGTTTTTATCGTAATAATAAAATGTTAAAAAATTTGAATAAAATAAAAATATGATTCCTTTTGAATTTACTATCATCATACTTATTGTTGGATTTTGATTGAGATTAATTTTATGTAAATATTTTTTTAAATCTGGACTAATATTTAAATATTGATTGTTTTTATCTGAATAAAAAAATATTCTTTGATTTTCAACATCGAGTTGAATTGTTTCAAAACTAATTTCTTCTTCGATGTTTGAATTTTTATTATTTTCATTTTCTTCATTTTGACTAATATCTGTGCTTATTATATTATTATTATTATTTTCTGGGTAAATTACAGAAGTTTTTATTATACAAAAAGTAAAAATTAAATTTTCGTTATTATTATTTTCATTATTTAAAATATCATAATTAAAAGTTTTTAAAAATAATAAATTTTCATAGTCATAATTTATTTTAAAATCTCTGTGATTGTTTCTTAATTGTGTATTTAAACAAATTATATGAAAAATATTTTGATAAACACTAATTAACATAAAATTTTTTTTTAAATCTAAATCATATAAAATTTCATCTTGTTTTTTTCCTATGTCTTCTTTTATTGAACCATTTATTAAATTTTTAATTTTATTTTCATTTGAGGAAATTAATGCATAATCAAAATCTTCTGTTAAAATAAATAAATTATCTTTGTCTTTTTCTGTTAAAGAAGGAATGTTTTCTAATAATAAAATTTTTCCAAAAATTGGAATGTAAGGAGATGATTCTAATCCATTTTTTGTTAAATTATATATTTCAATTATATTATTTTTTGATAATATGAGATTTGTTGTTTTTGATGATGTAAAATGACATTTTAATGAATTATTTATTGCTGAGGATTTTTTTAATATTCCTATATAATTGTACATTTTTAAAAATAAATAAATAATTATTTATATAAAAAAATTATTTTTTAATTTAATATTATTGTCAAAAATTTTAAGCGCAATTTTATTATTATTTTATAATTATTAAAATTCATTTAATATTTTTCTTTTAAATAATTTCATTCAAAATTCATTTAAAAAAAAATAATATTTAATAATTAAATCAAATAAAATATTATATATATAAATTATATATAATTTTTATAATAATTAAAATCGAAATTTATATTAATTTAATGATAATTTCATTGGAACTCCATTTCTATCAACATAATAATTCATTGCTATTAAAGTTCCATCAATAATTTGCCATATTATCCAAATAAATCCCATTCCCATTAAAATATTATCATATGTTTTATATTTCATTTGATTATAAGATAAACAAGGTGAAATTGATAATAAAATTGCAGTACATAAACAAAAAATAAATTTAATTATTGCAATTGGAAAATTTCCTAAATAAAAATGTCCTGCTCCAAAACTTAATAAAAATTCTAATATAAAAACTTTGGATTGATTTGCTTGAGGATAATTACATTGATAATTACCATATTTTTCTTTTAAATTAATAGATGTAATATAATCTCCAATACATACACATTTATTATCTCTTGTGCATACTCCTCTATCTTGTGGACAATTTATTTTATTACATATCAAAAAATTTGTTGGGTTGTGATATCTGAAATTAAATTGAAATATTGAATTTAATAATATTATTAATTTAATAACATTTTTCATTTAAAAATTATAAATTTAATTTTTTAAAAAGTTTATTTTTATTGTAAAGAATTTTATTTTCTAAAATTAAAAATCTAAAAAAATAAATAAATATTTAATAATTTGTAAATTAAAATATATTTAAAATTTGATAGAATAATATTGAATATTTCAAAATTTAAAAATAATATTATAAACATTTTATTAAATATTTAATTATTTTATTTTATTTCAAAAAATTAAAAATAATTAATTTATTATAATTAAAATATTTATAAAAATTTTTAATATTTATATATCCAAAATAAAAAATAATAAAATTTATTTATAATATAATTAATAAATAACTTATTTTACTTATATAATTATCTAAATATATCTAAAATAAATAATTAAACATTAATTTTTATCTTTTAAAAACAATAATAATCTTTTATCTATATCAGTTAAATTAACATTATTTTTTTTAATATTTTTTAAATAATTTATTGCACATTTTGCTATTTCTTTATCATTATAATAAGAAATATTTGATTTTCTCATTAAATTATTTGAAAATTGTCCATTTTTTAAAGATAAAATTTCGTTTGGGCAGAATTTAAATAAACTAAGTTGATATTTATCAAAAATCAAAAATTTTAATTTATTAAATTCTTGCATTTTATTTATATATGTTAAAAACTCTAAATAAAATGTAACAAAATGTTTTGAATAATTATACAAAATTTTTTTATTATACAAATTTTGTTTTAAAAATTTATTACAACAAAAAGATAATGTTATTATTTCATGCCAATTAAAATATAAATAAGGTGTTTCTTTATAATTTTTTAAAAATTTATTTACTTCTTTATTTAAAACTATTTTTTTTTTCGAATATATTTTTATCAAAGAATTTTTAATATTTAGTTTTTCATCATTTGAAACCGTTAATTTATTTTTTTTAATTAAATTTTTTCTCATATCAAAGTTATTATTTCTATTAATAATTAATAAGCCATCCATACTTTGACTATTATTATATTTTTTTGCAATTATTTTTATTCTTTTTGTTTTAATTTGTTTTTGTTTATTTTTATATTTATCATTATATTTATCTAAATTTTGAACAAATTTAGTTAAAATAAATTGATCTCTTTGAATACTGGAATAAAAAGCAACTGTAAAAGGCATAACATTTGTAATTAAATTAATTATTCCTCCTAAATCAGAAAAAATATTTTGAATTCGAATATATCTTCTTTTAGAATAATCATTTATATTTGAGGAATAAATTGAAAATTGACACATTTTATAATCATCCATGTCAACTGAAAAATAAAAATAATCACTTCCTATTGAATATGAATCAAAAGATTTAATATTTGAAAACATTATACCATCGTCTGAATCTAATGTATTTTTTTTAACAGATAATTCCATATATTTCGTAAAATGAGGAGATAATAACAATTCATAACTAGTAGGATAATAAATAATCGGATTATAATAATTATATAAAAAAATATCACTATTTATAACAGTTAATTTAAAGAAAGTAAAATTATAATATATTTCATCAATTAATTCTTGATTATTAGTATATTCTTTATTTTTATAAGTTAATTGAATATTAAAATAACCAACTAAATCAGAACTTGTTGAGCCATATAAAACATTAGTATTATTTTCATCAGATAAACAAAAAGCATCTTCAAAAAAATCATCATCCATTTTGTAATTTATTAAATTTTCAATATTTTGTTTATTACATTTATATAAATTAATATTATTTTGTTTTAAAACAGTATTATTTAATCTCGAATATTCATAATAAAAACAAGTTATATCAAAAAAATCTAAAACTCTAAAATTATGATTATCTTTTCGAAATGATAATATTATAGGTAATTTTTTTAAAGGTTCTTCGATTTTTAAAGCTTTTGATAAATGATTATTTATAACGAAAACAGTTGGATTTTTATGATATAAAAAATCTTGAGATATATATAATGTATAAACTACTATTAAACATACAGAAAGAATTGAAAATAATCCTCCTATTACAGTTTTAGAACGTATACTATTATCAATTGTAAATTCTATTTTTTTCCCAAAAACATCTAAATATTTAATTATTTCAAAAACTTGCATTTCTCTTTGAAATACATTTTTCATTATTATTATATTATTTTATTATATATTTAATTTCAAATAAAAATAATAAAATTAAAAAATTATTTTATATTATTTACTTTTATTTTTTAATTTAAGTTAAATTATAAAATGAATAATAGTAATATTCAAAAAACTGAAGATAATAAAAATTTTTTAAATGAAAATAATTTATATGCAATATTAAAAACAAAAAAACAAGTAATTCAAATTCATAAACTTCCTTTTTCAATTGGAAGAGCAAAAGATAATGATTTAATATTAAATCATCCATCAATTTCAAATCATCATGGAATAATTGAAATTAATTCATCAACAAATGAATATTTTTTGATTGATAACAAATCATCAAATGGAACATTTATTAATAATATAAAAATGACTATGAATAAAACTAAATTAGAAACAAATGATAAAATAAAATTTGCAAATGATGAAACTGAATTTATTTTTGAAAAAATTTTTAATAATGAAAATGATGAAACAATTTTATATCCTAATTATAATAATAATATTATAGAAGAAAATTTTTCAGAAAAAATTTCTTTGATAAATAAAAATTTACAACATTCAAAAATTGATCATTTATTTGGAAAAAAAGAAAATGAAAATGAATTGAAAGAAACAATAAAATTAAATGAAAATAAAATAAATGATTTAAATTTAACTATTAAAAATTTAGATTTAAAAAATAATGATTTATTAAATGAAAATAAATATTTAAAAGAAGAAAATGAAAAATTAAAAAATTATAATAATAATTTACTTAATGAAATTAATAATTTAAAAGAAAATTATGATTCAAATGAAAAACAATATTTATTTAATATGAATAATAAATTAGAAGATATTAATAATAAAATTATTTTAAATAAAGAAAATTCTGAGAAAAATTTAAATATTTCTAATGATAATTTTTTATTAAAAAAAATAAAAGATA
>JAEEGK010027045.1_pt1 | contig 11625 bp, 7 predicted proteins | sample 8958771 | NCBI WGS metagenome assembly JAEEGK01 (sample SAMN16246547, study PRJNA631951) | gut metagenome | biome: gut microbiome; feature: rumen; material: SC-attached | host: Bos | place: Iran: Karaj | collected 2018-10 | reverse complement strand
GGTATGCCGCTCCTCCTGCGGATGCTGAGTATTCCAATGCATCTCCGGGAGCCCCCTGGGATGTGTCGGCTCCGATGGCGACGCCGTACTTCATCATTCCCGATGACACCATACCGAGGCAGATCTGGATGGCTGCTGTACCGGCCTTGCATGCGAACTCCAGGTCCGCAGCGGTCATGGCAGGCGTAGCATCTATCGCCTCGGCGACGATGGTCGATGTCGGTTTCACCGCATACGGGTGGGATTCCGAACCGATATAGACGGCACCGATGTCCTTGGGGTTGACCTCAGGCACCCTGGCCATCATGTTCCTTGCCGCTTCAGTTGCTATCGTCACGACATCCTCATCCGGACTCGGGACGGATTTCTGGTTGATGTACAGACCTTTGCCCATACCCTTTCCGTCGGCTCCCCAGACGTTCCCGATGGTCTCGGGAAGGATCCTGTACCTCGGAACATATGCTCCGTAGCTGACTATTCCTGCATCCATTAGATCTTCTCCTTCAGTTCTTTCAATCTTGCTATGAGCTCGTCAGTCTCCATATGGGTGGTGACGAGGGGTACCTTCTCCAGCTCGGCAAGCTTCGCTGCGAGCGGATCGGTGTTATCGGGTTTGACGTACACCACTAACGCAGGCGTGAGCGGATGTGCCCTTATGGCGACCATAGGCGAGCGCCCGTAGTGCACATCGGTGAAGATGAGAGCCCTCTCGGTGCTCCATCCGTAGATCTTCATGTAATCCCCTGAACTCAGGGACAATATCGCTTTCAGCGAATCCACGACCGTGTATCCGTACACCTTCTTCTGGGGCGAACCGTCGAATCCGATGTTAGTGCCTGAGATCCATTTGATGAACCTCGACATGTCCACGCCTCCGGGGAACTCCTCCATGGCGATGATACAGTCCATGTGCTTCTCGGGAAGATACTTCTGGATCGTGCGCGAACCGTTCACGATATCGATCTGTATCATGGCCTCGACTATCTTCTTGACAGTCGCGACACCCGGGGATTTCCTCCTTCCCGATTCGTAATCGCTGATAACCGAATGTGAGATTCCTACCTTATCCGCCAGTTCGTGCTGGGAGATGCCGAATTCCTCTCTCCATTTCTTGATGGTCTTACCGGGATCTGCCGAGAGCGCGATCTCTCCCGCGATCTTTTCCTTGAACTCGTTAACCACGTCCGACCGTTAGCCTTGTAGGTATATAATAATGTCGAATTTAAAGTACGTTGATTGACGTAAAACGGTACAGTCCAGTCGACAGAAAAGAATTTCATACCATAATCAGGTTCATGGAACAGGATCGAGGCGTAACCATGGAAAGGAAGGAACTCGGCGAGAACTGTCTGGCGGTACTGCGCATAATGCTCGGCTGGATGATGATATGGGGATTCCTGGACAAGATGTTCGGACTAGGTTTCGAGACCCCTGCGGGAAGCGGATGGATCGACGGCACGTCACCCTCTTCATTTGTGGTATACGTCACAGGCGGTATCTTCAAGGACCTTTACACATCCCTTGCAGGCAACACGTTCATCGACATCCTGATGATGTCAGGCATGCTGATCCTCGGTATCACGCTGATATTCGGATTCGCATCGAAGCTCACCACCATAGCGACATGCATGTTCATGCTGGTGATGTATTCACTGCATGTCCCGCCGACCGATAATCCCGTTGTCGATTATCATCTTGTATTCATCGGTATGATGGTCGCCATCTATCTCCTCGGAGGATTCGAGCGCATCTCCGTCTGTCAGAGATGGAAGGAATGGTCGCTGGTCAGAAGATTCCCGATACTCGAATGAGAAATATCTATATCTGGCACTTGTATCACCGTTCATGGTCGCCATCATCTATGAGTCGCAGGGCGGAAGTTCCAAAAGGTATGCACAGTGGCTGTCGGAGAGACTTAACCTCGTCTGTGCTCCGAGAGAGGAACTGAAGGATGACACGGATGAGAAGATCATCTATGTCGGATGGAGGTCCGGCCCCATGGTATCGGGGCTGAAGGACTTTCCCGGCAGGAAGAACGTCATCGCCGTCGTCTGTGTCGGATTGGAACAGTATGACGAGAAAGCTATGGACATTCTGAAGAAAAAGAACGGCATCGATAACCTGTTCTATGTACGCGGAGGGATGGACCGCAGTAAACTGTCGTTCGGACAGAAACTGCTCCTCAGTGCGGTCAGTATCAAGATGTTGTTTTTCAACCGCGGCCCCGAGGATAAAGAAGTGAGAAGGGTCATGGACAAAGGCGGAGACTTCTCATCGCCCGAACAATTGGACGAAGTCGCAGAGTGGTACGTCAGCAGCTGACAACCTCAGTTTATTATATCGCGGCAATATAGGTCCTAGTATAAGGGGTAGAAATGACCGCTATCGGAGACTGCAAAAAGACCATCGAGACAGCTGAGGGCAAGATCGCATATTACAGCCTCAAGGAACTTGAGGCACAGGGCATCATCAGGGATCTGAAGAAGATGCCGTATTCCATCAAGGTACTGGTGGAATCGCTTCTCAGGCAGAAGGATGGAAAGCTCATCACCGACGATGACGTCAGGACGATAGCATCATGGAACGCGAAGAAGAACGATGACGGCGAGATCCCATACATCCCCGCAAGAGTACTCCTCCAGGACCTGACAGGCGGTGCGGCGGTCGTGGATCTCGCATCCATGAGGGCCGCAGTGGACTCCATGGGCGGAGATCCCCAGGTCATCAACCCCCTCGTACCCGTCGATCTGGTCATCGACCACTCTATCCAGGTCGATTTCGCAGGAACCCCCGATGCGCAGGAGAAGAATGAAGAGATCGAGTTCGAGAGGAATAAGGAGCGTTACGCACTGTTCAAATGGGCTCAGAACTCCTTCAAGAACTTCCGTGCGGTCCCTCCGGGCAAAGGTATCTGCCACCAGGTCAATCTGGAATACCTGTCGCCTCTGATCCACACCGTCGAGAAGGACGGCGAAAAGATAGCTTATCCAGATTCATGCTTCGGAACCGATTCCCACACCACACAGATCGACGGTCTCGGTGTCGTAGGATGGGGAGTCGGAGGAATCGAAGCTGAAGCTGTGATGTTGGGACAGCCCTGTTACATGAAACTGCCCGATGTCATCGGATTCAGACTCACCGGCAAGCTCAGGCCCGGTGTAACGGCCACCGATCTGGTGCTCACCATAGTGCAGATCCTCAGGAGGGTCGGTGTCGTAGGCAAATTCGTCGAATTCTGCGGCGAAGGCTACCAGAACCTGGAACTCGCTGACAGAGCAACGATAGCCAATATGGGTCCCGAATACGGAGCGACGATGGGATTCTTCCCCATAGACCAGAAGACCATCGATTACCTCAGGCTCTCCGGAAGGGACGAGAAGCACATCGATACAGTGATCAAATACGCCAAGGAACAGACCCTCTGGTACGAGGGAGAGGCGGAATACACCGACATGATCGAGCTCAACCTTGAGGATGTGTACCCCTCACTGGCAGGTCACAAGAGACCTCAGGACAGGATCCCGCTCGTCGACATGAAGACATCTTTCATCTCCACCATGGAGCAGCTGGGCAGGACAGAGAGGAAGTCAGGCGGCGGCCTGGAGGACGGATTCCTTGCAATCGCATCGATAACGTCATGCACCAACACGGCCAACCCCTCGGTCATGATCGCCGCCGGTCTCGTCGCCAAGAAGGCATACGAGTTCGGACTCAGGCCCAAGGATTACGTCAAGACGTCGCTTTCACCAGGTTCCAGGGTCGTCACGCAGTACCTGAAGGACTCGGGCCTGCTGGACTACCTGGAGAAGATGAGATTCAATGTAACCGGATACGGATGCATGACATGCATCGGTAACAGCGGACCCCTCGACCCCGAGATAGTGAAGAAGATACAGGACAACGACCTCATCGCAGCAGCGATCGCATCCAGCAACAGGAACTTCGAGGGAAGGATCCACGCTAACGTGAAGGCCAACTATCTTGCATCGCCTCCGCTGGTCGTCGCGTTCTCCATCGCAGGCAGGGTCGACATCGACATGCTGAACGAGCCTCTCGGACAGTACAAGGGCAAGGACGTCTACCTGAAGGACATCTGGCCGTCCAACGACGAGATCAACGAGATAATGAACAAGTACGTCACATCGGAGACGTTCAAATCACAGTACAGCAACGTGTTCGAGGGAAGCGAGAGATGGAAGAAGATCGACGCACCCACCGGAGCACTGTTCAAGTGGGACGAGAAGAGCACGTACATCAGGAACCCGCCGTTCTTCGAGGACATCTATGAGGAACCGTCGATAAAGAACATCGACCGCGCTCACGTACTGGTGAGCGTAGGCGATTCGATCACTACCGATCACATATCTCCCGCAGGATCGTTCCCCGCATCATCCGATGCAGGAAAGTATCTCATCTCACTGGGAGTGGAGCCCAAGGACTTCAACTCATACGGTTCAAGAAGGGCCAACCACGAGATCATGATGAGAGGAACATTCGCCAACATCAGGCTCAAGAACAAGCTCGCACCCGGTACCGAAGGATCATGGTCTTTGTATGTGCCAGAGGATAAGATCGATACCATATTCGAGACCTCCAGGAGATACATCGACGACAGGACGCCTCTGATCGTCCTCGCCGGAAAGGAGTATGGAACAGGATCATCAAGGGACTGGGCCGCCAAGGGACCGTACCTCCTTGGAGTAAAAGCGGTCATAGCGGAATCGTTCGAGAGGATCCACAGGTCCAACCTTGTGGGCATGGGAATCGTGCCCCTTCAGTTCAAGGAAGGCCAGACCGCGGAATCCCTGGGACTCACCGGTAAGGAATTGTTCGACATCGAACTGGAAGGGCTCGAGCCCAAATGCGATGTGAAGGTCACAGCGTACAGGGACGGCAAGAAGCTGGAGTTCTACACCACATGCAGGGTGGATGTCCCCGCTGAGGTGGACTACATAGCCAACGGCGGTATCCTCCAGACCGTGCTCAGGAACATGATGTGAGAAGGCCACGAACATCAACCAAACCCTTTTATCAATGAAGTTGATAGAGGGGGTCACACGGGCCCTTGGGTTAGCTTGGTATACTTGTGCCTTCGGGAGGCATAGACTCCGGTTCAAATCCGGGGGGGCCCACTGTCATTATCTCTAAAATTATGATTGCTGGCTCTTATGCGGTTCAAATCCGTTTAACATTTTGATCTGTGTAATCACCTATTTGAAAGAGGAGATGTTTATATATTGCATAGATAATGGTATATCATCCTGATAAGACCCGTAGGATAGGTCGCCATCGGCGGCCATTAGTGCCTACGGGCGATGGATATCTTTTTTGCAATAATATTGATTGAACTATCCTCATGTTCATACAAGGCTCTTGATGCTCCTGCAACATAATCTGCCAACTGAACACATTTATTTTGAGCAGATTGAATTTTATCGATGCGTTTTACATTGACTTTATGTTTGACCGCTTCTTCACGAACAATTTTCCTAAGTTGTTCTGCTGAAATAAAATAACTGCTGTCCAAGAATACGTTCGAATCTCTGCACGGCAATATGTCCATTGCATCCGAAATCACTTGCCTCAATATCTTCTCATACAATTCGTTACCGTAAACAGGATGATGATCAGACGGGTTGTTTTTATCCACAACCGAATAGACTACATTAAACCTCAAATCTACCATTGATGACAATACTTCTCTTCTATTCTGTGGGAGCGTGTTATGCCACTTACGTTCCGTGTCATTTGGAAGAAGATCGGCTGCTTTCTTAAGGTCCCTGGGGCGTAACATCACAATTGCAGCTATTGAGAAATATCTTGTTCCAGCGGAACCTAGATCTCCGGATTCATCTATTACAATCAGACCAGTCACACTGCACCCAGTTTTCAAAAACAATAATGATATTTAGCAATATCATCTAGCAGACGCATCATTGACATGAACGGATTTGAACCATTTGATATGGCTTATTTTTGGGGGTCATTGACTTTAATTTTTCCGATCTGGCCTTTCTTTGTCCAGGTTCGGGGGGCCCACCATCATTTCATTCTTTGAGAAATAGAAGAAGCCATGGCCTTCGCCACGGCTTCATGTTTCAAGCGGGTTTGTACGAAAGGATGTTCGTCAGGAGAGTATTGGCTTCCGCCACGGTGTAATCGTTCCTGTCTATCCTGAGTGCCACATCGACGAAGCAGCCGTCGATGAACCCTGCATAATAGATCATGAAGAACTCGTGGTCGGTGGGGTTCCTGAACACGATGTATCCGAACCCGTCATCGAATCCTGGAACGGTCATCTCCGCATACCTGTTCGCAGCGGTGTATGTGGCTCCCTTCTCGATGTGTGCGGCCTTCTGGTTGGCGAACAGCGATATGGCGTCGGCAGCAGAATGGAACGATATCTCCCTCTTGTTCTCAGAATCCTTGATCGACGCTTCGAGGGCGGTAGCGCCGTCCTTGACCGTGTACGGGTTTCCTGCATAGGTATCCAGCAGCGTCTTGTCCACCGCATTCGCCCATGCAACGGAAGAGACCGCGGAATCGGACGGATACACGGCTCCAATCAGCTTCTCCACGTCCGCCGCAGAGAATGACGGCCTTATGGCGATGTGCAGTTCTACAACGCATTTATCAATGTAGCCGGCGAAGTTAAGGCTTCCCATGATGGTCTTGTCGCCGTTCACGTAATAGCCGTAGCCCTCGGTCAGACCGGTCGAGTTCTCGATCGCCTGGCATATGCCCCCTATCCTGGATTCGGTACCGACCTTGGCCTCGTATGTGGCCTTCAGTCTTTCGTAATCCTCCTTCGGGGAGTTGGTCAGCGTGTATTTCATGTAATACTGGTTCGAGGACGACACGACCTTCGATTCCATGCGTCCGTTGTCGTCGGACAGTGCGTAGGGTGCGTATGAATATCCCAATGTGGCCGCCTGATCGACATGGGCGTTGAGGTCGTCCTTCATTATGTCGAAGAACCTCTTGGCCAGTGCTTCGGTGTTGACGTATGACTCGATGGACTCGGGTGATGGGCCGTCTCCTTTCGCCTCCTGATAGTCCTTGTATGTGCATATGGTCGTCATGTCGGTGAGGATGTTGAATTCCTTGTCGGCGACGGTGTCGTTCAGGTATGAGAGGTATTTGTCCACCATCATCTGGAAGTAACCGTCAGCTTCGCTCATCGATACGATCTGGGGGTAGAACATCGCCGCGACATACATGACCCTGCAAGGCGTGGGCATCGAGAGGTTGACGAAGAACATGTTCTCGAATTCCGTGGATTTCTTCAGGATGTCCAGTTTGCTGTTCTCCCAGAGGGTGACAGGGTCGACGATCTTGCAGTCCATGGTGCGGCAGTTCATTATGTAATTGATCTTGCCGTTGTACTTCGTTATAGCTTCCACATCGGCGATCGGGTCCGAACCTTCGCCGTCCAGGTTGGCGGCATCGATGCCTCCTGCCTGGAGTCCGATCTTGGTGTACTGCGAACCGTGCTGCGACATGTAGCTCCACATGCACAGGGTGATGAAACGCGTGCGCTTGCTCTCTTCTACGGCTCCGACCTTCTCGGTGACATCGACGATGGCCTTGCGGCAGTCATTGGCGTAATTCAATGCCTTCTCCGAGTACTCAGGTCCGAAGAGGAATCCCAGTAGCATCGCTCCGTCGATTGAATGAATCGGGTCGGTGCATTTGATGAAGATTACAGGTATCCCTACGGCTGCCAGATCGTCACCGTAATCACCGAGAGCGTTCTCGTTGTATGCCAGCACGGCACCTACGCTCTCGCCCTTGTCATAGAGGCTGCTGTCCAGGTCCTTGATGGCCTCCCATCCTGCCTGAGAGATGCTCCTGGGCGTGGTATCGAGACATTTGGAGAATCCATTGTGGTCCAGCTTGTAGAATGTGTTCTCATACGAATCCCTGTTGGCGATGTATCCCGCGACCTTCTTGTCGCCGTCGAACACGAATGTGAGCTGCGCCATGTCCGGATTGATGGTCACGACGTTGCTGAGCGGATATTCCGCCTCGACGAGACGGGGATTCTTGCCGGATTCGTAACGGATCTGGTCTATGAGCCTGACCTTAGTCTTCTCACCGGCGATGAGTTTCTTGACGATGTCCACGTCAGCCGATGTGATGCTGCTATCGCCGTCGGCATCGGCGTATGTGTACTCATTCTTCCAGTCGATATCGTCTGACGGATCGTCGTTGCCGTTCTTGGCGATGATCTCGTTCAGGAGATCCACGTCCTTACTGTCGATGGTGTAATCGTCGTTGGCATTGCCGAACACAGGGAGGCTGACAGATTTGATGTTGGAGTACTTGTCTCCGCCGCTGTTGCCGTTGGTGATGAAGAACACCGCCACTCCAGAGACCGCGACGATCGCAGCCACGGTTATCGCCGCTATAGCTGTCTTGTTCATTCCGTCACCTCATGCTATGGATGCCGCGGCCGCAGCTACGATAGCGTTCACCGTTGCGATATCGACGCTCGGGTTGTCTATGCGGATGTTTATGTCCACGTAGCATCCGTTCTTGTATCCGCTGAACTTGATCATGTAGAACTCGTTCCTTGCCATTGAGTGGAAACCGTATCCTTTCTCGAATCCGTTCAGATCGATGGGCTGGGGTACCCCTCCCATGTAGTCGCCCTCTTCGATCTTCTCATGGAACTCGATTATGTTGGCTTCGTATGTGAGGAAGGCATCCACGGTATTGTCGTACCTGATATAGTAGTCCCTCTCGGTGTACTCCGTGTTCTTCACGGCGGCCTTGGAGGCATCGCCTTCGACGGTGAACGGCGCACCCCTGTATCCTGAGATCAGCGAGATGTCGTAATTGTCGGCGCAGGTCCTTGCGGATACTGCCGTGCCTTCGGTTCCCCAGGCCGCAGCGACCATGTTGTCCAGGTCGGTCTGCGACAGTGACGGTTTGATTCCGAGGTGGATCTCGATTACGCATTCCCTGACATATCCGATGTAATAGACTGAACCGATCCTGCTGGAAGGGTCGTCATTCTGGGTGTTGACATAATATCCGTACCCTTCGGTCAGGTTGCCTTTGGCGGTGACGGCCTGATACGTTCCGGTCATAGGCGATGCCTTTCCGATCTTCTGTTCGTATTCTGCCTTGACTTCGTCGTAGTAAGCTTTCGCATCGGCATACAGCGTGGCCTTCACATAGTACTTCCCTGAAGTGGGGTTGCCGACAGCGGCCTGGTCGTTGCCGTCGGATGTGAACGGATAGCCCTGGAAACCGCTGAGATCCATCGATCCGAGGAAGTGGTTGACGACAGCCAGGGGGAGGATGTCGGAGGTGACCTTCTTGCTGGGTTCCTTTCCGTCCTTGTAATCCAGGTAGTCCTGGTATGTGATCATGGTGAACATGTCGTCCCTGATGTCGAAGTCCTTGTCCGCAACGGTGTTGTCCAGGTAGGACATGTGCTTGTCGACCATCTTCTGGAAGAAGATATCGGCCTCATTGTGCGATATGATGTTGGGGTAGAACAGCGAAGCGACATACATCACTCTGCACGGAACGGGCATGGACATGTTGATCCACACCATGTCACGGAAGTGCGTGCTCTTCTCCATGTATCTGACATCGTTATCCTCCCAGAGGACATCGGGCGTGATCTTGACACAGTCCTGAGTGGAACAGTTGAGCATGTAATCGATCTTGTCGTTGTACTTTGTTATGGCTTCAACATCCTGGAGCTTCACGGAAGTATTGCCTGAGAGACCGCTCATCTCCTTGCCGCCGGCCTGTGTTCCGATGTTGGTGTACTGTGAATCGGATTCGCCGATGTAACAGATCATGCACAGCGAGATGAAGCGTTTCCTGTCCTCGTCCTTGATGTCATTCAGCTTGTTGTTGACCGACTGGATGGTCTTGAGGCAGTCCTCGACGTAGACACTGGCTTTCTCGAAGTATGAAGGTCCGAGGAGGAAGCCGAGAAGTGCTGCTGCATCGATCGAGTAGATCGGATCTGTGCATCTGAGGTAGACGAGCGGGATTCCGGATGCTTCGATGTCATCCTTGTAGTCCCCGAGCGCCGAATCGCTGTGGACAAGGATGGCACCGATCTCGCTGCCTTTTGCATGGAGGGACACATCCAGATTCTTTATGCCTTCCCAGTCGGAGGCACCGATGTACCTTGCCGTGGTTCCGACCTGCTGTGAATAACCGTTGTTCTTCACCTTGTAGAACTGGTTGGGATACTTCTCGACGTTCGCGACGTATCCTGCGACCTTATCGTCGGCATCTATCATCATGGTGAGCAGGAGCATGTCCGCGTTCTGTGTGACGACATCTTTGAGAGGATAGTCCAGTGTGACATAGCGGTACTTGTCCTTGACGAGATCGTACTGGTCCACGAAAGTGACCTTGGTCGATTCGCCAGCAATGAGCTTCTGGACTATCTCGATATCCTTCTCATCGACATTCCCGTCCCTGTTCGAATCCGCGAAGGGATGTTCGTTCTTCCAGTCGATGTCGTTATTGGGATCATCGTCACCGTTCTTGGAGATGATCTCGTTGATGAGATCGATATCCTTGGTATTCACTGTGGAATCATCATTCGCATTGCCGAACACGGGCAGAGCGGACTTCTCTATCTTGTCATCGCCGCCCGAGTGTCCGTTCGCAAGAACGAAAATAGCCGTACCGGCGATCGCAACGACCGCGATCACGGCAATGACAATCGTCACATTGTTGACCTTCATACTACCGGGTTTTGACGATAAACTCTTTCTATTTAATTGGATGCATAATCCAATTATAAAATAAGGGAGTTCCTGCCGAAAAAAATCGCAGCAGAGAAGAAATCCCTTTCGAATCCGATTATATAGAATGACAGTATTGGATGTATCGACCAATGACCGAAGGCCTTTACGAGGACAAGAAGGAAGAGTACAAGCACTCTCTCACGAGGAAATTGATATTCCTCGCAGTCTGCGCGATCATACTGGCAGTGGTCACTGTCGCATCCTGTTCCATCGGTACGGGTTATGAGTTCACACGTACCGCACAGGTGATCTGGGACCATATCATCGGTCATTCGTACCCGGTAAGGAGTCCTGACTGGTGGGCTGACTACTACATCTTCAACAATGTCATGCCCGGTGTCATAATGGCACTGATCGCCGGAGCAGGTCTGGCACTTGCCGGTACCGTCATGCAGAGCATGATGGAGAACCCCCTTGCTGACGCTTACACCACGGGTATCTCATCAGGTGCCTGTCTGGGTGCGGTTACCGCGATCATCCTGGGGTTCTCATACAGCAGCGTCGCATCCGGCGCCGGTATCGTGATCAACGCCTTCGTCGGTTCTCTGATTCCCGCGATAATCATCATCCTCCTTGTCAGATACATCGGCAATTCGCCGTCCACGATCATCCTGATCGGTACCGCGCTGACCTTCTTCTTCAACTCGATGGTCACGTTCATCATGATAACCGCAAGTGCCGAAAGCCTGCAGGATGCGTACATCTGGCAGATCGGGAGTGTCACCAACGCATCTTGGGCGGACATGCCGCTGATGCTTGTCATGACCGTGGCTTCAGCGATCCTTGTGCAGCTGTCAGCCGTGAAACTTAACATCCTGTCCGCGGGAGAGAAGAC
>JAEEGK010027044.1_pt1 | contig 11625 bp, 7 predicted proteins | sample 8958771 | NCBI WGS metagenome assembly JAEEGK01 (sample SAMN16246547, study PRJNA631951) | gut metagenome | biome: gut microbiome; feature: rumen; material: SC-attached | host: Bos | place: Iran: Karaj | collected 2018-10 | reverse complement strand
GATTAATGTATATTGGCCTTCTTTAGCTTCTTTCATCTTCTCAACGACAAGACGACCATTTTCCGCTCTTTCGGAAGTGATGCCATACATTGATAACAATGTGGAGATAATCTCCCAGTTAATATCGTTATCTTCCGCTACTAGGATATTAAGACCTTGTAAGTCACTATAATCATTTTCAGGTTCAATAGATTCTACTTCAGTGCCAAGTATTTCACTAATCTTGTTATATAAAGTAGAACGGAATAATGGTTTACTTAAGAAGCCATTAACACCAGCTTCTTTAGCTTGTTCTTCAACATCTGACCAAGAATAGGCAGAGATCAATAAGATAGGAACGTTAGATTTAACTTCTGAACGAATTCGTTTGATAGTTTCTATGCCGTCTAAATCAGGCATCTTTAAATCAAGAATGACGATATCGTAATTCTTACCTGATTCTTCTCGATGTTTAATCATACCTAAAGCTTCTAGACCACCACTAGCAGGTTCCGCTCTGAGGCCAAGAGAATGTAATGTATCAACAGCGGTTTCTAATAAGATCTCATCATCATCGACAATTAGAACATCCATTTCATTAAGTTTCATTTCAGCGCGTTGATGTTCAGCGACTGGGATATCTAAAACAACTGTAAATGTTGTGCCTACTCCTTGTTCACTTTGACATTCAATCGTGCCACCCATAAGGTCCACCATTTGTTTAGTAATAGCGAGACCTAAGCCAGTTCCTTGGATACTATTAACACGACTATCTGTTTGTCTAGAGAATGGTTGATATAGATGGGCCATAAATTCCTTAGACATACCAATACCTGTATCACTAACGATATAGGTAAGTTTTACACAGCCTTCTTTTTCGCTTTCTTCTTCCCTCATATCGACAGTGACACGACCATTTGGTTCAGTGTACTTAATCGCATTAGAAAGAATATTGATATAGATTTGATTTAATCTTAATTGGTCGGTATGTAAATATTCTTTTTCCATCCTATTGATATGGAAACCGAACTCAATGTTCTTTTCTTTAATCATTGGTTGAGATAAGTTCATTAAGTTTTCAACAGTTTCAACGATAGAGAATGTCTGTGGCACGAGATTAATCTTGCCACTTTCAACTTTAGAAATATCCAATATGTCATTGATTAACGTTAATAAATGATTGCTCGCTAAGGAGATCTTACGTAAGTTTTCTGATACTGTTTTTTTATCATCTAGATTCTTTTCTGTAATCGTTGTTAAACCAATAATCGCGTTCATTGGTGTACGAATATCATGCGACATAGTTGATAAGAAATCAGTCTTAGCTTTAGAAGCGGATTTCGCTTCTTTCGCAGTGATTTGTAATCTCTTATTAAAGTAAAGCATGACCACTAAGTCGAAGATGAATAAGACAATTAAACCAGAAGTAATAATACCGATTAATAACCAGTCTTCAGTCTTAGCTTCTAAATTCTTCGCAGGCATTAAGCTTAATAAAGTCCAGTCCCCAGTGGCGTCAAATGGTGTATAAGCAAGAATGCATTTTTCACCACGTGAGTTTTTCATCATAAATGAACCAGTGGATGAAGTAATGTTTTTAAAGAATTCTGTAGCTTCAGTTGGATCGATTTTGTTATATGAACGATAGAATTCAAAGAAACTAGAGTTCTTATAAGAATTGCCTTTAATGATATAGTCACCATCAGCATCAATGATGGATAATTCAGCATTTTCAAATTCTTCTTGTGGGAAGACCCATTTTTGTTTTAATTCAGAGATTGGTAAAACACGTAACAAAATAGCGTCTTTTAATTCACTAGATGCATCTGGTTTAACTTTAACAAAATTACAGAACGCAATTGATTGTTCACCGTTGACTGGATTAGTGTACGCTCTGGAGATGTTAATGGATGTACCGATTTCATGAATCCAGCTTAATTCAGTTAAGAAATCAAAAGCGGTATATGAAACATTATAGTCACTAGCATCAGTACTTCTTGCTCTTGTGGATAAACCAGTTAATGTATCTTTAAAAACAACATGCGCTGAAGCATTTGGTAAAACGTGAGAAATACGAATAAAAGAAATAGCGTCATCAATGGTTAATTCTTCACTATTGATGTAGTGGGCCCAAACGTCACAAACACGTTGTTCACCTTCTAAATAGTTTTCAGTAACGTGTTCCATTGTAATCGTGGTGTTTTCAAAGTGTTCGATTTGCCTTTGGGTATTTTCTTTTGCCTCAACATTGGAATAAACCACGACAAAAGTCACCATTGAAATCATGATGATAATGTTAACGATAACAACCCAGATTCTTTTCATAATTACTAAATACAAAAAACCGTAATTGGTTTAGGTAAGAATAATAACGACTTATTTGTTGTTATTATGATACCACAAATATTGCGCTAATATGCGCGATAAAAATTAAAAAAGCCTTATACAAGCGCTTAATATAATGATTTCATCGAAATAATAATTTTTTATTTTTTACCATTTTCCCTCTTTAAGACTTATCATATTGATATAGATATACTTTTTCACAAAGTAGAATATAGTGTTATTTTTGCTATTAAATAAAGGGAGATTTATATGGCAGATAAGTTATTAGAAATTAGAAACCTTAAGAAGTATTACGGTAAGGGTGATTCAGAAGTTAAGGCATTAGATGATGTCTCTTTTGATGTTTATAAAGGTGAGATGCTTGTCTTATTAGGCAACTCTGGATGTGGTAAGTCCACATTATTAAATATTATCGGTGGTATGGATTCCCCTACTTCTGGTCAAGTCTTATTAAACGGCACTGATATTACTTCATATAAAGATAGAGAATTAACAGATTATCGAAAAGAAAAGATTGGTTTTATTTTCCAGTTCTATAACTTATTACCAGATCTAACCGCTTTAGAGAATGTTCGTATGTCGCTTCCTAAAAAAGACAGCGAACACTTAAGTGAAAAGACATTAGAGCTTGTTGGATTAGGTGATCAAAAGATGCATCAATATCCAAGCCAAATGAGTGGCGGAGAACAACAAAGAGTATCTATCGCAAGAGCGTTAGTGAAAAACGCTGAAATTATTTTATGTGATGAACCAACTGGTGCCTTAGATGATAAGACTGGCCGTAAGATTCTTGAATTATTGCAAGATATTGTCCGTAAGCAAGGTCAAACAATGGTGATTGTTACTCATACCACTCCGATAGCAAGTATGGCTAATCGTGTCATTACGTTAAGAGATGGCAAAATACAAAAAGAAGTAGTTAATGAACATCCGGTGGATGCTAAAGATATCGTTTGGTAAAAGAAATGAAATTAGCAAAGAGTTTGTTATTACCATATCTTAAGCGTTTCTGGTTAATGCTTTTAAGTGTTGTTTTAGTGGGCGCTTTTGGGTGTGGTATCTTAATCGGTTTAAGAAATTCATTCCATTCCGTTAAAGACGGTATCAATTTATTAGTGGATGAATGTGGTTATCCTGATTTATACGCTCAAACAATTGATGGGGTAGAAACATCATATCTTTCTTATCTACCTGATGACTTTAATAAGGAAATGGGTATTAAAGAATCTGAATATCGTAGTACCTACACTACGACATTTGATTTTAATAACAATTCATATTCAGGAAGATTAATTGGTTTTACTAAAGATAGTATTACCAAACACCATATTATTGAAGGTGAAGTAATGAATGATATAGAACAAGAAGTTCGTATGGAATATTACTTCGCTAAATCTAATGGCTTTAAGGTGGGTGACACGATTAAAGCTAAATTACCAGATGGCACAGTTAGTGATTTTAAAATTACTTCCACGATTATTTGTCCAGAAGTCTCTATTGTTAAAGCAGATCCATATTCTATATCTTCTTCTCGTGACTTTGGTTATGTCTATATCTCAAATAAAACAATTACTGACCATTTAAACAAGAAGACATTTAATGAAATCTTAATTAACTTTGAAGAAGGTAAGAAAGTCACATTAGATGGCGCGGTTGATAGATTAAAAGCTTATCTAAAAGATAAACAAGGTATCGAAATAACTGAAGAAAACGCTAAACAATTACGTAGTAATATTGCTTTTGCTACGACTTATGATGAAGCAGAGCAAATCACATATTATAACGATGCGATTAGCGCGCTTAATCTTATTACATTATTAGCCCCTGCAGTCTTCTTTGTAGTGGTCTTAATTGTGACCGCTTTATTCTTATTCCAAATTGTTAAACAGTGCCGTAAAGATATTGGTGTTATGCGTGCCTTAGGTGAAAAGACACGTTCTATATCATTAATATTCTTATCTATTGGTTTTGTCGTTGGTTTATTAGCCTGGGCCATCGGTGTTGGTATTGGTTCTATATTTACATTGCTCGCTAACGGGGCCTATGGAACTGCTCTTAAGTTATTCCCATTAGCCTTTAGTTTCCAACCAGGAGCGGTATTTATCTCTTTGGGTATTGTGGTGTTTGTGACTGTTTTAACAGCCTTATTAGCGTCTCTTAACATCGCTAGAATCAAACCAGTGGAAGCCATGAAAGCTTTACCACCTACTAATAACAACACACCACTTCTTACCAGAACAGTCTTTAAGAAAGCCCCTATTACTTTAAAGGTATCTATATCTCAATCATTAAGAAACTTATCTCGTTATATTCTTTCTGGTATCTGCTTATTAGCCAGTGGCATGTTAATCTTCATTGCACTATCTATTGGTGAAAGTAAAGTAGCAATGATGAATCAATTATTTGAAACTAGAATCAATTATGATGTCCAAGTTTATTTTGATAATCTTCCTACTGATGAAGAGATTAACTTAACATTTAATGACGATTCTAATATCACTTCTAAGACACTCATTAAATATTTACCAAGTGAAATGGTTAATACTTCTAATAACAAGAAGATTACAGGCTTAATAAATGGCTTAAAAGATAACCAGGACTTAATCAAAGTTGTGGATGATTATAATCACACGATTGATATCCCTAAAGAAGGTATTGTTCTTTCTAATTATCATGCAACATTATTGGACGCTAAAGTGGGTGGCACTATTACAGCAAATGATAAAGAGCTCAAAGTCGTAGCGATATCTAATGAATATATTTATCAAGTTAGTTATACCCACTTCGATAGTTATGAACCTGATGAATATAAACGTGGCTCCTTATTAGCGAAGGTTACTGACCAAGATGCATTCTTCAAGAAGTACAAAGATGCATCCCATGTCACTTATATTTCATTCACTAATGTTATTCATGGCGAATTTAATGACCGTTTAGCGGCGTTTGAAATATCTTCTCGTTTATTAACCGCGATGGCGATTATCGTGGGCTTTATGATTGTCTTCAATATGATGCAAACAAACTTAAAAGAACAAAAGAGAACATTCGCCACGATGAGAACATTAGGCTATCAAAGACGTTCTATCTCTTTAGCGAATCTCTTTACTAGTATTATTCAATTTATCGTCGCTATGGTCTTCGCCATACCTTTAGGTATAGTGCAAGCTAAATACTTGTTACATTCAATATCTATTCCTGATCAAATATATCCATTCCCAAAGACTTGGACAATGTATGTCTTCTCCACAGTTATCGTTCTAGCATTCCTTCTTATTTCTCATTTCCTAGTAATGGGTAGAATGAAAAAATGGAACTTACCAGAATCTGTTAAAGAAAGAGAGTAGAAAAAGAGGCACTTAATTAGTGCTTCTTTTCAATCGTTTTATGCATCAAGATTCTTGTTTTTCTTGCTAACGCTTCTTCATCAAGGAATAAAGATAGTTTATTTAAGCATATTTCTCTAAGCTGCATTTCATCTAACTTGCCATTCGCCGTTAATGGGAACTTATCAACATAGACAATATGAGAAGGTATCTTAATCGCTGGTAAAGTCTTTCTCATTTCATCTAAATACTTTTCTTCTACGAAGTGTAATGGCTTTTTAGGAAGTTCGACACAGCCAATGATAAATTCACCTTCATCAATGGATGGAAAACCTAAGACACGAACTTGAGTGAATTCTTTGAATTTCCTTAGTTCTTCTTCTATTTCCTTAGGGGAGATATTTTCTCCTTTACGAATGATGATGTCTTTCAGCCTTCCACATAAGACCAAATAGCCATCTTCATCTAAATAACCAATATCACCTGTATGTAAATAACCATCCTTATCAAATGGTTGTTTATCATCGCTTAATTTATAGTAACCATTGAAGACGTTATAGCCTTTGACTAAGATTTCACCCTTGCTTCCTTTAGGTAATAGCTTCTTACTTTCAGGATCCATAAAGGCAAGTTCAATACCTTTCATTGGTATGCCCACAGTGGTCTTTTTCTTAATACTAGGAGAATTAGGATACACGAGTGAGATCATTGGAGAACATTCAGTTTGCCCATAACCATTTAGGAATTTATCTTTACCATATTTCTTTTCTAAGAACTTAAATTCGGTTTCAGAAGTGAAACCACCACCGACGATACAATATTTAATAAATCTCGCTCTATGGAGCCACCAGAATGGGGCTCTAGCTAATTTATCAAAGATAATACTAACTGAGGCACATACACCACATTTGTTTTTAACAAATTCTTTATAAATGCCAATCTTATTAGAAAGGCTATTAATATAGGCTATGCGTTTATAGATTAAATAAGCATTGACCACTAATAAGCCAAAACAGTGAAACATTGGTAATAAGAGCATACCTTTAAGAGGAAAAGCCTCATCTAAAGGTTTAAAGTTTAGATGAATAATATTCATCATACTGTATTGACTTAAGCACGCTGCTTTAGGTTTTGCGGTAGTTCCTGTCGTAAAGATGATATATGAAGTTCTTTTACTATCTTCTTCTCTAGATAAAGGGGAAGTAAACGGAGTGATATCTTCACTATTTAATACTTCTTTGAAGTTGATATGACGATATCTCATTGAGATAGTTTTCTCTTTAGGAATATTAACTTCCTCTAATAATTTATCAAATTCATTTTCTTGTTTGACAAGAGCGATATATTTTCCATAGCAAAGATAGCTACAATCTGTATCTTTAATTAAGTCCACGAGTGTTTCATGCCTTGCCATATAGTTAAGAAGAACAGCGACTGCGCCCACTTTGATGATGGCAAAGAAGGCCACTAACCAGTTATAGCAGTTCATACCTAATAAGGCGACATGGTCACCAGATTTAACACCTTTACTTACTAAGATATGGCAGTAATAATCCACACTCTTTTCTAATTCTTTAAAAGTATAAGGAACACCTTTAAAGTTGATGGCAATCTTATTAGATTCCTCATCATTTAATTTATAAATATCTTCAAATAAATAATTCTTAAGTTCTTGATTGATATTATCCATATTAGATATCTTCAGGTGCTTTAGCGTTTTCAATTTCTTCAATGATGTCAGACTTAACTTTCTTTTTCTTGTATAAGAAATCAAGTAAGAAGCCTAAACCTGTTAAAAGGATTACCACTACACCAGTGTAGAAGAAGGCTTGACCAACACCCCATATAATTTTCTTTTGGAAAAAGAGGATAGAAATAAGAGCGATAAAGATTGGATGGAATAAATAGAATAACGCTGAATGATTACCAACCCATTGTAAAGAAATACCCACGACTGGAATATGTTTGATAAGTCTACATAAAGTATGTAGGAAGTAAGTACCTACGATACTAAAGATAAAGATGATAAATGCATCAAAGCCTTTTAATACCGGATCAAACATACTACCTGGCATAGAACCAGTAATTTGAGCGCCGCATTGATAATGGCACACTAAACAAACACCAATTACAATGCCTTCTGCGATTAACATATTTAAAGCGTGGAATACGCTATCTTTCTTTGAAAGAATTCTTAAATTTAAGAAATGATATTGTCTTAATCGTGCAGCGGTTAGCATAATGGCCAAAATTAAAGGCCAAGCTTGAACACAGTACGGCAAATAAACACCAACGAATTGACCTAAACAGAACGAAATAGCTAAACAAATGATAATAACGGATATTAAAGTCGATAACTTCTTGTTAGTACGTTCCACTAATAAGTAGAAAGGTATTGAACAAATAAATAAGGTATATAAGAACCAGACTAAGCCTAAAGCTATGACTAGTTCAAAGACCACACCACCACTTTGTGGGAATTGAAGAATGATGGCTAATGGTTCAGACATCAAGCTATAAAGAAGAGTATTTCCAATTGCATGGAATGTCGCGCCTACATCACTATGGTTATAAGCTAATTCAAGACCACCAATGATAATTGTGGAAATAAATACACATACCACTAATGGAATTAATAACTGTCTAGCGCGTCTACCGATATTATCTTTAACGCTTCTACCATTAGGTAAATAGTTATAGCCAGTATAAAAGAAGAATGAACTCAATAAGAATGGGAAAATAGCCCCTAATATATTAAAACTAGTAGCGGATTCCATTGGATTAGGGGATGTCACTAAGAAGCAATGAAAAAAGACAATAGCAATAATCATTAACCCCTTCGCGGCATCTTGCGCTCTGGTACGTTTCTTTTCCATATCATATCTATTTTACCCTATGTAGAACATATTGGTAAGTATAACAAAAGGTAGCTTTTGTTCTAAAAGCAAAGTTATTTGAATGCTTCGATGTTTTTTATTGATTGGCTTTTTTGCCAATATTAATTAAATAGTTCTCTAGATAGATATCATAAAGAACATCAATCGGTAACTTACTAGCGTTATATCTATTAGAAAGTAAATCAATAATATCAACAGGAATATAGACATCATCACCTTCATGATAGAACTTAGATTCTAATTCCGCTAAATGGGCAACTGCAGTGCCAATAATTGGATATTCGAAATCAGGTGACTCCATATAATATCTTTCAATGTTCTTACTAACATGCTTATTTGTTAAATTATGTAGGAATCTTATAAGTTGAGTAACACCAAAGCTAATAGACATCATTAATAGCAAAGAAAGAGGCCAAGGCATAACCGAATTGGTGTGATAATGATCCTTCCATACTTTAGCAACGAAGACCATGATGAAATAAACAATCGCATATATAACAATAGGAATCATTGAAATAAACGAATGAGAGAATTTAATACGTGTATCAGAAATGATTAAAACAAATAGAATGGTAATCAATATTGGATTAATTGTGTGTAAGAATAGGCTTGATCTAGTAAACATGGTTTTAACAAAGCCTTGATATATAGAAATAATGGTTATTGCAGAGAAGAATGTTAAGAACACACCCACTGTACCAACATACATCACTACCACAATCCAAGAAGGTAATCTATATCTATCTCTTCTTAAACCATCAATTTGGAAAGGAAGACACATCGCTGCAGAGAACGCTGCGGCAATATTAGAAAGAGTGGTAAACATCTTTAAAGTGCCCATACCTGCTTCTGAACTACCTGTTTCAAAAAAGTCAGTAAGGCTTAAAGCGACTGCGACAAAGGTCAACACTATCACTAATGAACAAATAATGATGCCGGAGATAAAACGCATCTTATTGATTCTTCTAGCGTTAACAATTGGTTTTTCTTTCATAACTTATTTCTATTTTATTATAAACGTTCCATATATTAAAATTCAGGACACCGAATGGGAATCCTCGGTTGTTCAACTGCCGAGATGAAAATGAGCCTTGGTTGTTAGAATTATCATTGTCACTATATGTGAAAAAAATATGTTGTAATAATATAAATATTATGTGGAATAATCTACATATTTTTATTGAGAATATATCAATAAATTGATATACTATAAGTAGGAAAGTAATCAGGGGTATGAAAACAAACTTAGTTTTTATGTCCCTTTTATTTATCTCGATAATTTTATGAAAAGAATTGCTTATAAGTATTGTATCTATCCTAACACTGAGCAAAGATGATGAAAGGAATATCTGGAAGATTATTATTAAAGGAATTTCCTGAAATAACTAAAGAGTTATGGAATCCTTCTTATTATGTAGAAACAATTGGTTCTATATCAGAAGAAGCGATAAGACAATATATTCAAAACCAAGAAAAGGAATAATATGCTACTAACTTACCAATTTGAATTAAGAGTAAATGAAACGATGTCTGTCATCCTTGGACATCTCTCTTACGCTGCTAGTAAGTTATTCAACGTTGGCAATTATGAAAGAAAAGAATATAAGTCTCTAGGGTTTGACATAATGCCAGATTGGTATGATCAAAAGAAAAGATTGAAAGATAATATCTGGTATAAGTCTTTACCTAGTCAAACTAGTCAAGATGTTCTCGCTAGACTTAATGAAGCTTGGAAGAGCTATTTTGCTCTTAAAAGTAGATATGAATATAGGAAAGAGAAAGGACACTTAAAAGAATATGAAGGAGAACCACAGTCACCTTATTATAAGAAAGATGGCTCACACACAAACTTTAAATACCTTCAGAATTCTATTAAGGTCATTGATAATCAAATCCGCTTTTCTATTCCTAAAAGGCTTAAAGAACACCTAGAAGAAAAATATAACATAAAGAAAGACTTCTTCTATATTCCTCTAAAAAGAACTTTCTCTATTATTAAACAAGTCGAATTCGCATATATGGATAAGAATAGATATAAAGTCTATATCATCTATGAAGAAGATACTAAACCATTAAAAGAAGATAATAAGCATTATATAAGCATCGATATTGGTACAAAGAACCTGTTAACAGTCTATGACAATAACGGATCTTCATTTATTGTCTCAGGTCAATCTTTGTTAAACATCAATTACTATTTTTCTAAAAGAATTGCTTATTATCAATCTAACTACGATAAATGTTATCCCCATCATAAGAAAGGAGTCTCCACTAATAGGATTAAACATTTATATGAGCTTAAGAGTAAAAGGATTAATCTCATCCTCCATCGTGCATCTAGATATATTGTTAACTACTGCAATAACCACGATATCTCTAAGGTGATCATTGGAGATGTCATGGGTATTCTTCATCAAAAGAAAGAGTTTAATTCTAACAAAGATAAGCATCGATATAATCAGAATATGAGAGCTATATGTTTTGCTAGAATCTATGAATATCTTTCTTATAAGTTGAAACAAGTTGGAATTGAACTAGTTATCATCGATGAAGCATATTCTTCAGGATGTTCTCCTAAATCATTAACTGTATCAAAAAAATATTATTATAAAACAAAAAGAAAACATCGTGGTTTATTTGTAGACGATAACGATATCTATAACGCTGATGCAGTTGGAGCTTATAACATCATGAGATTATTTCGACAAGAAGCTCGTTATTATTTCCCAACACCTCTAAAAGGATTATCTAATCCAAGAAGAGAATATATTCCTGTAACGGATCAGTTTTTAAATGAAGATTATATTAATTGGAATGGTAAAGCTGGTAACGTAGGGATATCGGGTAGGAACTACCCAGATGGATATATATTGGAAGATATCATTCACCAATATATAACCAAGATGCTCGGTTATTCAATTGCCGAGTAGGTTCACTGGAAACTTCAATATATAAAGCTGTATCAAAAAGAAGGTTTTAGCCAAAATCAAACGCTCTCTACAATATGTCAAGATCAATTCGCTACACACTGTGTCTTATTTTTTGAATGTATCAAGAATTCGCGAGTTATTAATGGTTTT
>JAEEGK010027043.1_pt1 | contig 11626 bp, 13 predicted proteins | sample 8958771 | NCBI WGS metagenome assembly JAEEGK01 (sample SAMN16246547, study PRJNA631951) | gut metagenome | biome: gut microbiome; feature: rumen; material: SC-attached | host: Bos | place: Iran: Karaj | collected 2018-10 | reverse complement strand
GTTATATTTTTTTCTTTATCTTTATTTTCTTAACTACATCTCTAACATTTTGAAATGCACTTGGGAAAGAGTTTAATACTCTTTTAAAAGATCTATAATTGTTTTCTATTTCATCTATCATTTGAGTCTTTATCTTTCTAGTGTTATCTCCTCTACCTATCTGGTTAAGTTTAGATATTTTAATAGTTATCATAACAGAGATAATTATATCTATTACAAATAATATAAATAATATTATCGTACTTATTATAAGTAGATTAGTTGGAATATTATCTATAAGACCACTAGTAAAGTCTTTTACGAAGTAGACAACTACTAGACCTGCTATTCCAAATAAGAGAGAATTCTTTAAAGATACTCTTCCATTTATATTGAATTTATGATTTCTATAATTCCACCATCTAGTTTTAAATATCTTCTCTAAGAGATAACTAGTTATATATTCAACAAGAGTACATACGAATGCACTTACTATAAATACTACTTCTGGATGTGGTTTATATACTGAAAGTAAATACATAAGTACTGCACCTGTTCCATATATAGGACACCATGGTCCAGCAAGAAATCCTCTTTGATAATATATTTTCTTCTTACCTAGAGAGCAGAAGAATACTTCTGTTACGTATCCAACTACTGAATATAGAATAAATGCAAAGAATATCTTACATACATCTATCATTTCTTTTTCCTCAATCTATTAAATACTTTTCTAACATTAGTAAATGCTTTAGGGAAAGTACTTAATATTTTATCTACAAAGATATAATTCTCTTTTAATTCTTTATTAACTCTAGCTTTAATCTCTTTAGTCATATCTTTTTTCTTTAATAGTTCATCTGTTCTTGCAACAGTACATATTACTTTAGTAGATATGATTGCATCTAGTACAAATATAGTAAATAGAATTAGAGTAATTACTATTAATACATTTCTAGGTATAAAGCTAAATATAGCTTTATTGACATATCTAAATACGTATACTGTTAATAGTCCAACTACTCCAAAACCTAAAGAGTTTCTAAGAGTTACTCTTCCATTTAAATTGAACTTCATATGAGAATAATCCCACCATCTAGTTCTAAATATCTTTTCCATTATTAAACTAGTAGCATATTCGAGTACTGTACTTAAGAAAGCACCCATTATAAATACTACTTCTGGATGAGCTTCATATCTAGTTAGTGGAAATAAAAGTAAGAATCCACATCCAAAGATAGGTATCCATGGTCCTAAAAGATACCCTCTTTGGAATGTTAGATATTTATCATCTATTAAACATGTAAGTATCTCTGTTACGTATCCTACAAAAGAATATAACAGGAATACAAATAATACTTTACAAATTGCATATAACATTAAAATTTAATTCTTTCTTCTATATATTTAACAAGATCATCTATCTTAATAGTTTCTTGTTCCATAGTATCTCTATTTCTTACTGTAACAGTATTCTCTTTTAGAGTATTATCATCTATTGTAACTGCAAATGGAGTACCTATAATATCACTTCTTCTATATCTCTTACCGATATTACCAGCTTCATCGTAATCAGTCATGAAGTTCTTAGAAAGCATTTCATATACTTCTTCAGCTTTTTCACTATGATACTTCTTGATAAGTGGAAGTACAGTTACTTTGTATGGAGCAAGGAATGGATGGAATGCCATGTATTCTCTTTCTTCTCCACCTTCTATTTCTTCTTTTCTATATGAATTGAATAATACTGCTAAAACTGTTCTATCAAGTCCATATGTTGATTCTATTATATATGGAATATATTTTTCATTAGTTTCTGGATCTAAGTATTCTTGTTTAACACCTGAATACTCTGTATGACGAGTAAGGTCAAAATTAGTTCTATTATGAGTACCATTAATTTCTCCCCAACCAAAATTAAACTTATATTCAATATCACATGCTTGTTTAGCGTAATGTGCTAATTTTTCATGATCATGATATCTTAGTTTATCTTCTGGAAGTCCTAAATCCATAAAGAATTTTTTACCATATTCTTTAAAGAATGCATATAATTCTTCATCCATACCTTCTTTACAGAAAGTTTGATATTCCATTTGTTCAAACTCAATAGTTCTAAAAGTAAAGTTACCTGGAGTAATTTCATTTCTAAATGCTTTACCTATTTGTCCTATACTAAATGGTAATTTAGCTCTCATACTTCTTTGAACATTTAAGAAATTAACATACTCTCCTTGTGCATTTTCAGGTCTTAAATATACAATATTTTTAGAATCATTAGTTACACCTCTTTGTGTTTGAAACATCAAATTAAATTGTCTTATATCAGTAAAATTAGATTTACCACAATTTGGACATGGTACATGATTATCTTTAATATATTGCATCATTTCTTCTTGAGTCATTGCATCTCCAATACTACTATTAGAAAAATCATTAATAAGATTATCTACTCTATGTCTTGTTTTACATTCCTTACAATCAGCTAAAGGATCTGAAAAACTTTGAACATGTCCTGATGCTTCCCAAACTCTAGGATGCATTAAAATATCAGCATCTACTTCAAATGCATTATGTCTTTCTTGGATAAATCTTTTTCTCCAACAATCTTTAACTGTATTTTTAAGTCTTGATCCTAAAGGACCGTAATCCCAAGTATTTGCAAGACCACCATATATTTCACTTCCTTGAAATATAAATCCATATTGCTTGCAAAAATTTACTAGTTTTTCCATATTTTTTTCCATATTATTTCCTCCTTAAATAAAAAACTTCTAGAATTGTAAGGGTCCATGGGACTGTTCCACCTTACTTATTCTAGAAGAATCTCTCATTAGTATATTACTCCGGTTTTCCACGCCATCATCGCATTGATTAATAATATTATAATACGTTTTTTTATATTGTCAAGACTATTCGCATCTAGCTTGTCCAGGTTTTTCACCTTCAACATATGTTTTATCGAGCATATTACATGAAGATTTAGTAATTGAATCTTGTAAATAACCACCAAGTAATTTAACAAGACTAACTACAATAACACTAATAACAGCAATTATAAGTAAATATTCTACCAAAGCTTGACCTCTATTATTAATACCCTTCATATTTATCCTCCATTACTATAATAATTTTATAACTTTTTTACTCTTTTGTCAATAAAAACAACTCTACTGAGTTGTTTACTTATAAAATTCTTTTTTCTTTTATTTCTTCAAGTTCAAGAAGAACTTGAGTATGTCTTTTATTTAAATCATCTTGTTCTTTTTCTATTTGTTTTAAAAGTTTCTTTAAAAATTCATATCTATCTTCCAATGTTGTATCACTTGCAATATAATTTTCATTATATCCACACGCTTCTATAAGTTTTGCAATTTCCTCTCTCTTAGGACTATCAAGATTAAGTTTTTTTGTTAATGTCGACTTAAATGCTACTATTAAATGCCTTAAAGTAATTGCCTCACCATTTTCAACAACTATATTATTTTTAATAAAATTATAAGTGGATGATGTTAAGCACATATTGGATATAGGAGTTTTTAAATCGATTGGCTTATTTGCGTCACAATACTCTAATTGAGCGTTACGCATTGCTTTAGTTATTATCTTATTTCTTATTTTTCTTACCCTATCAGCGAAAGCATCATAAGTATTATTCCAATCTATTTCTATAAGTTTGTAATAAGCTCTAATTATATTTAATTCTTCTGAAGTAATATCAACTTCTTTATTAAAGTCACTAACACCTATTGATAAATCCAATAGCATTTTAGCAAACTTATTTAATTCAATTATTGTAAAATTATTAAATTTTCTTAAACTTTCAGCTTTATTTACATCTGAGATGTTTTTTAACTCTTTTAAGTAAACTCTAGTTAAATCGCTGATAATCTCTATATTCTCCATAGATCCCCTCTTATTTCTATATATTTTTTCCACAACAAGCAATTATTATACATTATTTATCAATTCTGTCAAATTATGTTATAATTTATATGGTGATGGTATGAATATAAAATACTGCAATACATTTATATCTAGGTTGAAAGGTTTTATGTTTAAAAAAAATTTTGATTATGCATTGTGTTTTCCTAAGTGCAACAGTATTCATACATTCTTTATGAGAAAGCCTATAGATGTATATATGACTGATAAAGATTATAACATTTTATATATAAAAAAGAATATGAAACCATGGAGAATCATATTACCAAAAAAGGGAGTTTATTATACATTTGAATTTCCAATAAATAAAGTTGATTATAAAGAAAAAGTAAAAGTTTAACTTTTACTTTTTTTATTAAAATAATCCGTTATATGATGTACATTTACCAGATTTTGTACTGAATCTTGCAGTCATAGATCCACGATCTTTACTATACCATTCATAAGTAAGAGTATCTTTATCTTTCTTTGTAAGTGTTCCTTCTACTCCACCTAAAATTTTAACTACATCGGCATATTTTAGACCATTTGCACTATTGATAGCTTTCATTTCAGTTTTAACATTAGAAAAATCTATTGTTTTAGTTTTAATCATACTTGTTGGGAATATAGCTTCTATACTTAAAGTATTTAAATTCTCATTATGTCTTATTTCAATAGCTGTATCATCTGTTAAACTCCATTTGTATACTTTCCATTGATATACACTTGATTCTTCAGATTGACTTGTAACTTCACCTTCAAAGCCTATAAGCTTATTAACATCAGCAATTGTTCCTTCAGCATTTATTTTTTCAACACATTCAAATACTTCACAATTACCTTTAGATTTTGAACCACTTTCTTTAGTTCCTCCACATCCAGTTATTAATGTTAACATCATGATTAAACATAAAACACTTATAATTTTTTTCATTTTATCTGTATCCTTTCCATTATCATATTAACATATATAAAATACTAAATCAATATTTACTCTATTTTTTATTCAATATACGTGCCATCTTTACACCTGAACAAGATGCCATCATAAGCCCAGTAGTAAGACCACCGCCATCTCCAATTGAGTATAACCCTTTTATACTAGTTTGAAAGTTTTCATCAAGTACTACTTCATTACTATAGAATTTAATTTCAGGTCCATATAGTAAATTAGCTGGATCAGCAAATCCCTCTACTACTTGATCAACATCTTTTATGAATTGGATTATATCTGTCATAGTACGATATCCAAGACCATATGTTAAATCTCCTGGTACTGCACTTTTAAGTGTTGGTTGTACTGGATTATTAACTAAATCTTCTTCCCAAGTTCTACGTCCTCTAAATATATCTCCAAGTCTTTGTACCATTATCGCATTACCACCTAAACTATTTAAATTACGTGCGACATTCTCACCATATTCAATTGGTTTATCAAATGGATATGTGAAGTGATGTGAAACTAAGATTGCAAGATTAGTATTAGTACTCTTTTTATCTTTATATGAATGTCCATTTACAAGAGTTAATCCATTATCATATACTTCTGCAGATACGAAACCTGAAGGGTTTTGACAGAATGTTCTAACTTTATCGCCATATGGGAATGGTTTTCCTATGAATTTTCCTTCATACATTAATTCATTAATCTTTTCCATAGTTTTATCTGGAAGTTCATAACGTATACCAATATCAATAATACCTATTTTAGTTTCAATATTGTGTTCATGACATAAATCACTTAACCAAGAAGCACCTTTTCTACCTACTGCAAGTACCACTTTATCAGAATATATTTCTAAATCTTCATTTTCTCTTATCTTATGTACTTTAACGCCTTTAACAGAATCCTTATCTACTATAATATCTTTTACTTCTGTTTCAAATAACATATCTACATTATTTTCTTTTAAATATTCTTCTATCTTAGTATAAAGAATATGTGCTTTTTCAGTACCTAAATGTCTTATTGGATAAGATACTAAATTTAAATTATGATGACTTGCTTTTTCTTGTAGTTTTTTTATTTCTTCCATATGTTTAGTACCGTGAAGTTCAGTATCTGCACCAAACTTTAGATATACATTATCAGTATATGTAAGTAAATCATATATTTCATCACTACTCATATACTTTTTAAAATATCCACCATCATTACCACCTAAATAGATATTACCATCTTTGTCTTTAGTAGATAAGTGATAAGAATTTAGTTTACCATCAGAGAATGCTCCTGCCCCACTAAAACCACATGTAATATTACAATAAGGCTTACAGTTCATACACTTACCTGTTTTCTCTATTGGACAAACTCTTTTTTCTACTGGTTTTCCTTGATCTATTAATAAAACTTTCATACTTGATTTAAGTTGTATTAATTCGTATGCAAGAAATGCTGCAGATGGACCTGCTCCAACTACTATTAAATCGTACTTCATATTATCACCAAAAATATTATATCAAATATACAAATTAAAAATCAATAAAAAAGCCATACGGCTTTTATATTTTTAAGTATTTTTTAACAGCTCTAAGTGAACCAAACATGCCTACTATCATACCAATACCAATAAGAAGTAATGATACTAAATATACAAATGGTGTTGGCTCAATTAGTTTTATAAATTGAGTAAATAAATATCCATGGAAGTGATCATATACTGTGTTATATCCATATATAGTAAGTATAATTGGTATTATACTACCAAGTATTCCTAATATTAAACCTTCAAATATAAATGGTAATTTGATGTTAATATTAGATGCACCTACTAAACGCATTATTTCTATTTCTTTCTTTCTTGACATAATAGTTATTTTAATAGTATTAGCTATTAAGAATGCAGTTACAAGTATAAGTGCAAATACTATGAACATAGACGCTTTTCTTACTGTTTTAAATACAGATACTAATTGTTCTACCATTCCTTCTCCGTATTTAACTACATCTACGCCATCTAAATCTGATATTTCTTTAGCAGTTTTACCTATTAAATCAATATCAACTACTTTTACTTGAATAGTATTTTGAATTGGACTTTCTTCTCTAGTCCAATCTTTCATAACGTTTTTAAATATTTCGGATGAATCCATCATATCTTTTGTTATTTCCATTTTATCAACAAATTGAACATTTAAACATTTACCTTTGCTATCTAAATCTCCACATTCAATATTTTCAAGTGAAAGTATTTCATCATAAACATTTTTAATCTCATCATCTTCAATATCAAGATTTAAGAAGGCTACTATAGTAACATCTTTCTCTACTATCTCTGTGAAGTTATTAACATTAAATGATAATACTGTTGTTACCGCAACTACTATAAGTGTTATTGTAATACATGAGATAGATGCAAGTGAAAGCGAAAAGTTTCTAAATACGCTTTTAAATGAATCTCTTATATTACGTCCTAATATTCTAAATGCTTTCATTATTTATACTCACCTACCTTATAGTCTTTTACAATTCTACCTGAATCAAGTAAAACTGTACGTTTTTTTAATTTTTTAACTATATCAATATCATGAGTAACCATAATAATTGTAGTTCCAAGTTCATTGATAGCTTCTAGTACATCCATTATTTCCATACTAGTTTTTGGATCCAAGTTTCCTGTAGGTTCGTCACATATTAGTATTTTTGGGCCATTAACTATAGCACGAGCAATTGCAACTCTTTGTTGCTCACCACCTGATAATTGACTAGGATATTGTTTAGCAGAATTTTTAAGTCCTACTAAATCTAAAACTTTCATTACTTTAGCATGAATTTCACTTTTATGAAGTCCTAAAACTTCAAGAGCGAAAGCTACATTTTCATAAGCAGTAGCATTAGGAAGTAATTGATAATTTTGAAATACTACTCCTATTTTTCTTCTTAATTTATATACTTTTCTATTTCTTATTCTACCAACATCAAGACCACCAACAAGGATTTGTCCTTCACTTGGTTTTTCTTCTCTATAAAGCATTTTAATTAAAGTAGACTTACCACAACCAGTTTGTCCAATTACAAATACAAATTCTCCTTTTTGTATACTAAGATCCATATTGTAAATTGCAGTTGTTCCAGTCTTATAAGTTTTTCTTACATTTTTTAATTTTATTATATCCATAAAACACCTACTCTATTCCTTCGGATTGATAAACATCATTTATTAAAACTATTGCGTCTTTATCAATAGCAAGAATACCTTCTTTAGCTAAAAAGTATTCCTTAGTTGGTATTGCGCACATTATAACATGTTTTTTATTTCCAGTATATCCACCATGTCCATCTAAAACTGTAACGCCTCTATGTAATTCATTCATTAAGAAATCTTTCATTAATTCTTCTTGTTCAGTAATAATATAGAATGATTTAGATTCTGAAAGTCCAAGCAATACCTTATCATTTAAGATGGCTACTATATATACAACTATTATTGCATACATAACGTTTTCCCATGCGTATACTTCAGTACCTTTAGTAATAAAGAAGCCTGCACTTACTATTATTATAGAATTAATGATTCTCATTGCATCTCCTATAGACATTTTAAAGTATTTAGATAATATTTGAAAAATAATATCTCCACCGCCTGTAGAAAAACCATATTTAAATGTAAGTCCTGATCCAAGTCCATTTATTACTGCACCAAATAGTACAATAAGTAACATATTATCTACATTAAAATGCATATATGCGCCCATATCTTGTGTTAAATAAACAAAAACTGGATAAAGAATTGATCCTATTAATGAGTGCTTTGTAGTTTCCCATCCTAGAACAAAGAAACTTATAACAAGAAGTACTACATATGAGATTGCAATAAACAACGTCGTATCTATTCCAAACATTTTATATATAACAATTGAGATACCTGATACACCACCAGTAACTATACTGATAGGTTTAAAGAAAACATTAAAAGCAAGAGCTAAAAAGAAACTTCCAACTATTAAGAAGAAATACTTTTTGATTCTTCCTTTTCTATCTACAGTTTTTAAAATATTATTTATATCAACAATATCTTTCATTATTTTACCTCTTTCTTCAAATTATCATATATAAATAAATCTATATCTCCATCAAGTACTTTATCAACATTAACAACTTCTGTATTAGTTCTATGATCTTTTACAAGAGTATAAGGACACATAGTATATGTTCTAATTTGAGAACCAAAGTTAATATCACTATTTTCACCCTTTATACTTTTAAGTTCATTCTCTCTTCTTTCAACTTCTAAATTATATAGTTTATTTTTAAGTATGTTCATACATATTTCTTTATTTCTAATTTGACTTCTCTCATTTTGACAAGTAACAACTATTTTACTTGGAAAATGTGTTATACGAACAGCACTAGGTGTCGTGTTAACGCCTTGTCCACCATGTCCTGATGCGCAAAATGTATCAATACGTATATCTGCTTCATTAATTACTATATCTATATCAGTATCATTATAAATTGGAGTTATATCGATTGATGCGAAAGATGTATGTCTTCTTTTATTTGAATCAAACGGACTAATTCTAATTAATCTATGAACACCTTTTTCATTTTTTAGATATCCATAACTATTTAATCCATGTATTATAAATGATACACTTTTTATTCCTGCTTCATCTCCATCTTGATAATCAAGAAGTTCTATTTTTTTATCATTTTTTTCACACCATCTAGTATACATTCTATAAAGCATACTAGCCCAGTCACAAGATTCAGTACCACCTGCTCCTGGATGTATTTCAAGTATACAATCGCATTTATCATATGGTGCATTTAAAAGTAATTCTAGTTCAACATGTTCTAAACTAACTCTTATTTCATCTATGTCATTTTCTACTTCTTGTTGTAATTCACTATCAGGATTTTCTTTAATGAGATTTAATATATCTAAATTAGAATCTATTTTATTTTTTAATTCTTCTACTTTAGATAATTTATTCTTTAAAGCATTCATCTCTTGAAGCATGCTTTCAGCTTTCTCTCTGGCATCCCAAAAATCTACTCTATTTGAATAAACTTCTAAATCTTTTATTCTACTTTGTTTAGTTTCTGGGTCAAAGTGACCTCCATAGATCATTTATCTTATTACTAAATTCTGTATATATATTAAATAATTCATTTATCTGCATACTATCACCATTATAATTATATCAAAAATGTTTCTTTTTTAAAAGTTTTTTCCTTTTCTTTTTTCTTTTTATTCTAAGTATTAATAATATAAGTATTACTGATATTACAATAATATATAATTTAAAATTATAATACTTAATATCTATATCAAGGTATACATCATATGTATCAAGTACTTCATCGTTAAGATAGATACTTATTGTACCTAATTTATCACCCTTTTTTATTTTCTTAGTTATTAATTCTATACCTTCATATTTATATTCTATATCTTCTTTCTTAGTTGTTTTTAATAAGTATTTTTTTATATTTTTATTAGAATAAACATCGTAATGTTTTAACTTACTGTATTTAACCTTTATACTTACTAAGAAATCATCCTCATTTAAAATACTAATATATCCATAATTAGTATCATAATAATTATATATATCAATAGAATCTGTTATGTGATACGGATAATTAGTTGGAGCACCTAGAGTTATTAAAAGATAATTTACATCATTTAATGTTGATGTACTTGCTAAACATAAACCAGCATCGTCTGTATATCCAGTTTTAGCTCCTTTAATTATGCTTGTATTTATACCATAATCTCTTTCTTTATCTTTTACCGTTTTATTTATTTTTTTATCGATACTACTTATATAATAACTATCTGATTCAAATATAGTTTTAAATGTATCATTCTTTAAAGCATATATAAGAATTTGTGCCATATCATAAGCAGTAGAATAATTATCTATATTATCCATTCCTACTGGATTAGTAAAATGAGTATTTTTAACGCCTATTTTTTCAACTTCTTCATTCATTAAATCAACAAAGCTAGATATACTACCACTATTATCTATAGCAAGAGCTTGTGCAGCATCTGCTGCAGATGGAAGCATAAGTGCATAAAGTAAATCTTTTCTAGATATTTTAAGTCCATTATATAAACCTACTTTAGCATATCCATCAAGTCCATTTAACATACTCCATTTAATAGTAACTTTAGTATCTAAATCACTATTATTTTCAATATAAGTAATAGCTGTAACTATCTTAGTTAAAGATGCTACTCCTACTTTATCATAAGCATTTTTTTCATATATTATATTATTATCATTTAAATTATATAGTATCGCATTATTAGACTTAATATCTAAAGCATTTACGCTTATAAATAAAAAGAATATTGCTATACCTAGTATTATTTTCTTCATATTATCACTATTATTAATTATATCAAATATATAAAAAAAATAATAGTTAAACTATTATTTTATTCAAATATACTTTTTGGAATAGTTATTACTGGACGAACGCCATAATAGTCAGAAGTTATTACACTATTAAAGTCAAAAGTTCCAGGACGATATACATTCCATGCATTGCCACAATAACTACTATACGGACTTAATGTCCAATAGCCACGATTAGTATCACCATATGCATTAGCGGTTGCACCACTATTAGAATTTGTTCCAGTATTCTCTACTAGCCATGATAAATCAGTGCTTCCAGTTCCACTAGTAAGTGTTCCTAATACATACCCTGAATTAGAAAAAACATAACCCTCTACAGTTTCAATTGTCCAATCATAGGCAA
>JAEEGK010027042.1_pt1 | contig 11627 bp, 8 predicted proteins | sample 8958771 | NCBI WGS metagenome assembly JAEEGK01 (sample SAMN16246547, study PRJNA631951) | gut metagenome | biome: gut microbiome; feature: rumen; material: SC-attached | host: Bos | place: Iran: Karaj | collected 2018-10 | reverse complement strand
GAATACGGGGTCTGGACCAGGGACGAGGTGGAGAGACTGAAGAGGGAAATCTACACCATCAGCCCCGAGGAAGAGGAGGAGCTCTACCGCCTGAACGAGCGCTTCGCCGGGAACGCCGCCAATCAGAACCTGGTGGAGGCCATGGGGAAGAGCCTGGGGGACAGCGAGCGCCTCTGGCCCTTCATGAAGTCCGGCGTCATCCTGCCCCCCTGGAAGGACCGGCGGGGCGGCTCCGGGGGCGGTTTCGCCATGAGCGGCTACGGGCTGGGCCCCGGCTTTTCCCTTGTGTGCGTGGACTATGCCCTGGTGCTGGAAAAGGGCGCCCGGAGCATCATCGACGAGGCGAAGGCCTGCCTCCGGGACCTGCGCTACACCACCCCCGACGCGGTGGAGAAGCGCAATTTCTGGGAGGGCGTCGTCATCGTTTTCGAGGCGTGGATCCGCTTTGCCCACCGCTACGCCGACCTCTGCGAGGCCCTGGCGGGGGAGGAGAAGGACCCGCGGCGGGCTTCCGAGCTCCGGGAGATGGGCCGCATCTGCCGGAAGGTGCCGGAATACCCCGCGGAGACCTTCCGGGAAGCCCTCCAGAGCTTCTGGTTCACCTTTTTGATGGTCTGCCCCTCTCCCACCTCCACGGCGGGGCGCTTCGACCAGTATATGTACCCCTACTACCGCCGGGACGTAGACGAAGGGCGGATCACGGACGGCGAGGTGCTGGAGCTGCTGGAGCTCCTCCGCTGCAAGGTGATGAAGCTCAACCGGGTCTCCGGCAAGGCTAACCGGCAGAAGAACGCGGGCATGGCCAAGTGGTACAACTGGACTGTCGGCGGCCAGAAGGCCGACGGGACGGACGCCTCCAACGAGCTGAGCTATCTCCTGCTGGAGGCGGCGAAGGAGACCCATCTGCCCCACCACACGGTGACGCTGCGGGTCCACAAGGGCACGCCGGACGAGCTCATGGTGAAGGCCCTGGAGTGCGTGCGCTCCGGCCTGGGCATGCCCGCCTTCCTGGGGGACGAATCCTACATCCGCTTCTTCACGGAGCAGAGCGAGACGAACCGGCTCACCGTGGAGCAGGCCCGGGACTACTGCGCCACCGGCTGCGTGGACGGCAACGTCCAGGCCGAGACCCGCACCCAGGTGGCCGTGTTCTTCATCATCCCCCACGCCATGGACATCGCCCTCCACGGCGGCTGGTGCCGCTATACGAAGGAGCGGGTGGGCATCGACGTGGGGGACGTGGCGAAGATGGAGAGCTTTGAGGAGTTCAAGGCGGCGGTGTTCCGGGAGATCGCCTATCTCATGGGCATGGCCAACGAGCGCCTCAACGTGGAGATGATCGCCGAGCGGGAGCTTTTCCCGGACGTGTTCCGCTCCGCCCTCATGCACGGCGGGGTGAAGGCGGGAAAGGACATGTTCTCCCGCCGCTTCCCCTTCGAGAACGGGGCCGTGCTGGGGGCCGTGGGAGGCGTGAACGCCGGAAACGGGCTGTACGCCGTCAAAAAGCTCGTCTTCGACGAGAAGAAATACACCATGGCCCAGCTGCTGGAGGCCCTGGACGCGGACTGGGAGGGCTATGAGGACATGCGCCGGGAGTTCCGGGCCGTCCCCAAATACGGCAACGCCGTCCGGGAGGTGGACGAAATGGTGGCGGAGGTCTACCGCTTCCACGCCGACACCTGCCTCTCCCTGCCCTGCGTCTACGGGGACACCCTGAAGCCCAACGCCATCTCCATCTCCGCCCACCAGCCCGGCGGCGCCCTCACCGGCGCCACGCCCGACGGGCGGAAGGGCGGGGAGATCCTGGCGGACGCCTCCCTCTCCCCGGATCACGGCCAGGACACCCACGGGCCCCTGGCGGTGTTCCGCAGCGCCATGACCGTGGATCAGGACGCCTACCAGGGCACCCTGATGAACATGAAGTTCCATCCCTCCGCCATGGGCACCCGGGCCGACCTGGAGAAGCTGGCGAGCATGATCAAAACCTACCTGACCCACGGGGGAAAGCACGTGCAGTTCAACGTGGTGGACCGGGCCGAGATGGAGGACGCCAAGGTCCGTCCCGAGGCCCATCCGGAGCTGGTGGTGCGGGTGGCGGGCTACAGCGCCTACTTCACCCGCCTGCCCGAAAGCATCCAGGACGAGGTGATCGAGCGCACCTCCCAGAGCCTGTGAGCGCCCCGGCCCTCGCCGCCCCGGTGTTCAACATCCAGCCCTTCTGCCTCCACGACGGGCCGGGCATCCGCACCGTCGTCTTCCTGAAGGGCTGCCCCCTCCGCTGCCTCTGGTGCGCGAATCCCGAGTCCCACGACGCCGGACCCCAGCTGCTGTTTTATAAGGAGAAGTGCACCGGCTGCGGGGCCTGCGCCGGAGCCTGTCCCCGGGGCGCGATCACGCCCGGCCCGAGGCTGGAGACGGACCGGCGGCGGTGCACGGGCTGCGGAGCCTGCGCGAAGGTCTGCCCCGCCGGGGCGAGGGAGCTCTGCGGCCGGCGGATGACCGTGGCGGAGGTCCTGGAGGAAGCCCTGGGGGACCGGCTCTTCTTTGAAGAGTCCGGCGGCGGCGTGACCCTCTCCGGCGGAGAGCCCCTGGCCCACCCGGCCTTTTCCGCCGCCCTCCTGGCCGGAGCCCAGGCCGCCGGGGTCCATACCGCCGTGGAGAGCTGCTCCTATGCCGCCCGGGAGGCCGTCGACCTGGTGTACGCCCACGCGGACCTGGCCCTGCTGGACGTGAAGCACATGGACAGCGGGACCCACCGCAGGCTCACCGGCGTCCCCAACGAGGGGATTCTGGAGAACATCCGGCACATCCGCCGGGACCTGGGCGTGCCGACGGCGATCCGCATGCCCGTGATCCCCGGCTGCAACGATTCGGAGGAAAACCTGCGGGCCACGGCCCGCTTCGCCGCCTCCCTGGGACCGGACACGGCCCTCCATCTCCTGCCCTGTCACCGGTTGGGAGCGGGGAAGGCGGAGCGTCTGGGGCTGCCCCCCGCGCCGGAATATTCCGTGCCCGGTGCCGGGCGGATGGAAGAGCTCCGCGCCCTGGCGGAAGCCTGCGGCGTGCCCGCGCAGGTGGGGGGCTGAGATGCGAGAAAAAAGGAAAAAGGACCACGGCCGGAGACCGCCGATAACGGGCTCCGGCCTTTCCAATTCGTGGAAGCCCCCTGGGGAAAGAGTTGAAGCGGGAAAGTTGACAAGCCCCATCCCCGGCCGGATAATCGGATTATACTAATTTTCCGTTGAAACTAGACAAGGAATTGCGAGCATGATTTGTGTCAGCCGAGGCGAAGGACACAGGCGGGCTGGCGCCCGCCAAGGACGACAACGAAGGTTGGCGCAAATCAGGCCGCAAGGACTGTCGTATTTTAATGGAAGATTAGTATAAAATTCGATTTGAAACGGGGGACGCGCCATGTCTTCTGCACGTGTGGAGCCCGCCCTGCGGGCCCTCATCGCCTCCGGCGGGAAGCCGGATATCCGGTCTCTGCTGGAGGATATGCTTGCCGGGGGGGAGAGGCCCGAGGCCCTGGCGGAGCTCATGCGCGGCGAGATCCGCACCCTCTGCGGCGATCTGATCTCCGGCCGCACCTTCCTGACGGAGTCGCTCCTTCCGGCCCATTACGTGCTGGAGGGACAGCGCTGGCTGCGGGAGACCGGCGCTCTTAAGGAAGAGGCCCCTGCGCTCCTGATGGGCTGCATGGGCAGCGCGTATGCCAGCCCTTATCATTCCGCCCTCCGCATCTTTGCCGAAGCGCTGGGCCATCCCGTGACCGAGCTGGGCTGCGGCCTCGGGCACGACGGGCCGGAGGCGCTCTGGGCGGCGCACCCCGGCGCCCTGGGCCTGATCCTGTATGACGGCGGGCTTTGCGCCTCCCGCAGGGGCCCTGACCCGTCCTACAGCGTCTGCTGCATGGGCCGCAGCCGCGTTTTCACCGCCCTGCCCGGGGGACCGGCGCTCCCGCCCGACGAGCTCCTTCGCCGTCCCCTGCCGCCCGACCTCGGACTTATGATCCGGCTGGCGGTGCTCCTGGGCTGAGGACCCTTGCCGGACGGACGCCGAAACCGTTGACGCGGGCGGACGGTCTTGGTAAAATGACAGAAAACGGAAGGAGAGGGGCATAGACCATGACCAGCTCGCAGGTCGAGTGCTTTTTCGCCGCCGCCGAATACGGCAGCTTTACCAAGGCGGCCCAGCACCTGTATATGACCACCGCCGCCGTCAGCAAAAACGTGCTGGCGCTGGAGCGGGAGCTGGAGGTCACGCTCTTCTGGCGGGGGCCCCACGCCCTTTCCCTGACCCCCGCGGGCACCATCCTCCTGGAGTCCATGAAGCGCACCCGGGTGACCTTTTCCCGGGCGCTGGAGGAAGCCCGGGCCCTGACGAGGGATCTCAGCGGCACCCTGACCTTCGGCTTCCTGAAGGGGCAGATGCTGGACGACAACATCCGGACCATCCTTCTGCGCTTTGAGGAGGCCCATCCCCGGGCGGAGCTGCGGGTGGTCTGGGAGGACTATCGCTGGCTCAACGAGGCCGCTGCGGAAAACCGCCTGGATTTCGTGGAGCTTATGGAATCCGCCGTGAAGCGCAATCCCAAGGTGCGCTATATGCCCGTCAACCGGATGGACACCCTGCTGGTGATGCCCAGGGACCATCCCTGCGCCGGGCGGGAGGGCCTGCGCCTCGCGGACTTCAAAGACGATACCATCATTCTCCTATCGGAGTCGGAGAGCCTCTATTCGGAAAAGCTGATGCGCTCCACCTGCCTGGCCGCCGGCTTCGAGCCGAAGCTGCTCTACGCCCCGAACCTGGACACCCAGATCTTCTGGGTGGAGCTGAACAAGGGCCTGGCCGTGGCCAACGCCAACCACATCATGGCAAACGGCCGCGCCGTGGCCTGCACCGTGCTCCCGGAGCTGCCGCCGGAGGACTTTGTCCTGGTGTGGAACGAGCAGAACGGCAATCCCCTGGCCCGGGTGTTCCTGGAGGAATGCAGCCGCCTGAGAATCAACTGAGATTAACATAATTTTTACCCCCCCCATGAAAAACCGGAGAGGGCGCCGCGTTGACAAACGCGGCGCCCTCTCCGATAATTTCAGCCGAGAAAAGAAACGGAGGGCAGAGGGATGGCCGATTGGCATACGATCATCCGCGAGCGGGATTTTCCCATGATCGAACAGGCGGAATGCGACGGGCGGCCGGTGATCTACCTGGACAACGCCGCCACCACCCAATGTGCCAGGCCCGTGCTCTGGGCCCTGGAAAACTACTGGCGCAGCCAGCACGCCAACGTATACCGGGGCGTCTACTGCCTGAGCCGCCGTGCCGAGGCGGCGGTGGAGGAGACGAGGCAGATCTGCGCCGAATTCCTGGGCGCAGCCTCCGCCGGAGAGATCGTGTTCACCGGAGGCGCCACCCAGTCCGCCAATCTGCTGGCGGACGCCTTCGCCCTCACGGAGCTGAAGCCGGGGGATCTGGTGCTGTCCACGGAGATGGAACACCATTCCAACCTCCTGCCCTGGCGGGAGGCCTGCCGCCGCACGGGGGCGGAGTTGGCCCTCGTGCCGGTGACGGAGGAAGGGGAGCTGGACCTGGACGCGCTGGATCGGCTGCTGGAGCGGCGGCCCAAGCTGCTGGCGGTCTGCGCCGTTTCCAACGTGCTGGGCACCGTGAACCCCCTGCGGGAGATCGCCGACCGGGCCCACGCCGCGGGCTGCGCCGTGGCGGTGGACGCGGCCCAGGCCATGCGCTGCTGCCTGCCGGGCGTCCGGGAGCTGGACTGCGATTTCCTCTATTTCTCCTCCCACAAGGTCATGGGCCCAACGGGCGTCGGCGTTCTCTACGGCAGCGAGGCCTGGCTGGAGCGCCTCACCCCGCCCCGCACCGGCGGGGGCATGGTGAGCGCCATCCGGGAGGATACGGTGCTGTATGAGCGGGGACCGCTGAAATTCGAGGCGGGGACCCCCAACCTCGCCGGGATCGCCGGCCTGGGCGCGGCGCTGGAATATATGCAGGCCGTGGGCCGCCGGCGCATCGCGAAGCGGGAGAAGGCGCTGCTGCAGTATGCGGAAAAGCGTCTGCGGGAGCTCCCCGGGCTGCGGATCCTGGGCGCGCCGAAGCAGCGCGCCGGGGTGCTGAGCTTCGTCGCCCCGCCCCTGCAGGCCTACGATATCGCCATGCTGCTGGACAGCCAGGGCATCGCCGTGCGCTCCGGCAGCCACTGCGCCATCCCCCTACACCGGCGTCTGGGGCTGTCCGGCTCCGTCCGCGTTTCCCCGGCGTTCTACAACACGGCCGAGGAGCTCGACGCCCTGACCGTCGCCCTCAGGCGGAGCCTGGAGGGGGCGAAGAAGGCGGGCGTACCCGTGGGGGAGAGCGCCCGTGGATGAGCTGGAGCGGGAGCAGGCGCGCATCCTGGAGGAATTCCGGGAGCTGGGAGACCCCTTCGCCTGCTACAGCTATCTCCTGGGGCTGGCGTCGCTGCTGCCACCCTGCCCGGAGGAGGTCAAAAGGCCGGAAAACGCGGTGGAGGGCTGCCAGTCTCACGTCTGGCTCCGGTCCCGGGCGGAGGAGGGGCGCTTCCGCTTCGACGCGGACAGCGACACCTACATCATCAAGGGTCTGCTGTATCTCCTGATGAACGTGCTGGACGGCCGGCCGCTGGAGGCCGCCGCCGGCGCAGAGCTGTATTTCTGGAAGGATCCGCTGCTGCTGGGGGGCTTTGACGAGCACCGGCAGAAGGGGATCGGCTACGTGGCCGCCGCCCTGCAGAGACAGGCCGGGCAGCTGCTGAAAAAGCGCGAGGATACCGGCGGGGAACCGCCCGCCGAAAAATAAACAATTGGGAGGCTGAATATGAGCATCATCAAGGCATCCGACATCCGCCTGAAGGTCCGCCCCGTGCTGCTGGGCCTGGAGCACAGGTATTTCTACGAGGGCCCCTGCCGCTTCGGCCAGGGCGAGGCCCTGCAGCCCGGCTTCGACAAGTTCGCGAACGAGGACCTCTACACCATGTTCCTGAACCAGCTGGACAAGTGGAAGCCCGAGGGCGTGGACGTGCTGGAGCCCATCCGGGTCTGCCGGACGGACGACTGGGAGAACACCCTGGAGATGTGGGAGAGCATGCGCCTGGGCATGGTGGACGCGGACGTGGCCTTCTTCTTCACCAACATCGGCCTGGACGATTTCGTGGTGGATTTCGCCATGCGCTTCGACACGCCCCTGATCGTGGACCCGGAGAGCGCCTTCTCTCCCATCACCGACTGCGCCGCCGTCAAGGCGAAGGACCCCGCGAAGGAGATCTACGTCCCCATGTGCTGGTCCGAGACCACGAAGCTGCTGGCCGCCCTGCGGGCCAAGAAGGTCATCCGCAATACCCGCATCCTTCTGGTCAACCGCTTCAATTCCAACGTGTCCTTCAGCAGCGTGGACACCTTCACCAACCACGAGCTCATCACCAGGCGCCTGGGCGCCCGCTTCCGCTACGTCAACGCCCATGAGCTGCTGGACCAGATGTCCCCCTTGCCCGAGGGCGGCAACCACACCACGCCCGGCCGCGTGACCCCCAACATCACCGAGGAGGAGCTGAAGGAAGCCGGGGCCATGGCCGACGAGCTGATCGGCGGGGCCGAGGTGGCGGACATCAGCCGCCAGTACCTCATCAATTCTCTGGTGGCCTACCTCACCGTCCGGAAGAACATGGACCTCCTGGAGTGCAACGGCTTCACCGCCCCCTGCCCGGACATCTGCTCCACCCGCAGGATCAACGAGATGAAGTTCACCTTCTGTCTCACCCATTCCCTCATGATGGAGCAGGGCATCCCCTCCTCCTGCGAGTACGACGCCGACTCCGTCCTCAGCCAGCAGGCGCTGATCGCCGTTTCCGGCATGAGCCCCTACATGGGCAACACCACGCCCCTGCCCTATGAGGATTCCACAGGCGAATTCATGTCCCTGGCCCGCTGGCCCTCCGACGAGGTGAAGGCGAAGCTGATCGCCGACGATCCCCACAACCTCTACGTCATGGAGCACAGCGTGGCCAACCGCTGCTACCGGGATCCCAAGAAGAAGGGCAAATACGCCCTCCGCCATTTCGCCCACGAGCAGAAGTTCGGCGCGGTCCTGCGCTACGACTTCACCCAGGACGCGGGTCAGACCGTGACCATGTGCCGCTTCAGCCCCGACGGCTCCAAGCTCTTCATCGCCAGGGGCGACATCGTCTGCGGCGACGGCTACGAGGCCAACAACTGCAACAACCTGGTGATCTTCCGGGTGAAGGACCAGCTGGACTGCTACAAGAAGCAGTGTCTGGTGGGCAACCACGTGGCCCTGGTCTACGGCGACTGCACCGACGCGCTGATCCGGCTGGCCGAGGTCCTGGGCGTGGAGCCGCTGCTCTCCCTTTGAGCGCGGCGGATCGGGACCGCGTCCGGGAGGCGCTGCTGCAGCATACCGCCGCGGCGGCGCGGGAGGCGCGCTGCCTCCGGGAATGTGCTTCGCCGGACGCGGCCTTCGTAAAGGAGCATCTGCGCGCCTACATCCTCCATAAATACATGCTCCCGGAGGACGTCTGCCGAAGCGACGATATCCGGGAGCTGACGGAGGCCAGCCTCGCCCATATGATGAAGGTCACGCCGGAGCTGGCGGCGGTCCTGGACACGGCCCGGAGCTGCGCCGGGGCCACCTCCGCCACGGTGAAGAAGGCCCTGCTGTTCCAGGCCATGGAGCGGGAGCTGGGCGTTACCCTGCCCGCGGACAAGGCCGTTGCCGCCCGGGACGTGGGGACCCTGGCCGTCCTCGTGGCCGGTCTCCTGGCGGCGGGAAACAAATAGAATCATCAGGAAACGGCGGCCGCCGCTCCCGGGAGGGAGCGGCGGCCGTTCAGACTGTCAGAGCAACGTTTCTGCAAGCATGGGGGAATTGCGGAGGTGACGGCCCGGGGGTTTTACTCCTCGGCCTTCTTTTTTTCGTAGAAATCCCGCAGCACGTACCAGGCGGGCTTGCGCCGCCGCCGGTCGGCGTCCACCAGGCCCTTGCGGTTGTAGTAGCCCTGGAGGGGGTGGGTGCGCCGGGGACAGCGGAAATCGTAGAGGATCCAGGGGGTCATGCCCCGCACGCAGGGGATCTTCGCCAGCTCAGCCGTCTGCCGCCGGTAGATCTCCGCCTGGCATTCCACGGTGCCCTTGTCCTCCGCGGTGCCGTGGTGGCCGAAAAGGGCGTCCGCCCCGAATTCCGATATGATCACCGGCTTGGCCGGGCGGCTCCGGGCGAAGAGCTCCGGCAGCTGCCGCAGGTCCGGGGAGTACCAGCCGAAATACTCGTTGAGGCCGATCACGTCCAGGACCTCCGCCAGCCGGTCGGCGATGCGGTTGTCCGCGCTCACCATGCAGGCGGCGGTAATGAGGCGGCTGCCGTCCCGTTCCCGGGCGGCCGCGGCCAGGCGGCTCATAAAGGAAAAGCGCTCGTCCGTGTCCGCGTTCTCGTTCCCCACGGACCAGAGGATCACGCTGGCCCGGTTCCGGTCCCGGAGGATCAGCTCCGAGAGCTGGTTTTCCGCCTCGGCGTACACCGCCCCGTCGGAAAAGCGGACGGCCCAGTAGACGGGGATCTCCTCCCACAGGAGCATGCCCAGCCGGTCGGCCAGGAGGGCCATCTTCTCCGTGTGGGGATAGTGGGCCAGGCGCATGAAATTGCAGCCCAGGGCCTTCGCCTCCAGAATGGCCTGCTCGCAGTCCTCCTCCGTCAGGGCCTTGCCCCGCTCCGGCGCGTCCTCGTGGCAGGAGACGCCCCGGAGGAACAGGGGCTTTCCGTTGAGCAGGATCTGCAGCCCCTCCGTGCGGATATCCCGGAAGCCCACCCGGTCCTCCGCCCGGTCCTCCCCGAAGCGCAGGGCCACGTCGTAGAGCTTCGGCGCTTCCGGCGTCCAAAGCTGCACCGGGCAGGGGATCTCCGCCTCCGCCGTCCCGCCGGACACGGGCAGGGACGCTTCGACGCCCTTTTCCGGCAGGGAAAAGACCGCCTCTCCCTCCGCCGGATCGGAAAGGCGCAGGGAGATAAGGAGCCTGTCCGTGCTTCCGGGCTTCAGGCGCACGAAGAATTCCCGGATGAAGGTCCCGGGCAGCCGGTAGAGCTCCAGCTCCCGGTAGACGCCGCCGTAGTTGAACCAGTCGGTGTTTTCCGGGGGCACCTGCCGGGGACGGCGGGAGGCGTCCGCCGTGAGAAGGATGCGGTTTTCCGTCTGCAGGGCCTCCGTCAGCTCGAAGAAGGCGGGGGTGGAGCCCCCGGTGTGGGAGCCGAGATACCGCCCGTTGAGGAAGACCCGGAGGGCGTAGTTGGCCGCGCCCACCCGGAGGAAGACCCGTTCCCCCGCCTTTTTCGGGAGATAACGGAAGCGCCGGGTGAAGACCATCGTGCTCTCATACCAGAAGAATTCCGGCGCGGCGGTGTTCCAGCAGCAGGGCAGGGTCATGGTCGGCCAGCCCTCGAAATCGAAGTCCAGGGGCAGGGTGAAGCCCGCCGCGTTCACCCCCCGGGCCTCGTACCAATGCTGCCGCAGGCAGGTGTCGTAGGGGTCGGCGGCGTAGTGCCACAGCCCGTCCAGGGCTTCCTTCTCCCGGCCGCCGGTGAAGAAGGCGTCCGCCGCGGTCTTCTCCCGGCCCGCGTATTCCTCCAGATAGTCCTCCACGTGGATGTCGGAAAGGGGCTTTTTCTTTTCCATGCCCGACCCTCCCATAGCTTTTTTCCTCAGTATACCGCAGGGGACGCCTTTGGGAAAGAGGGGTTTCCCATTGAGTTTTTGCCGCAGGGGAAATATAATGAAGAAAAAAGAACAGAAAGGGGAATCGGATATGGAAACGAGGATCGTGGAATGCCGGGAGGGACGGCTTCGGGGATACGTGGAGGGGGATGCCGCCATCTTCATGGGCGTGCCCTTCGCCGCGCCGCCCACGGGAGACCTGCGCTGGCGGGGTCCGCAGCCGGCGGAGCCCTGGCGGGGGGTGCGGGACGCGCTGACGCCGCCGCCCATGCCGGTGCAGATGCTCTTTCCCGGCAGCAGCCAGCAGGACCACCTCATGAGCGAGGACTGCCTGTATCTGAACATCTGGGCCCCGGCGGAGCCGAAGGAGCCCTGCCCCGTGCTGGTGTGGTTCTACGGCGGCGCCCTCCAGGGGGGCAATGCCGACAGTCCCGCCACCGACGGGAGGGCCTGCGCCCGGGACGGGGTGATCCTGGTGACGGTGGGCTACCGGGTGGGGCTCTTCGGCTTCATGTGCCACCCGGATATGCGCGCCGAGGACCCGGACGGCTTCGTGGGCAACTTCGGCCACCGGGATCAGCTGGCGGCCCTCCGCTGGCTCCATGACAACGTCGCCGCCTTCGGGGGCGATCCGGGGCGGGTCACCGTGTCGGGCCAGAGCGCGGGCAGCGCCAGCTGCTGCGCCCTGATGAACGCGCCCTCCGCCCGGGGCTACCTCCACGGGGCCATCTGCCAGAGCGGGGACGTTTTCCAGCCGGAGCGGGACGTGCCCGCGGCGGAGGCGGAGGGCTGGGGCAAGGCCCTGGCGGAGAGCTTCGGCTGCGCCACCCTGGAGGAATTCCGGAAGATCCCCTTCCCCGAGCTCTCCGCC
>JAEEGK010027041.1_pt1 | contig 11627 bp, 14 predicted proteins | sample 8958771 | NCBI WGS metagenome assembly JAEEGK01 (sample SAMN16246547, study PRJNA631951) | gut metagenome | biome: gut microbiome; feature: rumen; material: SC-attached | host: Bos | place: Iran: Karaj | collected 2018-10 | reverse complement strand
CTCCTGCTTAAAGCCCTCGAGAACGGTCAGCATCATAAAGAGCGTTCCGAGAGTATGCCAGTCGATCTTCGTGAAGAGCTCTGTTGTGGGCGGCGTGATAAAAAGCGAGATGATCGCTGCTGCCACCGCAACTATAAGCATGGGTTCTTTTTTGAGGAATTTCTTAAGTCCTGCCATATATACATTAATCCCCTGTCAAAAATAATATCATCGAACAGGCCAAGTCCTGCTCATTAATCGCACAAAAGGCGAATACCGGTACAAATGCCGATATCGCCTTTTGAATTATATCCACCTATTCGCTGTTTGTAAATCATTTATCAGAACTTCACTTCGTACCAGAACCAGTGATCCGCGAGCCTCTCGGTGTACTCCCTGATCGATGAGCCGGGGTAGTCCTTGCTTCTCCAGCCGGCGCCCTCCTCCTCGTAAGAAAAAGATGTCCCCTGGAAACCGAGCGGCTTGTCATCCGGTGAATAGTAGAACCCTCTGTATGTCGAGGCCGGAACTATACCGGCCCCCCAGCCCGTCTTTGAAAACTCCACCATTTTGTTTCGTTTCCAATAATTGACCGTTATCCCGTCGAATGTGTCCCGCGAGTCATCGGTTTTGGAAGCGATCAGGTCGCCCACATATGCCTCGAGGTCCTCTTTGTTTTCAAGGATATAGTCCTTGAGCTCGCTTTTAAGGTCGCTGTTGTCAAAAATGTTGACCACCAGCAGGACCAAAAGGACAACAACTACAACTCCTGCCGCAGAGATCAAAATTGCTTTTTTCTTCATTATTCGTACCCTCCTGTTAATTTACTCCCATTCTATTAACACGTGTATGTTAAACATCCTCAGTATACACCAAACGCTACAAAAGTTAAAGTTTTTTGTTATAATAACTATCAACGATACTCAGCATCAAAGGCTCTATCAGGAATAACGCCTATATTCAAAATGGCCGGGAAAACAAAAAGGAGAGTGCTCGCATGGCAGAATCAGGAAATGGCACACCAATAAAAACCTCATTGTGCTATATAGAAAAAGACGGTAAATACCTCATGCTCTACCGTAACAAAAAGAAAGAGGATCCTAACGGAGGCAAATGGATCGGAGTCGGAGGGAAGTTCGAAGAGGGCGAGACTCCCCTTGAATGTGTAAAGCGGGAAGTCCTTGAAGAAACCGGGATCGTCCTTAACAGCGCTCACTTCTACGGCGTCATAGAATTCCGAAGCGACGGCTGGCCGGACGAGGACATGTACCTGTTCTCAAGCTCTGATTATGATGATTCCGGATTTCACCCCGAAGACTGCAACGAAGGAACGCTGAAGTTCATTCCGAAGAACGAGATCCTCGAGCTCAATCTGTGGGAGGGAGACAGGGTGTTCCTGAAAGCCATGCTCGAGGGGCGTGAACGTATCAATATGAAGCTCTCCTATAAAGGCGATGCTCTTTCAGATATACTAATATATTGAATAAGTCGGGGAATTTCCGCATTTCCTCGAATTTTCAGAATCGTAGATAAACACCCCGAGTGATAGAGTATACCGAAAACGATAGAAGTCCGACCGACCTACACAAGTATTGTGCTGCTCGGGAGGCCACCATGTTCGCTAGCGGCCGGGAGAGCAGCAGATAATACGCAGTGTAGTAGGGTAGGACGACGTGTTTTCCGGTATATTCTATCACTCGGGGTGTTCTTAGTAACGCTTAAGGGCATGTATCCGACAGGATACATGCCCTTTTCATACATAAACAATATGTCCGAAAGAATTCGCTTAAGAATTACTGGAACCTAGCAGTATTGAGCTTGATTCCGGGGCCCATCGTCGATGCGATGGTTGCGCTTCTGATATAAGCGCCCTTTGCTGCTGCGGGCTTAGCCTTGATGAGAGCTCCGATAAGTGTATCAAGGTTCTCTGTAAGCTGCTCCTCTGTGAAGGAAGCCTTGCCTACGGGGCAGTGGATGATGTTTGTCTTGTCGAGACGATACTCGATCTTACCTGCTTTGATATCGTTAACAGCCTTGGCAACATCCATGGTAACGGTGCCTGCCTTGGGGTTGGGCATGAGGCCCTTAGGTCCGAGTACACGTCCGAGACGTCCGACAACGCCCATCATGTCAGGTGTAGCAACAACAACATCGAACTCAAACCATCCGTCGTTCTGGATCTTGGGGATGAGCTCGTCGCCGCCAACATAATCAGCACCTGCCTGCTCAGCCTCTGCAACCTTGTCGCCCTTAGCGAAAACAAGTACACGAACTGTCTTACCTGTTCCATGAGGGAGAACTACGGCACCACGAACCTGCTGGTCTGCGTGACGTCCGTCAACACCGAGTCTGAAATGAGCCTCGATTGTCTCGTCGAATTTTGATGTAGCGGTTTTCTTTACGAGACTGCAAGCATCAGCAACAGTGTAAAGCGCTGTCTTATCAATGAGCTTTGCTGCCTCTGTGTATTTCTTTCCTCTTTTCATTATTAACCTCCCGGTGGTATTATCGGGTATTAACCCTTCCACTCGTTATCTCTTTGTGATTTGTGTTGTTATTGAAGACGATCGGACTAATCAGTCCTCTACTACGATTCCCATGCTCCTAGCGGTACCGGAGATCATGCTAACGGCAGCTTCGATGCTTGCTGCGTTAAGATCGGGCATCTTGAGCTCGGCAATCTTCTGAACCTCTGACTTCTTGATGGTAGCAACCTTGTTCTTGTTAGGTGTACCCGAAGCTGTCTTGAGGTTACATGCCTTCTTTAAAAGCACTGCTGCAGGAGGAGTCTTGGTGATGAAGCTGAAGCTTCTGTCTGCATATACCGTGATGACAACGGGAATAATGAGATCTCCCTGATCAGCGGTCCTAGCGTTGAACTCCTTGGTGAACTGTACGATATTAACACCGTGCTGACCAAGTGCAGGACCTACGGGAGGGGCCGGAGTAGCCTTGCCGGCCGGAATCTGTAACTTAATGTAGCCTGTAACTTTCTTAGCCATAATTATTACCCCTTTTCTGGAATAGATTAATTCTCGCTCTTCACATCTGTGAAGTCGAGCTCGACAATTGTTTCTTTGCCGAACATGTCAATGCCGACCTTAACGGTCTGCGCCTGTGTGTTGATCTCTTTGACGATCGCCTGAGAATTCTCCCAAGATCCGTTCATGATCGTAACCGTGTCACCAACCTCGAAATCAATGGTGATCTCGTCGGGTCTGACTGCCATGTTGTCAAGGTCAGTCTGTGTGAGCGGAACGGGCTTGGATCCGGGTCCTACGAAGCCTGTAACACCTCTGGTATTACGAACAACGTACCATGTGTCGTCGTCCATGACCATGCGGATAAGCACATAGCCCGGGAACATCTTCTTCTGGACTTCCTTCTTAGAGCCGTCTTTGAACTCAACTACGTTCTGTAACGGAACCGAAACTTCGAGGATCCTGTCCTGCATGTTTCTGTTCTCGATAGCTTTTTCGATATTGGCTTTAACCTTGTTCTCGTAGCCCGAATATGTGTGGACTACATACCAATTAGCATCTGCTGCTGCCATGTTTACCTCATTGATAGTATAATGGTGTCGGTGATCAGGTTCCTAATCCAATCAGATTGATCCCGTACTTGATAGCGAGATCGATAAGAGCGATAAATCCACCCAGTATTACCGAATAAACAACTACAGCCACTGTTTCTTTAACCAGTGTTGTCTTTCCGGGCCAGGAGATCTTCTTGAACTCAGATTTCACGCTCTTGAAAAAGCTCTTTTTTACGGTTATGTTTGAACCGCTGTTGTTCTCTGCCATAAAAACCTCCTTATTTGGTTTCCTTATGCAGGGTGTGCTTCTTGCAGAATCTGCAGTACTTCTTGGTCTCCATCCTGTCCGGATGATTCTTCTTTTCTTTCGTCGTGTTGTAGTTACGCTGCTTGCACTCTGTGCATGCTAAGGTAATCTTTGTTCGCACAACTTCCACCTCCGTTTTAATTTTCTCACGTACGATGTGGTGTTCGTACGCGGCTTTTATTGTTGCCGGCAAAATTACGCACTAAAAAAACGCCGTTGCCAGCTCTCCTAATATATCACGCCCCAAAGTCAGTGTCAATAGCGGATTTTAAGGTTTTCGGTTTTCGTCAAATTCTGTAAGATTGAATGTTTCTTAAACTATCCTTGACTGTCGCTAAATAGGCAAGTATTCTAAATGATAAAGGATAATAAAGAATGATAAAAGGGAGGGAGCGGAATGAAAAAGCGGATCATAGTAATTGTTTCTGCCATAGTCGTTCTTATAACGGTATTTTTTGTAGTGAACAGTACGTTTTCTACCGAAGCTGATTTCTCGGATGAGACTTTTAAGAAGTGGGTCGATAACACCCCTTGGGTTGGGAAAATGCGCTTTGTCGCTAACTATAAGTGGGTTGTTACGGACACAAAAGTAACCGGAGCAATACTTGAGATATTGTCGAATATACCCAAAACGGCATACGTAACCAAGGATGACGATCGGTTGGAGCCCTCGGAGGCCGGATGTTCGAGTTTGCAGATCTATGACGATAAAGGGAAGATGGTGATGCAGATTTATTCAGGTGCTGAATCATTACCCTGTGATCTTATTTGTGTGTTTAGGGATGAGCAGTCGAATCGGATTACGAAAGCCTGGACATACAATACAGAAGTATCTGTTTTTGATATGATTTCTCCGATAATGAAGAAATGCGGATTGAAGGTTTCTGTCACGGATCCGATGTGATCTTGGATAAAGCCAACTGGTTTCGCCGGCATGGGACTCTCAGTAAAGTAAGTATAATATCCCTTCTTTTCCCTGCGAAGCACTGTGATGCAGTGTCCGGCTGGGTGAAGGAGGGATTCTTTTGTTTGCAGCGGATGGATAAAAAGGCACAGCCGGACGGAGAGCTGATCGACAGCAAAGTAGAAGCTTCCCACATGCTAAACACGTGCTAATTGCTTATACTTCTCAGAAATGTTATCATGTTTGCCGGGTGTATAATAGTGGGTGATAAGGAGTTCTTTTTATGAATAGCTTGATCGAATCAGGCATGCAGTACATCTCCATGTTTGCATGTGTATTACTTTTGTATTTTTCGATACTTAAATGCTTTTGGGACGGCGAGAAGAATCGAGTAGTATTGTTTGTTGTCGTTTTTTTTACCAATCCTTTTCTCTTATATTTTGGATTTGGACTCATCGTCAGCATTTTTTATGTCGTTATAAATTTGACTTACGAGCAATTGAGTAACCATGAATATTTGATGACCACTCTTACAAATTCTGTTGAAATCCCGGTCATATCAACATTTATAGTTATGATATTGCAAACAGTCTTGGCCTTAATCGTTGGGAAATGGCTTAAAACAAAGCACATTTCACTGGTTGTTTTTGTATATTTAATGTTTTTGACTCTTGTTCTTAGCTCGACAAGACAATATTTCGACGATTTACAATTTGATACCGCAACACAAAGAAGCCTTTTGTCAGTGGCTGATTATGTACTTTCCTCGCTTACTATGGGGCTCTTTTATTTCTTAAACATAAAAAAGTTGTCCCGATTAACATCCAGACCCTTCGGTACAAGCTGGCGGTTGTTTATTATCCCACCTGCTTTATATTGCATAGTGTACAATATTCTCTCATATCGAATTTGGTTCCAGAAGGATATAGCAATTGTGTTCTGGTTTAACGTTATCTCACTTTTGGTGGATCTCCTTTTCATCTGGGCCTTTTATGTGATCATTAAAAATATCAACGCTACCGGAGACGCCATCGCCGCAAGAGACGAGATCAAGACACTGTCCGTGGAAGTCATGGAAGCTCTTGCCCATACCATAGATGCGAAGGACGAGTACACGAGAGGTCACTCTGTCCGTGTTGCCGGGTATTCAAGAATGATCGCACAAAGAATGGGGCTTTCTCTGGAAGACTGTGAAAATGTCTATTACATGGGACTTCTTCATGATATAGGAAAGATAGGTGTGCCCAACGAGATCATCAACAGCCCCACACGCCTCACCGACGAGGAATACGGAGTGATCAAAACACATCCGGGCATCGGTTTTGATATTCTTGCTGAGATCAAGAGCCGCCCCGATCTGGCAATCGGTGCGCGCTGGCACCACGAGCGTTACGATGGAGGCGGGTACCCCGACGGTATAGGGGTCACCAATATACCGATCTTCGCAAGGATTATCGCCGTTGCGGACAGCTACGATGCAATGACCTCAAACCGAAGTTACAGAAGCTATATGCCTCAGGACAAAGTCCGTTCGGAGATAGAGAAGAACGCCGGTTCGCAGTTTGACCCGGACGTTGCAAGATGCATGCTTTCCATCATCGACGAAGATACCGCTTATACGCTACATGAATAGATGTGTCTGTCATTCAAGCAGATGTCACTAATATTTTGCTCAAAACTACTGTCTAATTGTTCTTGCTTATTGCATTCTACAGTTGTATTATGAATATAAGGTTCACCGTTATCGAAAGCCTTACGTATCATTTCATTTAAATATGAAAGGACTTGATATACATGAGATCTCGTCTGCTTAAGACCGTTTCGGGTGTTCTCACCTCTTTGTGCGTTGTGTCTTCAACGCTTATGCCCATGTGTGCGGCTTCCGCCACTCTCCCTTGTTTCGTGCCGTGCGCCGGTTTTAACAATACACAGGATTATGAGAATAATTCAGCCGCTCCCCGCATGATCATCACGTGGGAGGAAGACGTTTCCTCAGAAGTTCGTGAGTCTGTTCTCGCCGGGTGCGGTTTCAGAACAGAATACAGTGACGAAAGCTTCTCTATAGGAAGACCTGCATCGGATCATATAAGCGTTTCGGAAGCGACCATTGCTCTGACAGCTTCTCCTTATATCCTTGCGGTTGAAGAGGACTCTCCGCTCGAGACGATGGCGCTCACGGACGATCCCTACTCCGCGACGCAGTGGTGGCTTGAGAACACCGGCACATATACGAAGGCCGACCCCTCCGGGTCGAGTTACAAGATAACATCGACTCCCGATATCGACATCGATGCCGAAGAAGGCTGGTACCGCTACAAGTCCGAGATCGGCGGGGCACACGAAGTGACGGTCGCAGTCATCGACACCGGTATCGACTACCGCCACGAGGACCTCAAGGACGCGATGTGGGTCAACGAAAGCGAGATCCCGGACAACGGAATCGATGATGACCACAACGGTTATGTGGACGATATTTACGGATGGGACTTCTACAACGACGAAGCTTCCGTCTGCCATTACATAGAAAACGATGACGGAACATATGCGGCGGATCCGAATGACCGCGATGATCACGGTACGCACATTGCCGGCATAATCGTTGCGCGAGCAAACAACCAGACCGCCATCTCAGGCATCGCCAGGTACCTGCACACACGCGTCATGGCGCTCAAGATCCACGGCGGTCCCGACCGTAAGGGCTCCGTTTCCGACGCGATCAAGGCGATCGCCTACGCACAGCGGAACGGTGCTTCGGTCTGCAACATCAGCTGGGGTTCATACACGGCGAGCTCGGCTCTTGAGGTCGCGATCAGTCGCTCCACGATGCTCTTCGTCTGTGCTGCCGGCAATTACGGCAACGACAACGACATCACGCCTCTTTATCCCGCATCGTTCGACCTTCCGAATGTGATCAGCGTCGCCTACGTGGATTGCGACGGGCTCCTGCCCACCGACTCGTGTTACGGCGCGGAAAGCGTTGACCTCGCGGCTCCGAGCACCGACATCTACAGTACGATCGTCGGTTCCTGCGGGTATCTGAGCGGATCTTCCATGGCGGCGCCCATGGTGAGCGCGGTTGCAGCAATCCTTTTCTCGCTGAGGAGCGGATCCGTCCCTGCGAGCGTAAAGGACATCATCATTTCGAACACCAAGCCGCTCGCATCGCTTGAGGGCAAGTGCGTGAGCGGAGGAATACTGAATCTCGACCGCTGCATGAAGGCGGCTGACAAGATTGCCCGCGACAGAGAGGCTCCGAGCTTTTCGTGGACGCGCTCGTTCGAGGGCGAGAGCATCGTGCTCAGGTTCGAAGCCGACGACGGCGAGAACGGTTCGGGTGTCAATTCCCTGCGATATATGCTTGGCAAGCGCAGCGCTTCCGACTTCGCCCGTGGGACCGAAGGGACGCTCATCGAGGACAACACCCTCGTTCTTCACAAGGGCGGCAAGCATACCGTCTACGCCTATGACAACACAGGCAACGCTTCCGTGATGACGATCCCCGTCATCGACGACAAGCTCCCGCCCCGGATAACAGACGTTTCCTTTACGGTAAACAATAAAAAGAACAAGTTCACGGTCATGGCTGAGGTGAGCGACTCACAGAGCGGGCTCAAGAGCGTCAAGTACCTCCCGGGGCTCCACACGGTTTCCGACTTCCTGTCCGCCGGTACAGCACTCACACCCGACAGCGACAACATCGTGAGCTTCAAATCATCGTCGCCGGGGATCTTTACGATCATGGCGACCGACTACCGCGGCAACAAGGCGGTCGAGACCGTCAGGACTTACGTCCGCGCGGCACAAAGTATAGAACTTTCAGAAACCGAGATCGAGATGTCCGTCGGAGATACGCTCGTCCTCGAAGCAACCCTTTCGCCCGTCTTCTCTACCGACTCCGTGACCTTCAGATCAGGGAACGAGAAGGTAGTCGCAGTCACAAACAGCGGCAAGGTTACGGCACGCGGCCTCGGAACCACAACCGTCACCGCAACTTCGACAAGCGGAGTGACCGCAGTTTGTAAGGTGTCAGTAAATTCACTTGGGTGAAACAGCAGGGTGGTCCCTTGGGGACCACCCCGAGTAACAAAAAAAGGTTTACAGTATGGTATATTTCAAGAAGCATGACATTATTGTATACTCTCTCGTACTGGCGGTACTTATCGCTTCCTTCTTCGTCTGGGGAAGTGCACTCGGCGACACGGGAGATTTTGCCATCATAAGCATTAACGGGCACGAGGAGATGCACCTTCCGCTCTCGGTGGACGCAGAGAAAACAGTCGAAGGCTTCGCAGGACTTACCTGCACGGTCAGCATAAAAGACGGGGCGGCAAGCGTCACGGAGGCGGATTGCCCCGACAAGCTCTGCGTTGATCATAGTCCCATCTCCAGATCAGGCGAATCGATCGTGTGCCTCCCGGCAAGGATCACAGTCACGATCAGCAGCTCGGAAGGTTCAACGATTGACGGGGTGGCAAGGTAACGCAAGAGCCCCCCTCCATAGCCAAGAAAGATGCCTAAAAACTAACCAGAATACTCAAGGATCTGATACATAAATGAAACTTAAAGACAAAACCCCAACACTCGCGCTTCTCGGGATCATGGTAGCCGCAGCATTCATACTCAGCTACCTTGAGTCTTTGTTGCCTTCTATCAGTGGAATCCCGGGAGTCAAGGCCGGTCTTGCCAATATACCCACACTTCTTGTTCTTTACACGCAGGGCCCCGCGGGTGCCGCGCTCGTCAGTATAGCAAGGATCATCCTCGCCGGCCTCACCTTCAACGGACTGTCCGCCATGCTTTTCAGTCTTGCGGGGGCGGTGGTTTCCCTTATCTTTATGACTGTACTTAAAAAGATCGGCGCCTTCTCGATCACTGCGGTCAGCGTCGCGGGCGGAGTCTGTCACAACATCGGACAGCTCGCCGCGAGCTGCGTAATGATCGGAATGCCGATCCTTTATTATCTTCCTGTTCTGATCGTTTCTGGCGCCGTTGCCGGCGCACTTGTCGGAGTCATAACAACGCTAACATTAAAGCACTTGAGGAGTTCCATCAAAGAAGGGTGATTCCCCTTTCATACCCTCTTAATACATGCGCCCTACAGCCCCATTTCCACACATCTGATAACATACTCATCAAACAGAGGGAGTGTGAACTTGACGAAGCCATGCTCGCTACCGTTTATGATCCCCCTCTTTATCAAGCGGTCACGATAAACAGAGTACTCGCTGTCAGAAAAGGAACCCTTGGTTTTTATATCCTTTGCTTTCCCTTTTTCGGAGCATGCGAGTGAATAAACAAACTTTCTGTCACCCGGAGACATTTCGGAGAAAACCTTTTCATATACGTAATCTTCCAAGTACTGCCTGAATTCAGGAATTGCTTTTTTATAGTTTCCTCCCTGCCTGAAAGTGAAATAACCCAGCACCTGGAAAGCAAAAGAATATCCTTTTGTCAGCGCCGCCATTTTACCGGCCTCATCGGTTTTGAGATTAAAGATCTCTTTGTAGTTTTCCGTGATACTGCCCACATTCAGAGGCTTTAACTCAATCTTCGGTGCCCGGTATAAAAATGTAAGGCTCTTCTCATTTTGAAGAGAGTTTATATTTTCATACAGCCCGGTCATCAGCAGATAAACCGGAAGGTCCTTTCTGACAAAGATCTGGAAGGCGCCGGCAAATGTCTTCATGTGCTCAGTCACCGTTACCTCGTCAATACAGATCAAAACCTTCTTCTTATGCTTCTTCAAACTTTCCAGCATCTTTTCGAGGGCCACCTGAATACTCGACACGGGCACGCTGTCCTTTACTTCAAGACCGATACCAAACAACGACAGGTTAATGCTCGCGCTCTTAAACATCTTGGCCAGATTGTTCTCGCTTCCAAGTGTGGCAGCAAGATCGGTCATCAGATCCTGTTGCGAATTCAGCTCTACAACGACCCAGTCTTTTTCTTTAGCGATCTCTTTAGATACTTCTGTCATAAAAACAGTCTTTCCGCACCCTCTGATCCCTGTAATCATATAGATTTGCTGCTCAGAAGGCTCGGACAGAAACGCATCAATGATCTCATTTTTTTGAGTGTTACGGGGAATTACCTGAAAAGGCTCTTTTCCAAAGATGAGATTGTAAGGATTATTCATGGGCCGGCCTCCTTTATCATTCTTTATTGTTTTTGATCTTTTTTATTATTCTTTATTGTTCTTTATCATTCTTTATTATTTTAATCTTCTTTTATTATTCTTTATCATTCTTTATTGTTCTTTATCATTTAGTATACTTGTAAATTTGGCACCGGTCAAGGACAGTTTAAGAAAGAATGATAGACGACTAACACCAACCCAAAATAGAATTTGATTCTTTCACTTCTATTATTGTTTTTGATATACTATAAATGATATCACTATAGTGAGGCATGTGTAGGCCGCAACATCAAAAGGGAGGAGGTTTTGTGTATGTCAAAGTCATATAAACTGCTTTTTAGCTTGATAATCTTTTCCCTGATTCTTTGTTCTTGCTCAAGCGCTGTTTCAATCACAAATCCTGAAACAGACGCAACCTTCAGTGGCTCAACCCAAAATATAACCACTTCCAGTGATCCGAAAAGCGAGCCACTTTTCGCTGATCATTTTGAAGAAATCAAAATAAGTTTTGAAGATCTCGTTTTAATGAGCGATGCATTTATCCTTGGAGAATTTATAGAAACAATATACAACAATACTTTTGTTGAGTATCAATTTAAGGTAAAGGAATGTTATTACGGAAACATCGACACCCCATATATTTATATTTATTCCAATGTTGGCGAAGTGGAAGTAGACAAAACAGATTATCATTATGAAATAGGGAATGAAATCTACGAGAAAGGCTCAGAATATTATCTTGTTTTAGAAAAGCGAAGTTCAA
>JAEEGK010027037.1_pt1 | contig 11628 bp, 10 predicted proteins | sample 8958771 | NCBI WGS metagenome assembly JAEEGK01 (sample SAMN16246547, study PRJNA631951) | gut metagenome | biome: gut microbiome; feature: rumen; material: SC-attached | host: Bos | place: Iran: Karaj | collected 2018-10 | reverse complement strand
ACAAGAGGAAGATTTCATCCTTCCAGGCCTTTGCCGTATCGCTGGCCTCCAGCGTTGGAACCGGTAACCTTGCCGGTGTAGCCATAGCCATAGCCGTAGGTGGTCCGGGAGCAGTTTTCTGGATGTGGGTGATCGCGATACTGGGATCGGCGACAGCCTTTATCGAGGCGACACTCGCCCAGCTTTTCAAGCAGCGGTCCGAAGGAGGTTACATAGGCGGACCGGCATACTATATCCGCCGGGGACTGAAGAATCCGTTTCTGGCCGCACTGTTCGCGGTACTGCTGACGGTCACCTTCGGTCTGAGCTACAACTCCATACAGAGCAACACCATCGGAGATGCAATGGTGGTTGCCTTCAACCTGGATGAGGTCCTGCCTTATCAGATCAGCGTGCTGGGCATTTCGGTTCCAGCCGCTAAGGTTCTGGTAGGGGCTATTTTGGCAGCCCTTTCTTTCAGCGTTGTCTTCGGAGGCATCAAGAGAATCGCCAAGGTAAGCGGAGTGCTGGTTCCGGTAATGGCTCTGGCTTACCTCGCCCTGGCTCTGTTCGTCTTGATACGCCACATAGACCTTATCCCGTCCGTGTTCTCGCTCATCTTTGAAAACGCTTTCGGAATTGGCCAGGTAGCCGGCGGCGGACTGGGAGCCACTATGATGATCGGAATCAAACGCGGCCTTTTCTCCAACGAGGCCGGAGAGGGATCCGCCCCTAACGTAGCCGCCACGGCAGACGTCTCACATCCTGTAAAACAAGGACTTATGCAGGCCCTTGGAGTCTTCGTGGACACCCTTGTGGTATGCAGCTGCACCGCTTTCATCATACTTTTCAGCGGAACCCACACCTCAGGAGACTTGAGCGGAATCGCCCTTACCCAGGCAGCCCTGGAAAATGAAATCGGAAAGTTCGGAACGTTCTTTATCGCAGCGGCGATATTCCTTTTCGCCTTCTCCAGCATAATAGGAAACTACTACTACGGAGAAGCCAACATCAGATTCCTCACCAAAGACCGTCACCGCTGGATACTGTGGACGTTCAGGGCCCTGTCCGGCGGCCTGGTGGTATTCGTTGGAGTATGCGCCTCCCTTGAAAACGTCTGGACGGTCGGTGACATCTGCATGGGCCTTCTGACCCTGGTTAACATCTTCGCGATAATCCAGCTCGGCAAATACGCCTTCCGCCTTCTCAAAGACTACCGCAAGCAGAAAAAGCAGGGCAAAGACCCCGTCTTCCACCGCTCCCAGCTCCCCGATGTAGACGTAGACTGCTGGGACTAACCCCTTCGCCCCGCCCATCTCCGCCCCCAGAAGCACGATAAGGATGTCGACAGCGAGAACAAAATATTCGTATTTGTAAGAAATATTCTTACATTTGTGCTGTAAAGAATAACCGATATGGGAAGAACAGTGACCGTTGCTTTAGGACAGCACTATGAGGATTTCATAAAAACCAGAATAGAAACAGGGCGTTATAATAACGTCAGTGAGGTAGTCCGTGCAGCTCTTCGTCGTCTTGAAGAAGATGAGGCTAAACTTGAGGCTTTGAGAGCGGCACTTGCGGAAGGAGAGTTAAGCAAAGACGTTGAGGACTTTGATCCGGAATCATTCTTGAGGGGTTTGAAAGAGGGGCGCAGGAAGAAGAATGGCTGAGTATATTATATCTGAAAAAGCCCAAGCAGACCTGAGCAATATCTGGAACTATACAGTTGAAACATGGTCAGAGAATCAGGCTGACCGTTATATGCGATTACTGTTTGGCGAACTTGACAAGATAACTTTAGACCCTTATCATTGTGGCCAATCGTATGAGTATGTCCGCTTAGGCTATAGAGGCGTCCGTGCGGGGAAGCATATAATTTTCTATAAGATACTTGACAACGGGAAAGTTAGGATTATTCGCATTCTGCATCAGAAAATGGATTATTTCCGTCACTTATAGCTCCGAGTTACTCTCAAACCTCTTTGATAGGGAACAGGCCATAGATCGCGGAGCCGCTGCCTGTCATTGATACATAGACAGCTCCCGTTTCTTTGAGGGAGGATTTCACTTTCTCGAGCTGAGGGAATTCCTTGAAGACCGGTGCCTCGAAGTCGTTGACGATTATTCCCTGCCACTTCTCCACAGGCATTGTTATGGCTTCAGTAACAGGGATGTACGGATGTTCATCATCCTCATCGCCGAGGCCGTTCTTCTTCCTCTTTGGGACTATGGAGTAGGCTTTCTTGGTGGAAACGAAGCAGTCCGGGGAGAAGGTGATACCTACGCGGTAGTTTTCAGAGATGTTCTTTAATGCGTTACATGCAGGCTCCTCCAGCGGGGTGAGGATTTCGCCACGGCCGGTGACGAGCCGGGGCTCGTTCTGGACGAAGAACGGGCAGTCGCTGCCAAGCTTCTCGGCATATGATGTAAGCTGTTCTGTGGAGAGGTTCAAGTTGCAGAGTTCGTTCAGGGCTTTGAGGGTGCAGACTCCGTCGCTGCTTCCGCCGCCCAGGCCGGCTCCGACAGGGATGTGCTTCTCGAGGACTATCACCGCCGGAGGAAGCTGATAGTCAGCATCCAGCATCTCATATGCCTTGACGCAGATGTTGTCCTGAGGCGTTCCGGGATAATCCAACCCGCACTCGATCATACGGACTTTCTCGGAGTAGTTTTCCGTGTAGAAAAGTGTCTCTTCGTTCTGGTTCTCGCACACGGAAACCGTCAGCTTGTCGGGCTCGAGGTTGCTGTTTTTAGGACCCACCGGATAGAAGATGCTTTCCAGCTCGTGGAAGCCGTCCTCCCTCTTCTCGAAGACATACAGGCCGATGTTGATCTTGGCCCCCGGGTACAATGTAAGTTGCTTCATTGCTGCAGCTTAGTTTCTTTCCGGCTTGATGGATTTCTGGGAAAGAATCCTTTTGTAGACATCTGCCGTAAAGTCGTTGAGCATCTGCTCTGCCTGCTTGCGGTTCTTGGATTTCTTCAGGTTTGCAGGGAGCTCCTTCTCCATTTCCTGGAAATTCCTGAAGATGTCGTACTGAGTCTGCCATTTGTTGTCCTGCACACCGTGGATCCAGTACATATAGTTGGAATTGAGCTGATTCCATCGATGAGTAAAGAACCAGTAAGGATGCTCGGGATAGTTTTTCTCCTTGTCCTTGACATCGGTGAAGTGATGCTGCTCGGCCTCCTGCCAGTCGTCGAATCGGGCCCATCCGGCAGGGGATTTTGTCATGCCCAGGGTCCATGGAACAAAGACTTCGGCGCAAGGTCTTCCAGGGCACATCCACATGACGCAACCGGTTTCTGCAGGCATCCAGTTGCGGAGCTGGAAGATGGTTGAAACGATGGTGACATTTGTGCAGACTCCAGGAACGTGGCTAGGATCGACATGTCCTCTTGCCGGCACCTGAGGTGCTCCCTCGACAATCTTTTCCTTTTCCCTCTCGTTATGGATGGAGAGCATGGCTATGATGTCGGACACGCCGAGCTTCTTTGCCGGAGTGAACATCGGCTGAACGGAATACGGATCGTATTCATAGGATTTGTCCGTGATGTAATCGATTACCGCTTTGTGGCGATTGGTGTTTCCCGGGCGGTTGATGGTTGCCGGGTCGGCGTATGCCAGGCGGAAGTTGAACTCCTGACGGGAATGCGGGTCATACCAGCCGCGGCTGATGGCGTAGTCTATGATGTCCGGGCTTCCCATAAAGTTCTCGGTGTCCTCAAGATTCACATTCGTGATGGTGTAGTAATTCGGGATCGCCATAACCTTGTCGTCCGGAACCCTCTGGGCTACCCAGTGACGTCCCTTGACCACGGCCACTATCCACCCTTCGTTAGGATCGGCGACAGAATATGTCCTTCCGCTTCCCTTGTATCCGTACTGCTCTACCGCTTCACCGATGATCTTTACGGCATCTCTTGCGCTGCGGGCGTACTTGGCGACATTCATCCTCACGTCGTAGAGAATGCCTCCGTCCGTAACGTCCTCCCTGTCTTCCCTGGAGTTGCAGCCGTCCGAAGCGATGGCCACTCCCCACTGGTTCATGGCGGCATCGGCGACACTCATTCCCGGGAACTCGCACCAGATGAACTTTCCGTTGACTTTATACTTTTTGTTTCCGTGTTTGTCTGTATATCCGTTTGCGATAGAGGCCGGAATCTTCAACCCACCATCTGTCATAGCCGGCTGGCTTCCTGCCGGAACGATGTAAACGTTGAGCATCTGCTCTCCGGAATCATCCTCGTTGTGGCCGAACAGAACGCTCCCGTCAACGGTTGTGCCTTTGCCCGCGATAATCGCAAAGCAATTCTCCCCAGTCAAATCCACTCCCTGCCTGTCGTTGGCCACCATCTTCTTTCCATCACCCTGCCCGAATGCAGCCCCGGCCATCAAAATCATACAAGAAATCATCGTTGAGAATAAAAAAACCTTTTTCATAACCCAGTTTTTAAAATCAGGTTAAAGTTAGGGATTTTTTTTGAAAGAGGCATTGCCTCGACTTCCGGGCTTGTTACTTGATGGTGACGTAGTGCTCGCTGATGGAAGTGAGGACCCTGAGGCAGTGTGGCAGTGAGGCGTCTTTGATGATGACGTTCTTGTTCTCGTCCAGGAGGTAGATGCTTGGGGATGTGCGAAGTGTGTAGATGGTTCCCTGGTTGAGCTCTCCCACCGGGTCATAGGCATAGATCCAGTCCATCGGGAAGTCTGCCCGGCGTTCTGACCAAAGTTCTGACTTTCCGCCAGGAGAAACGGCCAGCACCTTCATCACACCCATTCCTACCATGTTGAGAATGACGTCTGACTTCTTCATTACCTCCAGTGCCTGACGGCAATTCGGGCAGTCGGGATCGTTGAAGAATATCAGAAGATATTCCGCCTTGATGGAGTGCATGTTGGAAGTGCCCCTCTGGGAGGTGTAGCGGAAGTCTGCGGCAGTGGTTCCGACGCGGTTCTTTCCGCATATATCCTGCTGGTATCTGAAAGACTGCTTTACGTTTTCTGGAATCACCTTGCATCTTTCAATACCGTCGAGTATAGGAAGATAGAGTTCATCGTCAAGCATCGGGGAGTGGGCGTCAAAGAGATATTTCTCTCCGTTCTGCATGATATGGCTGAAGAACATCGGGTAGCCGTCTTCTGCCATCTTTACCGCTCTGTCCACCAGGCGTGTCATACTGTTCTTTGCGATGGTGTCATCCACGTTCTCTATCAAGGAAACATATCCGGAGAAAGACTCTTCAAATATCTGCGGGCTGATTCCAAGAATGGTTGAGGTATCCGGCTTAAGTCTGAGCAGACGGTCTTCGCTGAGGAACTCATCCCAGTAATGGCGTGCGGTAAACTCCGCGGTCATACGCTTGTCGGATGAAATTGAGAGCGGAACCTTTACCTGCGGGAAGATATTTGTCTGATATGGAAGATCCTTACGGTTACCGCTATTGCAGCCACTTAAAACAAAAAGACCCTCAACTGTCACGAAAAACAGAGCAAGGGCTAAGATGACAAGACGCTTCATAAAAACTTTTCAGATTTGTTGAGATACCAGGATTCGAACCTGGACAAACAGAACCAAAATCTGTTGTGCTACCATTACACCATATCTCAATGCGGGCTGCAAAAGTAATAAAACTCCGCAAACCGTACAAGAAACGGCATTAGCGTTTGCGCTTGCGGGAGAAGAAGTCCGTCATAATCTGGGAGCATTCCTTTTCCAGGATGCCTCCGGTGATTTCAGTTTTCGGATGATAGAGGTTAGGGGAAAACTTGGAGGCGCCTCTCTTGGGATCCGCACATCCATAGACTACACGTCCGATCTGGGACCAGTTCAAGGCTGCGGCGCACATAGGGCAAGGCTCCACCGTCACGTACAGGGTGCATTTGTCCAGGTACTTTCCGCCCATGTAGGACGAGGCGCTGGTGATGGCCTGCATTTCCGCGTGGGCCGTAGGATCCCTCAGAGTTTCCGTCAGGTTGTGCGCCCTGGCTATAATCCTTCCTGTTGACGTTACCTTCTTTCCCTTCACCTTTGCGTCGTTGGCCACAATCACGCAGCCGACGGGAACTTCTCCTTCCTCGGCAGCGGCCTGGGCTTCCTTCAGGGCCTGGATCATGAAATCCACATCTATCTTCAGCTGTTCAACATCCATAGTTTTTCTCTAAACGATCATAGCCTTTCCTAAAATGATGCTGCAAGTTACAAAAATCCTGTCACCGGCATGCCGTCCGGTCAAAACAGGTATTGACAAACGGACAAAATGGCAGAAATTCAGCCGGTCTGTGAGGTGGCACATACTTTGCCGTTTATCCATCTGCCCGCAAAACCGGGATCCTGGAGCCGGAATCGGTGAAAAGAATCGGGTTGAGCGGATTTTGATGAGTTTTTAAAATTTAAACATACGATTATGAATATCAAACCATTAGCAGACAGAGTTCTGATAGAGCCTAAAGAGGCTGAGAAAAAGACTGCCAGCGGAATCATCATCCCTGACAACGCCAAGGAAAAACCACAGGAAGGAACAGTTATCGCCGCAGGTCCTGGCAAGAAGGACGAGCCTATGGAGCTGAAGGTCGGCGACGTTGTCCTCTACGGAAAATATGCAGGCACAGAGGTTAACGCTCCTGACGGAAAGACCTATATGATTATGCGCCAGAGCGATGTTCTCGCAGTTATCGGATAATTTAAAAATCAACAGATATGGCAAAAGAGATTAAATTCAATATGGATGCCCGCGCACTGATGAAGGAAGGTGCAGACGAGCTGGCAAATGCCGTGAAGGTGACACTTGGTCCTAAGGGCCGTAACGTGGTTATCGAGAAGAAGTTCGGCGCTCCACAGATTACAAAGGACGGAGTTACCGTAGCAAAGGAAATTGAGCTGGACGACCAGTTCAAGAATATGGGTGCTCAGCTGGTCAAGGAAGTTGCTTCCAAGACCAATGACCAGGCAGGTGACGGTACTACCACCGCTACCGTTCTGGCACAGGCTATCATCAACGTAGGTCTGAAGAACGTTACCGCAGGCGCCAACCCTATGGATCTGAAGAGAGGTATCGACAAGGCTGTCGAGGCTGTAGTCGAGGATCTTAAGAAGCAGAGCCAGAGCGTTGGAACAGACTACTCCAAGATCGAGCAGGTAGGAACCATCTCCGCAAACAACGATGCAGTTATCGGAAAGCTCATCGCCGATGCAATGAGCAAGGTGAAGAAGGAAGGCGTGATCACCGTTGAGGAGGCAAAGGGAACCACCACCGAGGTTAAGGTTGTAGAGGGTATGCAGTTCGACCGCGGATACATTTCCCCTTACTTCATGACAAATCCTGACAAGATGGAGGCCGTTCTGGATCAGCCTGCCATTCTGATCACCGACAAGAAGATCTCCACGATGAAGGACCTTCTTCCTATTCTCGAGCCGCTGGCAAGAGAGGGCAAGGCTCTGCTTATCATAGCTGAGGATGTTGATGGCGAGGCTCTGACCACACTGGTTGTAAACCGCCTGAGAGGAACCCTGAAGGTGGCTGCCGTAAAGGCTCCTGGCTTCGGCGACAGACGTAAGGAGATGCTTCAGGATATCGCTACACTGACCGGTGCAATCGTAGTTTCCGAGGAAAGAGGTTTCACCCTCGAGAACTGCACTCCTGACATGCTCGGTAAGGCTGAGAAGATCACCATCGACAAGGAGAACACCACCATCGTCAACGGTGCAGGTGACAAGCAGCAGATCGCTGACCGCGTTGCCCAAATCAAGAAGCAGATTGAGAGCACCACTTCAGACTACGACCGCGAGAAGCTGAAGGAAAGACTGGCCAAGCTGGCCGGCGGAGTTGCAGTCCTGTATGTAGGTGCAGCTTCAGAGGTTGAGCTCAAGGAGAAGAAGGACAGGGTTGAGGACGCTTTGAACGCAACCAGGGCAGCTGTTGAGGAAGGTATCATCGCCGGCGGTGGAGTTGCTTACATCCGCGCCATCGAGCACCTGAAGACTCTCAAGGGAGCCAACGACGACGAGCAGACCGGTATCAACATCATCGTACGCGCTCTGGAAGAGCCGCTGAGAATGATCTGCGAGAACGCAGGCGAGGAAGGCAGCGTCATCATCCAGAAGGTTAAGGAAGGAAAGGATGACTACGGATACAACGCCCGCGAAGGCAAGTTCGAGAACCTTCTTGCAGGTGGCGTAATCGATCCTACCAAGGTTGCAAGAGTTGCTCTGCAGAACGCAGCTTCCGTTGCCGGAATGTTCCTGACTACCGAGTGTGTGATCGCCGACAAGAAGGAAGAGAATCCTGCTCCAATGCCTCCTATGGGTGGCGGCGGAATGGGCGGTATGATGTAATGCCCGTGAGCATTCTTCCTCAGCGATGCGGTGGCGGCTAATCCGCTGAACATCAATTCAATATAAAATATCCCTCCTCTAAAATCAGAGGAGGGATATTTTATATAATGCTGTTTATCAGGAGCTTATCCGCCACCGAAGCTAGCCGACCATCCATACCAGGACGTGGTCCTCGAAGGTTTCGTACTGCATCTCGAATTCTTCCTCTTCGTTCTGCACCTCTCCGTATTTGAAGGTTACTTCTATCTCGCCTTCATCGCGGACGTTGAAACGGTCCACTTCCATGTCTTCGGAGAAATCCACATTGTTGCGGCCCATACGTTTGTAGAGGGCTTCCTTGGCGCACCAGTAGATTGCAAGCTGGGTGTTGCGCTCTTCCATCTTCTCTGGATCGTCTTCGTCCTTGTCCAGAAGGTCGTCCCTTTCCTCATCGCTGAGGGCCCTTTTCTCAACAGCGGTAAAGTCTCGCTTTATGCTCTCGATGTCTATGCCCACCTCCTCAGAAGGATGGATGATTACGGCGGAGAAGCGGTTGGTGTGGGTTATGCTGATCCGGGTACTGTCGTTCTCGATGTAAGGGGCTCCGTTTTCGTGATGGCCGATGTGGACGGGATCTTCAAACAGAGTCTGCAACAGAGCCAGGACGGAAAGCCTTTCCCGCCTTGCCTGTTCGCTCTTGTAGAGGGAAATCTCCTCGAGTTCCTCTTCCCTGTCCTCTTCGTCCCGGGCAAGGATGTCGAGAAGCTCTTTCTCGGTTTCGGTTATTTCCCAGACGGCTATCGAGCCGCCTCCCTTCAAATCTTTTCTAAGATATAATCCCATATGTCTATGTTTTTGTTTATTCTTTCTGGTCTTCTGCGGTGTCGCTCTCGTCGGAGATTTCTCCTACGATTTCCTCCAGGATGTCTTCCATGGTGACGATTCCGTCCATTCCGCCATATTCGTCAACTACGATCGCCAGGTGGAGCTTTCTCTGCCGGAGCTCTTCCAGAAGGTCGTTGATCTTCATGGATCCCGGAACAAAGTAGGCCTGGCGTATATGCTTTCTCCAGTCAAATTTCTTGCTGCGGCTCATTATATAAGGAAGCATATCCTTTATGTAAAGGAATCCGCGGATGTCCTCGGTGTTGTCCTTGTAAACCGGAAGGCGGGAATATCCGCATTCGTTGGCCACGCGGATGACCTCGTCGTTGTCCATCTCCATGCTGATGGTTTCCACATCGATTCTCGGCATCATTATCTGGGAGACGGTCTTGGTCGGGAGCGTAAGGATTTTCTTCAGGAGTTTCTTCTGGGTGGCGTCTTCTGTCATTGTCATTTCCACAGCACCTCTAAGCATCTTGTATGCATCTTCCTCCTCTTCCTCGGAGAGGGTCTTGCCGTGGCGTCTTTTCTCCACAACCTTGTCCATCACCTTGTCGATAGGAACCGTGGTATATCTGAGGATGGAAAGCGGAAGGCTGGTGAATTTGGAGAAGCTGACAGGATACTGGGTGCCCAGGATCTTTGGCATCGCCTCGCCGAAGAGCACCAGTATGAAAGTCACCACCACGGTGCATACGACAAACTCCAGGACCGGATGGCCCGTGAAGTCGAACAGCCTGTTTATCAACAGGGAGAACAGCAGAACCAGAAGGATGTTGACGATATTGTTGGCCTGGAGAATGGTTCCCAGGAGGCGGTTAGGCCTGCCCAGAAGCTTGATCACCCTGCGGCTGGAGGAATCCTCGCCGTCTTTCAGGCTCTGGGTTTCCTTGGGGCTGAGGGAGAAGAACGCAGCTTCGCTTCCGCTCATCATCGCAGAGCAGAAAAGCAGCAGCAGAATGAATAGTCCGATGAATATGTTTTCCAAAAGTCCTCCCGAAGGGGGGATTTCATCCGGAGAGCTGAGTAGCAGCATTAATATTGTACTGGGAGGTTCCAAGTATCAAAAAGTGTTGGTTTGCGGTGCAAATATAGGAAAAGTTACTTTATCTCGATAATAGCTTCGGAGATGTTGATCATAAAGTCTCCCACGTGCTCGAACTCGTTTATCATATCTACGTAGTAGGTGCCGGTGAGATAGCTGTAGGTGTTGTTCTCCAGGTTGAGCAGGTGCTCTTCCTTGAGGTTGTTGCGGTATTCGTTGATTTCCTGCTCCACATCCTGGGCGTTGGAGATGTCCGTGATGTTCTCGTAACCGAGTTCCAGATTCTTCTCCATAACGTCGAATCCCTTGAAGATAAGATCCATCATAAAGCCCAGGCGGGTGACCATATCCTCGTCGAAGGTGGCGTTGTGGATATTCCTTCTCTGGAGTATCCTGCCGAAGTTGAAGCCGCTGTCTCCGATGCTCTCCAGCTCGCTGATGACCTTGAACATGGCCTGGATCCTGCGGGCGGATTCCTCAGACAGATCCCATTCGGAAACCTCGTTCAGGTATTTGGCTATCTCGAACTCGATCTTGTCCGTTATCTGCTCATAGTGCTCCAGTTTATGGTAAAGTTCATCGAATTTCTCGGGATCGGTGGTGGATATGCTTTCACGCGCAAGGGTATATTGCTCCCGGCAGATTTTCACGAAATGCAGGATCTCGCTCTTGGCCTGCTCCAGGGAAAGTTCGGCGGTGGAAAGCGGACCTCCGTGGATGTACTGCAGCCTGTATCCCTCGTCCTCCGGCTTGCCCGGCAGGAGTTTGGTCACGAACTTGACTATCTTGTTGGTGAAGCCTACCAGGATGCAGGTGTTGCTGACGTTGAACAGGGTGTGAACCATCGCGATTGAGCAAAGGATGGAGAACGTGGAGGCTCCCGTTACAAGAGGATTGTCCAGGCCGACAGCCATAATCACCTTGGATACCAGCCACAGGAACGGATGGTAGAGAATCAGAACCCACAGCACTCCGAACAGGTTGAAGAAGGCGTGTCCGGCCGCGGCTCTCCTGGCGGAGATATTTGCTACGGATGCCGCCATGTTTGCGGTAAGGGTGGTTCCTATGTTTTCTCCGAGCACCAGGGCGGCGCCCAGTTCAAAGTTCAGTCCGTTGGAGCACATCATCAGCGTAAGGGCCATAGTGGCGGCTGATGACTGGAGCATTATCGTGACCATGGTGCCTATGAGCACGCATATCAGAACGCTCCAGAATCCGAACCTGCTCCATCCGTTGATAAGTTCCTTGACCTTCTCCAGGATGGCCGGATCTACGGAAGTCTGCACCATGCTCAGTCCGAGGAACATTATCGCGAAGCCCATCACCATCATACCCAGGCTCTTGCGCTTTTTGCTCTTTCCCATCGTGATGACAAAGCCCACTGCAATAAGCGGAACGGCCACC
>JAEEGK010027036.1_pt1 | contig 11628 bp, 12 predicted proteins | sample 8958771 | NCBI WGS metagenome assembly JAEEGK01 (sample SAMN16246547, study PRJNA631951) | gut metagenome | biome: gut microbiome; feature: rumen; material: SC-attached | host: Bos | place: Iran: Karaj | collected 2018-10 | reverse complement strand
TGCCCCTACTGCGGCTACTCCCAGCGCCCTGCGCGAGCCTGCCCAAGCTGCGGCTCGCTCCAGGTGGGGTACGGCGGCTTCGGCACCGAGAAGATAGAGGCCGACATACAGCGCCTTTTTCCCCACCTGCGCACCCTCCGCCTGGACAGCGACACCGCCTCGGACAAAGGGAAGACAAAGGCAGTTCTGGACAGCTTTGCAAGAGGGGAGGCGGATATTCTTCTGGGAACCCAGATGGTGGCCAAGGGCTTTAACTTTCCCAAGGTGTCGCTGGTTGGAATAATTCTGGCCGATACTACGCTGCAGATGCCGGACTTCCGCTCTGCCGAGCGGACCTTCTCCCTCCTGACCCAGGTGTCGGGCCGGGCAGGGCGCTATTCGGCCGGCGGCAAGGTCATAATACAGACCTACAGACCCGACAACTATGCCATAGCCTGTGCTGCTGCCCTTGATGAGAAAACCTTCTACAGCAGGGAACTCCAGTCCCGGCAGCTTCTGGGGTTCCCCCCGTTCTCCCGGCTGTTCCGCTTTGTGTTCCGCAGCAAGAACCAGGAGAAAGCTTTAAGTGCAGCTTCCAGTTTTGCCCAGCTCCTCTCCCAGATGCAGCCAAAGGGATACCGTCTTCAGATGCTGGGGCCGGCCGAATGTCCTCTGGCGGTAATATCAGACAACTATAGATATCAGATTATTATAAATACAGATAAGTTTGCAGCTGCCCACGGTATACTTTCAGCAGCATTGGCTGCCTATAAAGTCCCTTCAGGGGTCTATGTGGAGGCTGATGTAGATCCTTTGAGCCTGATGTAGCTATTTAGAAAGAAGATTGTTCAGAGCTGTATCTGCAGCCTGCTTTATCTCTGGAGGCCATCCTGCATCCTTGGCCACTATAAGCTGGTCTGCAGCATTTGCATCCCCAGATTTACCAAGGGAATTGATCACCATCAGTACAACCTTGTGATTCTCGTATTTGGTAGCCCCTTCTTTTGTGTAATTGTTCTGTTCCCTTAGATAATCGGAAAGCACATTTACGCCGTTCTGGCAGTGGGTGGCTGCCTTTATAGCCAGGTCTGTGAAGTCAGGGCTGTAAGAACCGTAGAGTATCTTCTTGAGGGCAGCTTCGGTTCCTCTTACCTTGTATGGGGATTTTTCTATGGCTGCGCAGGCATTGAGCATATAATCCCCGAACTCATAGTCGTTGACGATAGTCTCAGAGAAGATATAGGCGGCCAGATCCACCTTCTGCACCTCGAGGGCATTGGAATTCCTGCTTAAATCCAGGATAAGGGTTCTTCCTTTGGAGCTGTGCTCTCTGTCAGAGATATCCTTAAGGATAGAGGTGGGGTTCCGGACAATTACAGCCATAGCCTTGGCTGCCCGGTCCTGCACTCCGGACTCCTTTGAATATTCGCTCATTCTGGTATTGAAGAGGGGCTCATAACCAGATTTTATATGGAGACTCTCCAGTGCCAGCACGCAGGACCAGGCGGTCTGTTCATTCTCCCGGAGCACATTTTCATAGCCCTGTGTTATAAGGAAATACTGCTTGGAGTTCGAATCCTCCAAGAGCTCTATGATGCTGTCGGAATACTGCACTGCACCGATTTTTCCCAAAGCTTCTGCAGAAGTTCTTATAAGCTGATTATTGTCTGATCCCTTGAAAATGGTGAATATCAATTCTGCATCCTCAAGAGAATTGGTTTCCCCAAGCAGCTCTACAAGGACTTTCTTGAAGGCATCCACAGCCTCATCGCTTTGGCTGGAATATTTCCCGTTCATTGTGGTCTTAAGCTGCTCCGATGCATAGGCACCAGCAATCCGGTCGGACTTGTCAAAGGCATTATCAAGAAGTTCTGTCTTATACTCAAGGTCTGACTGCTCCATGATTCTCACCATGGTCATGGTCTGGTCGAAGGTGCCGGCACTGAGAGGAAGGATAACAAGAAGGGCCAGAAGGGCAGATGCAAAAATCTTTCTCATCTCATCCTCCTACCTGTCGAACAGGAGACAGCTCTGTTCAACCTGCTCCAGCTCCCTGCCGTCGCCTGAATAAGTGGTCTTGAGCACTTTCAGGTACTGCTCCGAATAGGTATAGTTGATGTACCACTGGAGCTTCTTATCCTCGCCTTGGAACTCCTCCCGATATATAAGGCCGTTGCGGAAGGTGGACCTGTGCTGCGCAAGGAGATTGTCATCCTTGTCATAGGCACTTTCGCAGGTCAGATTCCCATTCTTGTCATATTCATTGATAAAATATTGAGCCAGGATTCCATTGGCGCTGTAACTGTCAACCCTGGTGTTCCTGCCGTTTTTGTAGGTATAGACATTATAGGAGAGAAGGGTCTCGCTTCCGTTATATATTCTCCATTCTGCAGTCCTGCCTGCTTCGTCGTAATCATATTCCTCAATAGCTATAAGCTTGTTTGATCCATTGAACAGGAGCTGCTCTTCTATTTTTCCATTTTCATTCCGTGTGATCACATAATATCTGATAATATTATTATCTTTATCAAGGTAGCTCTTCCGTTCGGTGCGCACCTCGATCTTCTCTATCACAACCAGCTCTATAAGCTCATTATGGACATCATATGTCTCGACGCGCTCTGGATTCAGCTTGTCCTGCCCATAGGTATAGACCGACCTGGATGTCATATGGCCATTTTCTTTCTTTGTTTCTGTAAGGGGGACATGAATCTTGGTGAACTTTATGCCGGTCTCGGCACTCTGCTGCTCCTGTTCCTTCTCCTCATCCTTTTCCTGTTCCTTTGCTTTTGCCTTTCCTTTGTCTTTCTTAGGCTGTTCCTTCACTGTTGTGGCAGACTGGGGGACAGTCTCTTTCTTCTGTGTTGATGTGGTGTTGCAAGCTGTTAAGATCAGGCAAGCTGCAAGAAGCAGCCAAGCCAGGCGTTTGGCCATAATTTCTCCATTCTGATATAAAAACCCGCAAAGCCGCTTGGAGATAATCTCTTGAACTCATGGTTCAGGTGGGTTTTTTATCCTCAGATTTCATGAGTATTCCTATAGGAATGCCAATTTATCCTGGAAAAATCCCTATACTATGGTTTGCTCCAAGAGATTTCCACTCCGCCCGCACTCCGCAGGCACTCTTATTCTTCTTCTGTAAGTGCAGCATCTATGCTGCTGATGAGCCTCTGAGCCAGAGCCTCTGCATCGGTTCTGTCCTGCTCTGAGGATTTCTGCTCCCTGAAAAGCTCATCTATTAAATTTATACAAGTTAATAAAGATATTTTCAAGGGTTCTTTGATATGGAATGATGATTGTGATTTATTTATTTCTTGTTCGAGGTATGAGAGAATTCTGTTGATATAATCAGGATCCTCATTCGTCTGGAATGAGAACGAGGATCCTAATAAATTAATCTTGAAAGTATTGCTATATCAGCTTAAGGTCAGAAAATATTGAGCTGATCCTTGCCAGGTGCGTTATCGTCTGGACCCAGCTGGATATTCAGGGCATCTTCCTGAGGAGCTGAGAATGAGAAAGCACTCTGAGCATTCTTGACTTCGCCCACATGGGATGGAGCGTTGGAAATAGGCTCCAGATTGTCGAAGTCATCAAAAATCTTGATGGCGTTGGCAAGTTCGTTCTCTACTTCATCATTGCCGCTCTTAAGGGAGGATACAATGCTCTCAAGCTCTTCCTCTCTCATCTTTGCATTTGAAAGGTTGGTCCTGAGCTGTGCATTTTCAGCTCTAAGAGCCTTGATCATCTCGATTGCTTTTGCAATGCGGTCTTCCAGTGCCTTAATCTGTTCCATTATGCTCATCCTGTTCTCCATTAAGCCTTAAGGGCTTCTTTTGCTTTTTCAACAAGTGCTGTGAAAGCTGCCTTGTCCTCGATAGCCATGTTGGAAAGTGCCTTTCTGTTAAGAACGATGTTTGCCTTTGCAAGGCCGTTCATGAACTGTGAATAGGTAGTTCCCTGATTTCTGCACTCTGCTGAGATTCTGGCAATCCAGAGTGATCTGAAGTGTCTTCTTCTCTGTTTTCTGTGGTCATATGAATTCTGGAGCGCTCTTGCTACTGTCTCTTTTGCTGTCTTGAAAAGCAGGCTTCTTGAGCCTCTGAATCCTTTTGCTCTCTCTAAAATTTTCTTTCTTCTATCATGACGTCTTGTTCCGTCTACTGCTCTTGGCATAATCTAACTCCTTTAATATTGATTAACTGTAAGGCATCAAAACCTTTGCTCTTGCCTGCTCAGCCTTGCTGAGGATTCCAGAATGTCTAAGGTTTCTCTTCCGCTTTGTTGATTTCTTGGTCAGAATATGACGCAAGCCCATCTTCTTGTACTTGATTTTTCCAGTTCCGGTAAAGGAATATCTTTTTGCCGCAGATTTGCGAGTCTTCATTTTTGGCATGCGATCGCCTCCTATTTTTTGCCCTTTGGACTCAATAACATGGACATATAACGCCCCTCCATCATCGGGGGTTTGTCCAGATTGTACTCATCGTTCAAAAGCTCCAGGATTTTCTCCAGTGTCTCCCGGCCGATCTCGGTGTGAGCCAGCTGGCGTCCCTTGAACCTTACGGTGATCTTTACTTTGTTTCCTTCGTCGAGAAATTCTTTAACGTGTTTGGTTTTGAACTGCAGGTCATGTATTTCGATTAATGGCTGCATTCTTACTTCTTTTATTTTAATCTGCTTCTGCTTCTTCTTTGATTCCTTGAGCTTTTTCTCCTGGTCAAAGACAAATTTTCCATAATCCAGCAGCTTGCAGACTGGCGGATTGGCCTGGGGTGCCACCTCAACTAAATCGTAGCCCCTTTCCTGCGCTAAAGTAAGTGCCTCCTGAATTGATACGACGCCTTTCTGTTCGCCGTTTTCATCCAACAGTCTAACTTCTCTAACTCTTATACCCTCATTAATTCTTAATTCCTTTTCAGCCAATAGTCCTCCTAACTAAATAAATTCAGTAATATTATGTTCAGAAAAAATAACATATACAAATAAAATAGTCAATATCGGCGCCGAAATGACGATAAATGTGAATAGGGAACAGATATGACCGGCACATCATACACAATTATAGGTGGGGAAAAACAGAATTTCACCCCTCATACAATACCATGGACTCTACTGGTGCTCAACAGGGGACGCTCTGCGCTGCAGGTCTCCCAGCTTAAGTTTGCCGAGATAATCTCTATAGAAAGCTCAACCCACAGAAGACGGGAGACTGTTCCCAATGTAAAGACACTTATAACCGACACATCGGTGAATCCGGGGGAGCAGGTGAATCTGGGAATAAGTGCCGCAAGCTATCCTTTTGTTGCAGTTATCTGGAACGATATGCAGCTTAAGACTCTGTTCTCGCCACAGTTCATAAGGGAGATTGAGGTTAGCGGCACTGTATGCTCTGTTCCCATGCTGTACAGCTACCGGGGAGACCTGATACCATCCATCCCGACCCCGGCCCACGGCAACCGTACGGTGAAGACTTTTCCAATGACAGCTATAGAGACAGGGACTTCGGCCCTCTATCCCTTCGATTATGCCGGAATCTACAATAAAAAGCTGTTCCAGCTGGCCGGGGGCTATGATCCCGAGATAAACTCAAGTTTCTGGCAGAAGATGGACTTCGGTTTCCGCAGCTGGCTTTGGGGCGAGAGAATTGAGCTTAATTCATCCCTCAGGATTTATTATACCTCCGATTTCCAGCAGGATGACCAGACCATAGACAAAGATTACCGTCGCTTCTACCTGCGGAACCTGGCAGTACATATAAAGGATAACCTTGCATACTTGCCTAAATCTGGAATATTCAGTTATATCTTCAGGTCCGGTGAAGGTCCTGTGGTGGCTATGGCTGAATATAAGGAGGCTGCATTCTGGGTGGACCAGAACAGCACCAGGTTCATTCAGAGCGGCCGCGCACTGGTGGAAAACTGGCATCAAAGACCGGAGGAAGAGTAGGAACATGGGCCGTAAAATTCTTTTCATCCTGCTGCTTTTCCTTATTTCCTCAATGCTTTTCGGTGCCGATACAGATATTTTCTCCTTCGCAAAGAGCATTTCGGGCAAAGTTATATGGGATTCCCGGACAGGATCCGGTCAGATTTCCACATCCCGCTATATTTATAACTTTATTCCTGGCGTTCCATGGGTTGTGACTGACAAAGGGGACAAGATAGGGCAGGATGCCGTATACCTTAAGAACGGAATGGTTATGATTCCGGATGCCTTGGCAAAGGCTGTCACTTCATATAATGGAACAGCTGCAAAAAAATCTGCCAGCGGTCACCGGGTCGCCGCCATATTCATAGATCCAGGCCATGGCGGGAAAGACCCTGGAGCCATAGGAACTCACAAGAAGAACGGCAGATCCTTCAAGGTTATGGAGAAGAGCGCAGTTTTGGATGTGGGGAAAAACCTCCGCAACAAGCTGGTTTCCACCTATCCGGATAAAAAGATACTTATGAGCCGCACCGGCGATACTTATCCCACCCTGGACGAGCGGGTGAAGATGGCAAACCGGGTCAAACTGGGCCCCAACGAGACTATCCTGTTTGTCTCTATCCATGCCAATGCCTCATTGAAGCCACAGGCAAACGGTTTTGAGGTATGGTACCTGCCTCAGGAATACCGGCGTACCGTGGTGGATTCCCAGTCCATCAATTCTACGAACAAAAACCTTCTTTCAGCCGTCAATACCATAGCAGAAGAGGAGCTTTCCATGGAGAGCGAGCTTCTGGCCAAGTCTGTCATGTCAGGGATGAAGGATAAGATAGGCAAGGATATACCATGCCGTGGAATCAAGCAGGAATCCTGGTTTGTGGTCCGCAACGCCAAGATGCCATCTATACTCATAGAAATTGGGTTTGTCACAAATCCTAAGGAGGGGGAGCTCCTCTCCAGCGCAAGCTACTTGCAAAAAATCTCCGATGGAATCTATAATGGTATAAAAGACTTTGTCTATACTTTTGAGCATTCGGGGAAAAAATGAAAAGAGTGTTTCAGATTGCAGTTGTTCTTGCTCTCATAGTTCTGACAGTGTTTGCTGTCTGTCTCTATAAAAAGCAGAATATCTATACAGAACGCACCCTTTTCTTTGTGGAGCCTGTATCCAAGGCTGTGGTCATGGAGCACCGGCTTATAGCCGAAAAACATGATCTTGAGCTTAATGTGGAGCTCCTTATCAAGGACGAGCTTCTGGGGCCATCCCTCCTGGTCAGGGACAGCGTGTTTCCAGCCGGCACAAAGCTTAATCATGTGATGCTTCGCTCTGGCATCCTCTATGCCGACTTAAGCTCCGAGGCTATGTTCCCATCGGCCCACAGCGGCCTCAACTTCAAGGACAGCATACGGATACTGGAAGAGACCATCTCCTTCAACTTCCCGGAGATAAAAAACATAGTAGTTACTATCGACGGAAGCATTCCCAACTAAAGTATTGACATTTTTTTTGCAGTGTTATATAAACATCTATGGTCAAGCCGCTGTAGCTCAGTTGGTAGAGCAATAGACTGAAAATCTATGTGTCATCAGTTCGATTCTGATCGGTGGCAGCTTAAACTGGATCTTTTAGGTCCAGTTTTTTTTTGCTTGATTATACTTTAATAAATAGATATACTTTTTATGATGAAACATTTAAATAAAAAATTAATTCTATTGCTTACTTTGTTTGTTTTCATATCTGGTTCAATATTTGCCGCATCTGATGATGAGGATGACGACAGAGACACATATGTGGAAAGCTTTGCCATGGGCGACCAGATGTTCTTTATAAACGGTGGTGTTTTTATTCCGCTGTTCTTTTTTGACCGAAGCTATGATTTCGGTAAGACTAATCTGACCTTGGGCGGCACAGGATCTCTCTGCTGGCAGGTATTCCTCTCCAACCATATATCGGTAGGAGCAGAGCTTGGTGGTATGTTTGCTTTAAGCCCTAACAAACGGGTTCTATATATGATACCACTTACAGCCAAGGCAACATATTGGATCAGATTTTATCCCTTTGAGATACCTATATCCCTTGGATTGGGTGGTAACCTCTCAATTCTTGAGGAGGCGGCTCATATCGATTTCATAGCCAAGCCAAGCATAGGCTTCTTTTGGAATTTTAACGAGGAATGGGCTTTCGGAGCAAATGCAACCTATTGGTTTGTGCCGCAGATATACTCTGGAAGCGGAATGGTCGAAAGTGGTCACAGTATGTTCGGAAACTTCATGGATGTGACACTCTCTGTTCTTTTCAGATTCTAGGGGGCAGGTATGGATAAAAAGATTCTTTCTTTGGTTCTTGTTCTTATCACCATATCCCTGCTTTTCTCCTGCAACGAGAGTGAGATTGGTATTTTCTATGGACTCAGACATGAGAAGAAAGTTAAGAATTATGCACTGCCTGACCATTGCTCTTCTGAGACCATGATCAAGACAGGCGGTTACCTTTATGTTGCCGCCAGCTCTGTTTATAAGAAAAAAGCCGAGGGTGGCGAACTGGACTGGCATAAGATAAAATCTCCTGAAGATTATCATAACGTAACTGAGATGGGATTGGCTAACGGCACAATATTTATCCTGGCCTACGATGAAGATGATGCAGTGCCATATCTTTTCAGCGGCTCTGGCGACGGCAGCTGGGAAAAGAAAGATACCTCGACAATAGAAAAAACCATATCCCGAATGAGGGTGGTCAACGATGTCATCTTCATCACCGACAGGTCTGGCAATCTCTATTATTCAGACGATTATGGCGATTCTTTCACCAAGGATGATTCCCGTTCTCCTCTTTTCAGCACTTCCACAGGAAACTTCGATATAACTTATGGCGGTGGCAGCTATTATCTGAATGCACAATATGATCTTTACAGAGGTGCTCCGGGCGGCTGGACAGAGTTTTCCCCGACCCATGATGGAAAGAAATGGAAGGATAAAGAGGATGTCTTTAACCGGCTCTATTATGATGAGGATGATGACCGGCTCTATACAGCAGACAATTCAGGCTATATTTATGCTGTGGACTCACCATCTGGTGCTTCCGGTTCTTCCTGGGTAAAGAGTGACAGTCATGCTTCAAGCGGTATGGGTTTGCAGGGGCTGGCAGTGCTGCGTATCCCAACTTCCGCAGGCTCTGAGCATAAGATGCTTGTGGCAGGTTCTGGAATCAATGCAGGCCGTGGTTATTTCGAAGTGCATAACCCCCGTACATCGAACCGGGATTATCTTGATCCAAAACGGCCGCGGCATAGTGTAGAGATTCTAAGCAATTATTACGACTATATGTCTTTTGATATTTCCAAGGCAGCTATAAATTCATTCTTTGTGGATGATTATGGTGACGGCAACTTTGACTTATATGCCCTGACCTTTGGCTACGGTGTTTGGAAAAACACCAACAAGGGCGGCTACGTGCGTGGCTGGAACCAGGAATAGACCTTATGAAGAAAATATCTGTCATTACCTTTAAGATACTGACTATAGTGGTTGGTGCCAGCATCCTGTTGTGCACAGCCCTTTTTTTCGTAGGATTCTACCAGTTTGACCGTCAGTTCGACAGACAGTACCGCACTACAATGATTTCTATAGCCAAGACAGCCCGGGACTCTCTGAACGCAGACCTTTTCCCTAAGTACCTTGAGACCAGCCTGCCGGACGGCTCCTGGTATGCTGTGCATGACATACTTCAGCGGCTTGTCAACGACTTTGAGCTTAACCTTATGTATGTCTCCTATGTGGAGCCACCTGATTATAGCAAGATCCACTATATCTATAACCCTGTCCGTACAGGCAGCAAGTACAAGGAATTCCCCCTTGGTCACTTCGAGGTCTATAAGCAGCCTATCTATAACAATTCTGTGAAGCGGGTATTCGAGAAGGGGGAGACCATAGTCCGCAACACACTGAACACCAGGACTGGTGCTCATATAACTGCCAATATTCCTGTCAAGAACCACCTCGGAAAGGTGGTGGCGGTGCTTGGAGCTCAGAAATCAGTGGCAGAGTTTGCCAGAGTCCGGCAGAACTATTTCTTCTGGACCATGGGTATAGAGCTCTTCTTTATCTTTATTTATATAGTGCTTCTGTCATCATATTTCAGGAAAACATTCATCAGACCTATTGTCAGCATAACCCGTGAGGCACAGAGGTTTGCGGCCGACTCAAGCCATACATCAGACATCCTTGAGAGGGTAAAGAACCATGATGAGATAGGTACTCTGGCCAAGTCCATCAACAAGATGGAGAATGATATCAGGGATTATATCACAAACCTTACAAAGGTGACCTCCGAGAAGGAGAGGATGAACACCGAGCTGAACATTGCCACCAGTATCCAGGCGGGCCTTCTTACTACAGATCCTGTGCAGACAGAAGAGGTCTCCATAATGGCCAGCATGACTCCTGCAAAGGAGGTTGGAGGAGATTTCTACGATTATGCTCTCCTGAATGAGGATCATGCAGTGGTCATAATTGCCGATGTCTCAGGTAAGGGAGTTCCTGCCGCCCTGTTCATGGCAATGGGTACCACATTGCTCCGTGACCATGTGGGAATGGTGCAGAGGGAAAATATCTCCTTCACAGGAGAGGTGGGAGAGGTGAACAACCATCTATGCCGTCATAACGAGGGAGGCCTTTTCATAACAGCTTGGATAGGAATTCTTAATACAAAGACCGGGCGGCTCACTTACATAGATGCAGGGCACAATCCTCCTCTTTTAAAACAGGATGGAAAGTTTGCTTTTATTCCTAAAGGGAAAAAGGGACTGCCTCTTGCTTCCATGGAGGATTTCCAGTACAGGAAGAACCAGATTTATCTTAAGCCTGGAGACAGGCTGATTTTATATACCGATGGGGTGACAGAGGCTCAGAACAAAGAGCAGCAGCTTTATGGGGAAGAAAGGTTTATCAAGTATGCAGAGCTTCATAAGGATGACCCTCAGCAGGTATTCAGGGACGGTCTTTTGAAAGACCTTGCCGCATTCCAGGATGGCTGCGACCAGTTCGACGACATAACTATGCTGCTTCTGGATTACAAGACAACACAGGGATGATTACTTTTCTCTAACTTTTCAGACAGAACTTAGGAGTATAAAATGAAGATTTCCAAAGTCAATGCAGCTTTTCGTTCAATAGGACAGTTCCAGATAAAACACCGATATATTATTCTTTTGCTTTTTTTGGTTCTGACTGTCCTCTGTTGCGGGGGATTGTCCCATTTCAAAATGGTCAACGGCAGCGAAGGATGGTATGGCAGCGGAGACCAGCTTCAGATAAACAAGGAAAGGTACGAAGCTGTCTTTGGCAACAACCACAACCTGGGAGTTCTGGTTGTTGCAGATGATGTGTTCTCAGAGGAAATCCTGAATGTCATCCAGCGTCTGGGGGACCGGATGCTCAGCGAGGTTCCTTTTGCCGACAAGCTTACTTCTCTGATAGAAGTTGAGATCCCAGTGGGAAATCAGGAGGGCTTTGAGGTGGTGAAACCCTATGAGAAAGGGATTCCCTCTGATCCACAGGCTTTAAAGGAGCGGAAGAATTTCGTACTCCGGGGGACTGAGAAGACAAATGCCCTTATCAACTCTCTTGTGAATGAGAAGGGAACAGAGACATGGGTTACCCTGACCCTTCTGCCCTACGAGGGGGACGCTGATGAGGCGAGCCTTGAGGTAGGCATGG